>MDTE01052140.1_pt1 | contig 11375 bp, 7 predicted proteins | sample 811231 | NCBI WGS metagenome assembly MDTE01 (sample SAMN05326651, study PRJNA326480) | marine metagenome | isolation source: seawater | place: Indian Ocean: Red Sea | collected 2010
CTGTCTGAAAATTTTTCCGCGAATACCAGAGTATCGCAGTTCTCTGCCCATAAACATATTATCTGCTATTGATAATGCTGGGGACAGCGCTAATGTCTGATAAACTGTTTCAATACCTTTTAAACGAGCAGCTATTGGAGAGTGAAAGTGAATAGGTTCTCCTTGAAGTCTAATGTCACCACTTTCTAACTGAATTGCTCCCGTCAATGATTTAATCATCACAGATTTACCAGCGCCATTATCACCAATTACTGCAAGAATTTCACCAGGCAATAAATCAAAATCCGCTCCATCGAGGGCTGTAACACGACCGAAATGTTTAACCAAGTTTCTAGCTTGAAGGACTGGTTGCATCAGACAGATACCTTTCTAATCCACTGATCTATTGCAACAGCGAATATGATCAGTAATCCAATCAATAAATAAGTCCATTGCGCGTCAGCTCCTAATAACCTCAGTGCCAAAGAAAAAACTCCAACAATGAGAGCACCAAAAAGCATGCCTGCAATCGAACCTCGACCACCAAAAAGGGAAATACCGCCTATCACAACCGCTGTGATTGATTCTATATTTCCAAGTTGACCAACATTTGGTGAAACAGCACCAATCCGTCCAATAACAGCCCAACCTGCAAATGCACAAATCAGTCCTGCAAGCATATAAACAGAAATTAAGGTTTTCTTTACGTTTACACCAGATAGTTCAGCTGCCTCGGGATCATCTCCAACGGCAAAAACGTGTCGACCCCAGGCAGTGGTTCTCAGCGTATATGCCAAACCAAATGCAAGTATAACAGCGAATAGGGCACCATAGGTAAAGTTAACGCCTGCAAATGGTATTTTTGTGCCAAAATAATGAAGCAACACTGCTTGTTCTTCAATGTCTTGCGCTCGGATTGACTCATTTGCAGAGTAAATAAAAGTGGTAGCCAGTAGAATTTGCCACATTCCCAAAGTCACAATGAAAGGAGGTAACCGCATGACTGCAACAAGCCAACCATTTACAAAGCCGCAACCTGTGCCACAAAGTAGGCCACAAATAATACCAAGTTCAACAGGAATTCCATAACGAAATGTGAATTGTCCCATCACAACAGAGCTCAAAACCATAATTGCTCCAACCGACAAATCGATACCAGCAGTAAGAATAACAAGGCTCTGTGCTGCACCGAGTATCGCAACAATTTGTACCTGTTGCAAAATCAAAGTTAAGGCAAAAGGGCTAAAAAATTTTGATCCGAGTATGGCTCCAAATATAATTACTGAAACTATCAGTACTATCAGCGGAACTAGAGCTGGATTTTGATGAAGCACATGCTGCGCTTTACGAATCAACCCTCCGTCCTGCTCAGCAAACTCTGCGACTTCGGTCGGCGCTGATGATAAAGATGCTTCTAAATCGGCTTCCTCTTGTGTCAGTTTTGACATCATCTACTCCCAAATATTTTAGGTATCCAAAATATATTTTTTTCTGAACAATGTGCAGAAAAAGATTATGAAAGGGAGAGTAAACCCTCCCTCTCAGTTTTAAATTAACCCCAGCAGAGTTTCATACCTTCAGCGGAAGATATAGATGGAACTCCAGGCACCGGATTATCTGTTACAAGCGCTACGCCTGTGTCAAAAAAGTCTTTGCCCGGTGTCAGAGCTGGTTTGATACCTTCTTCAGCCCACTTTTTAATAGCCTCAACTCCCATTGATGCCATTAAAAGAGGGTATTGCTGTGAAGTCGCACCAATAATACCGTCACGTACGTTAGCCACACCAGGGCAGCCACCATCTACAGAGGTAATGATCACATCCTTCTCACGGCCGACTGCTTTCAGGGCTTCGTAAGCACCTGCGGCAGCTGGTTCATTTATAGTATAGATCACATTAATCATTGGATCTTTTGCGAGTAGATTTTCCATAGCTTTACGGCCACCTTCTTCGTTTCCAAAGGTCACATCGTTTCCTACGATCCGTGGATCTGTTTCATCACCCCACTTATTCGGATCACCTAGATCGATTCCAAAGCCTTGTAAGAAACCTTGGTCTCTTAGAACGCCCACAGTTGGCTGCTCCACTCTGATATCTAGCATTCCCAGTTTCGCTGTTGCAGCACCATCACCCATTGTGGCACGAGCCCAAGCGCCAATTAACTCTCCTGCAACGAAATTATCTGTTGCAAATGTAGCATCGGCTGCTGTTATTGGTTCAAGAGGTGTATCTAATGCGATCACAACCAAACCAGCATCGCGGGCTTGCTTCACTGCTGATACCACACCTTTTGTATCCGAAGGAGTAATCAATATACCCTTAGCGCCATCAAGAATACATGTTTCGATCGCTGCGACTTGAGTCTCATTATCTCCCTCAATTTTACCAGCAAACGCTTTAAGTGTCATTCCAAGCTCGTCTGCTTTGGCTTGCGCGCCTTCTTTCATCTTAACAAAAAATGGATTAGAGTCTGTTTTTGTGATGAGACAAACAGTTGTTTTAGCGTAAGCATGACTACCTAATGCCATAAGACCTACAGCCATTGTTGCAATTATTTTCTTCATTTCCAAAGCCTCCCTTGTGCCTTATTTTAATATAATTTTATTACAACTACGGGATTTAATCCCCCATCAAACATCGTGTCGTTAGAAAAAATGTTTGTCAATAATTTATTCTATATAAAATATCATATTGATACTGGTAACCTGATCAAAACATTTAATTTACAGTACAAAAAGTGCAGCTTATTTTGAGTTTGCGCTATTTTGATAACTTTTTGTGACAGGTTGGTCTTTCAGAGTTTTTGCAATCAATCTTACCAAACGATTTGAGTTGTTCGCTGTCATTTCCCACCTGACTAATTCAGAAGTTGCAAAACTTAAACCATTTAAATCTTCCTCTAAGTAACTAGCCGGCAGTCTAGTTCCGCTGGCTAGAAAACCACAATTTTTAATAATTTAGGTGCTCTTTGACCTCCGCCATGCTCTTCTGAGAGCACTGCAAACTGATGTAATAACTTAGGATCTTCAAAAAAATACTTTAGTAAATTAAAATAAAAAAGAGTTCGAAATCTTTTTATTTACAGATCGATCTCACCGACGCCTTCACAGCTTCAGGTGCAAAAACCTTATCTAACCATCCATCCTTGAATATGACTGGCTCGGCTTCTGAGATTGCCAACAAACAGCCATCGGAAAGCTTCCCGCCAGGCTGAATACCGAATGCGACAGCAAGCAAGATAGTCAGATGGCCTAATAAAAAGTCTTCGGCTGCTTGGTATGGAACTCCTCGACGTGCTGCTTCATCTGTTGCATCTTTGAGTACTTTGGCGAAGGTTGCCCCTACAGACTCAGATAATGCAGGCTCAAGGATTGCCATTTGTTCAATAGTGCATCGGTGTGATCGCATGACGGGACGATAGAAGTCCCGAGCAATCTGTTCACACATTGCGTAGTGCTCCTCTGGACCTTGGCCCAAGGCACAAATTATATGTTGTTTTGCTGCAATACCACCGAAATAATCTTTCTGGGCGTCTGGATCTGTTTCATCGTTAAATAACGGCGGATGGCAGGGGTGTGCAACGAAGTAGGTGATGTCAGCTCGTTTTGGCAAGGTTTCCGCATGTGGTGCAGCAGCGTCAAGCATGATAACAGCTGTACCTGGTTTAAGATCATCTATAAAGCCATTTAGAACCTTTCCAATCAGACGATCTGGGACTGCCAGGATGACAGCTTCAGCATTGTTAAGTGCTTGGCCTTGCCCGACGCAGTCAATACCCGTTTCATCTTTTAGGCGCTGTTGTCCTGCTGGATCTATTTCTACATGTAATACATCATGATCAGACTTCATCAAATTGCTAGCTAGACGCAATCCCATTTTTCCACCAGCGCCCATTAGTGCCACTTTGGTCATGTTTTATCTCCATTGTTTTTGGTCAGCTTATTTGCTGTCCTGCTTTGTTTGTTTACTATTTCTTAACACCTTTAGCCTGTAAGAAAAAATGAGGTTCTCCCATCTGCCCACCTTTCAAAGTCATTTCAAGGCCGTCAATTTCGGCATCGTTATTAGTGTGTAATCGACAGAGGGGCGCTCCTGGCGAAATTGGTGCCACTGCAGATAGAGCTTGGGCTCCAACCGAACTAAGGACGCGGCCAGAGGTGTCCCCGCCTGCGATAGCTATCCGTTTTATGTTTGTAGTGCGCCGGATGTCAGATACCAGTTTGCCGAGAGCTTCCCCTAGTCGTTCGTTAGCAGCACTCGGGTTCATGGTTGTTTTGCTGACGGCTTCCTCCATTCGTTTAATCATAAGATCATCCGGACCTCGTGCTGTTGCAACCAGTACATCGTAGTTTTTTGATAACTTTATTAGGCTCTCATTTCGGACGCGTTCCAATTCAGCAGCAAATCGCTTTGGCTGTGTTAGCGTAGAGACGTCAAAGTTGATTATTTGAAAACCATGGGCTTCTGCCGTTGCGATTTGATCTTCAGTGGTAGCCGAACATGAACCCGAAACTGCAAATATTTGGTCAACTGGTGTGAGCGCTGGAGCTGCTTCGTATTTCTCAATCGTTCCAATTTTCCGCCAGTGAGCTACAAGTGCATATTCAACACCCTGCGAGCCGACTGCAAAACAAGACGCTGAACCAATTGGCCATATAAGGCGCCCGGCTTCTGTAAGTGTCTCGTCATCCACGACATCAATTGCAAGAATTCTCGCTCCATCTGACAGGCATTTGCTGACTGCCTCATGACTTTGCCCTGCCTTTATCTCTGCAAGACTAATTATGCCAATTTTCAGATTGGTTTGGCGGGTTAAATGCCTTGTCAGATCAGCTTCATTCATGGGAGTGACGGGGTGACGTGACATAACCGGGTGGCGGTCGAGGCGATGTATACTAGCGCCTGACTTGGCAAAAAGGGTACCAAATGCTTGATAACGCTGAATGTCGGGTGCCCCAACCACAAGAGGGACCCAGTCTGTACTGAAGATTGCGTCTCCGATTTCAGTTGCCACACCAATTGATCCGATCTCTGGTGACGAGTCAAAAGTTGAGCATACTTTATAGTGTGAAACAGGTGCACCGAACTTTTTGAGTCTTTTGAAAACTGAAGGCAAGTTACTCTTCATCCAAGCTGGATCTTTGGAGCGGGCAATACCTGCAACCCCAATGGCTTGCAAAGTCGGATATTCTTTCAGAACGTCCAATTCCGGTGGTTCCAAAAACAACATGGTTGATACACCAGCAAAACTAAGCACCTCCATGACTGCGGTTGATCCAGTAAAGTCATCACCGTAAAAAGTTAGAAGTAGTTTCATAGTTTCCAACCTAAAATTCAGCCAAAGCGGCCGCAAGTTCTGGGTGCTCCTGAGCATATTCGGCAATATCAACTTTCTGCATTGCTGCATCATATGCTTGACGCATTGCCTTTACTCCGGCAGCCACACCGCTTGGATGCGCCGCAATCCCGCCACCCGCTGCGACAAGGAAATCGGAGGAACCTACAGCATCAAGTGTAGCAGCAGCCTGGCGGATGGTTTGGCCTGAGGAAAAAACAGGTAAGGCAGACATTGGCGCATGACTGAACAAAGGATTGTTCAAAGATCTGGCAGACTCAATGACACTTTCGTTTGACTCGGTAAACTTATTATTCAAGCCACTTACGTGCATGTGATCTGCACCGGCCAAACGCCATAATTTTGACCATGCTGGATAAGACCACCCAAGCAAAGGTTCTCTTGTGAGCGCGCCCCAGCCAGCACGATGGGCATGGATTGGCAAGTTCGTGTGCTGCCCAAGTGCAATCATTCCTGCCATACCAGCAGCCATCAAATTGACCATCACACAAGTTCCACCTTGCTTGTACACAAAGTCATGCCGCCTGCGCATTTCATCGATTTCACCTGTGAGGTTAAAAGCCACCATGACCTTATGCCCCATTTTATCAGCAGCCTTATTGACAGCCAGCATGACTTCTATGACGCGATCTTCAAAAGGGCAGGATAGGCCATTTGCCTGTAATTCATCGTCTTTGATGAAATCAATACCACCAGCGCAAAGCTGGGAAACCAACATGCCAGTTTCTTTGGCTGAGAGCCCTACGCTTGGCTTAATGATCGTACCAATCAAAGGGCGCTCATATATACCCATTAATTTACGTGTGCCCTCACATCCAAATTTTGGGCCTGCGTAGTTAGTAGAAAATGCTGAAGGTAATCGCAGGTCTATCAATCGAATACCTGAGAGTGGCTGTAATTCAAATAGGTTACCAGCAATAGTTGTAATAAGATTTGGCAGAGAGGGCCCCAAGTTATCAAGAGGCCACGATAGAGTTATTTGCGCCCGCCACCATTTTTTTTGATCAATTGATGGGACCGAGCCTAAAAGCGAAGGTTCTGAAACTGGCTCTAGCATCTTGAGCTTTTCAACTTGTGCCGCCGCCCGTATTTTCAATTCAGCACTTTCTCCTGGTACGGGGCGGAATGTGCCCGAAGATTGTTCTCCCGCGATAATTTCTGCGGCCTGATTGGGATCAATGGCTGTCTCGATTAAATAATCTGCTTCTACTCTTACAGGGTTTTGCGTAGTCATTAAGTCTTAGCCTTATTAAAAAGATTAAAAACAACCAGCTGTTCTTCAATCAAACCAGAGGCCTCTGCCAGAGCGAATTCGGACCCAAAAATTAATGCGAGCTAATTTGCACATAACGGTTTCAGTCCAAAAATTCGAGAATGTGATCCAAAGGTTTTGGCCTTGTTTCGGATGCCTTCGAAAAATCATATAGTTCTGGTTTTTGAAGGCGTATAACAACTGTCTCTTGATCTGAGACTATCAATTGTGCACTGGTATGACAAGTTATAGACGCTACATAGGAATAGGTATAATGAAAGTTGGAGTGATCGGTTGCGGTTTTTTTGCGCAAAATCACCTACACGCTTGGCGAGATATCGAGGGCGTTGATGTAGTCGCTTTGTGCGACAACGACCAATCAAAGCTATTTGCTACAAGTAAAGAGTTTAAAATTAGGCGGCAATTTACTGATGCCGTCGAGTTGTTTAAGTATGGTCAGTTTGACATCGTGGATATTGCTACAACAGCTCCTTCTCATAGATCTCTTGTTGAAATGGCGGCGCAGCACACAAAGCACATTATCTGCCAAAAACCATTTGCTGAAAGTGTTAAAGATGCAAGGGCGATGGTTGGTGCAGTCGAAGCTACTGGGAAAACTCTCATGGTACACGAGAATTTCCGTTGGCAGTCCGCCGTGCGGGCAGTGATAGAGGAGCTACGAAAGGGTACAATTGGTGAACCATTCTTTGGCCGTGTAAGCTTTCGGTCTGGGTTTGACGTATTTTCTGGACAACCCTATCTAGCGGAAGGAGAGAGGTTCATTATAGAAGATCTTGGGATCCATATTCTTGACATCGCACGAGCTCTTTTTGGCGATGTAGCACGAATTTCAGCCACAAAACGCCGCATTAACCCGTCAATTAGAGGCGAAGATGTTGCGACCATGTTTTTAGAACATACAGGTGGTGCGACATGCATTGTAGATTGTTCTTATGCTACAAGGCGTCAAATCGAGGCCTTCCCCGAAACTGTTATAGAAGTGGATGGAAATAAGGGCACTATTAGCTTGGACTTAGGATACAAAATGACGGTTCAGGCCAATGGCCAATCCGAGATACGGGATCTATCGCCTCCTCTGCTTCCATGGGCTTCCAAACCATGGCACAATATTCAGGAGAGCGTGCGCACTATCCAAGAGCATTTTATTAATTGTTTACACGAAGGTTGCGAGCCCGAAACAAGCGGGCATGATAACCTGCAAACTCTCAGTTTAGTGGAAGCGGCATACCTTTCAGCATCCGAACACAGGACAGTTGAAATGGTGGGAATATGAGCGAGATATTTAGCCTTTACGGTACGCTAGAACCACCATTAAACTCGGAACATTTTAGAATGGGTCAGTTGTCTTTCACGTTAGAAGAAGGTGCATTGCGCCATATAAAAGTGGGAGATATCGAGATCATCCGTCGCATTGCCTTTCTGGTCAGGGATCGAGATTGGGGAACGCTTACACCGCGCTTATCCCTTCTTTCGAGTAAAAGATTTGATACCAGGTTTTCCCTTCATCTTGAGGCGGAGTTTGAGATACCCACGGCAACACTAAATATCTCTATTTTAGTTGATGCGACACGGGATAAAATCACAATGCGCGCAGAAGGAATACCAAACGGTATCTTCGAAACAAACCGGGCTGGTTTCACGGTCCTTCACCCAGCGAAACTTGCAGGTCGCCCAGTCTCGGTTGAACATTCTAATGGAAGCGTCGAGAAATCAACTTTTCCATCTCTTATCGAGCCGTGGCAGCCATTTAAAGACATAAAATCAATAACACATTTTGCGGATGGCCTGGCCGTAGATTGTACCTTTACTGGGGATACGTTTGAGATGGAAGACCAGCGGCAATGGGGGGATGCGTCTTATAAAACATACGTCCGTCCTTTAGCTCTACCCTGGCCGTACACTCTGAGCCAAAGCCACCCTTTGGTGCAATCAGTTTCTATTTCCTGGCACAAAACTGATAAAGAACAATTCGAAAGTAATAATAATTATGAGAACAGTAATAATAGTGTACTATCTGAAACTTTATTTCCAGAAACTGCAATTCTTTTAACTCCAAAAGATGCCTTGCGGCTTATAGGACATCCTGAAGACATAAGACAGGTTTCGCCACAACGTTTACTATGCAATGTGGATACTACCGCAGGTGCGACCACAGAGTATTTTGAAGCCTACGCTAAACTTCAAGCTGTGATGCCAAATTTTGTATATGATCTTGAATTGATTTGCGGCTTTGAAGACCCACCTGCTTTAGAACTTTTAAAACTGCGCATGGAAATGGACAGGGCCGGTTTCAAGCCAGAAAGCGTTATGCTCTGCCCCGCAGTCGATCAGATATCAACCCCTCCAAGTTCTAACTGGCCTGAATGTCCACCACTGGAGGAAATACATAGCGCTAGCGCTAATACCTTTGATGACCTTATTCGTGGCGGTGGAATGGTTACCTTTTTTCCTGAACTAAACCGTAAAAGGCCACCATTAGAACACCTAGATTTCGTATCGCATAGTCTTTGCCCTATAGTGCATGCAGCGGATGATATTTCCGTGATGGAAACACTTGAGGCTATCCCACATATAACGCGATCTGCTCGAGCAATTATTGGCGATGCTGACTATCGGATCGGACCTTCGACAATTGCAATGCGTCGCAACCCTTATGGCCAGCAAACGTTTCCTAATCCAGATCTAAATCGCCTTTGTATGGCTAATAATGATCCTCGTCATGGCGCTGCATTTGGAGCGGCTTATGTAATAGGCCTGGCTACAGCTCTAGCGGACAGTGGAGTAACTGTTTGGACACCATGCGAACTTTATGGATCTAGAGGACTTTACGGTCCAATAGTCAAGGCAATATCATTGCTGGTAAGATGTGCAGGAAATCCAGTTCACAAAGCAACTATCAGGAACGGTATAGCCGAACTCATAATTGGATCCCATCAGATCACATCGAATCTTACTAACCAGCCTTTAGGAGGTTTGGGACCTTTTGAGTTTGAAGCATCTTAGCTATTGATGCTACTGTACAAAGCTTCTCAGTGCGTGAACGAACCAGAAGTGATCCACTCTGAGATACATGTTTCAAATACTAAACTATGGCAGACCGAACTCTACTTTTGGTCAATATAAGCAAATTATTTCCAATTATTAGATGTGCGCCAATCTAATTATGTTTAACTTGTTAACATCCTTTTAATACAGAGAAATTCATCGGGACTGATAAAGATCAATAAAAGGCCTAAAAAGGTGTTTCTTTTGTAATTTGAATTTGTGCTCAGTGATACGATATTTCAGAAAAAAGGGAGAATATGTCTCTACCTAAAAGTAAATACATCAGTCTGCAAAGATATAATTCTTTTGTCGACATAACTTCAAAGAAATTATTTTTTAACTTAAAGTATAGTTTACAAAAGCGCCTTTACTTTTTATTGAAAGGAATGCTTTAAGTATCAAACCATAAAGCTAAAACCTTTTATAAGAAAATAATAAGAGCACTCTCATTTTTCAAACTTTTAGTGCATACAGGCAGTATATATGACCAATTTTATCGTAGATTATGTTATTCTGTTTTTACTACTAATATCTATTTTGGTAGTCTTACACGAACTTGGACATTATTACGCTGCTAAATTGTTTAAAATTCGCACAAATGCCTTTGCAGTAGGCATGGGTCCTATATTGTACAGAAAAGTGGATAAGCAAGGCACAGAATGGCGAATTTGCGCCCTTCCAATTGGTGGATATGTTTCTTTTCCTAGCTTAGAAAATGACCCTAACAATCCATATAAAGCACCTGAAGATCCAGAACAATTGGAGGAATTTAAGAAGACATTATATGGAGCCCACCCACTAAAAAAGATGATCGTTTACTTTGCAGGTCCATTTGTGAACATTGTTGTTGCTTATCTTGTCTTTGCATCACTAATAATGGTGGAGGGTAGCTTCTCTTATCCCCTAAAAATTGAAAAAGTAGTTCAAACTCCATATTCTAGTGATTTACGGAAAGGCGATATTCTATTACAAATTAACGGAAAAAATGTACCTAAAAATGACTTTGAATGGGCTAATTTCTTAAATCTGCCCGAAGCAAATACTAATACGGAGTATACAATAGATAGAGGAGGAAGAGAATTAAAAGTCTCCGGGTCACCAACTAACCTCGCCCGAATTGAGTTTGTGCACCCAAATTCGGCAGCTTTTGACACAGGTCTAATGGCAGGTGATATTATTACCATAGTAGAGGGAAAAGAAATTGTTCACTTTGCGCAGCTGGCCGAAGCTGTGAGAAAATCACAAGGTAAGACACTTAAATTAGAAGTTTGGAGAGCAGGTGATATATTAAAGTTTGAACTAACACCAAGAAAACGGCCACTTCAAAATGGTACAGAAGTTAACGAAAATTGGATGATTGGCGTTCAAGCTCCACCTATCCCATTTGATTTTGAATTAGCTACTGCTCGCAAAAACTGGCTAAGTTCACTTTTGAATGCTTGGGCGTTCCTTTTACTAAATATTGAAAATACATTCATTTTTTTAAAGGCCATTTTAATAGGCAGTATTAGTACTTGCAATTTATCCGGTCCAATTGGAATTGCTGAAATTACAGGTGACGTGGCGCAACAAGGCGTATTTCCATTTTTTTCTCTACTTGCATCAATTTCTTTAGCACTTGCGATATTTAATCTTTTACCTATTCCTCCATTTGATGGATTTCATATTGCTTTTACGGCATCTAACTGGATTTTGGGAGGTAGAGTACCCTACCAATTAATGA
>MDTE01073073.1_pt1 | contig 11374 bp, 22 predicted proteins | sample 811231 | NCBI WGS metagenome assembly MDTE01 (sample SAMN05326651, study PRJNA326480) | marine metagenome | isolation source: seawater | place: Indian Ocean: Red Sea | collected 2010
ATGTTTACACCTGCTATACGAGCCATAATATTGAGATAAAAATTTAGCCTTTTATATAAGAAGTTATTTCAAAGTCAATGTCTTAAACTGATAGAATTTCCTCAATTTTACTAGATATTTCATCTATTTCTGCACCTCCGTCAATTTCGTAAAAATTTTGATTTTTAGAATAATAATCTAGGACAGGTTTGGTAGTTTCCATGTATGTATCAAATCTTTTTAAAATTGTATTTAAATTATCATCTGATCTTTTTTCTAAAATTTTTCTTTTTTCGATTCTTTGTATAATAATATCTTTGTTGACATTGAGAAAAAAAATAAAATCAATTTTCTGATTTGAATTATCTAATAATACTTTTAAGTTTTTGGCTTGACTTAAAGATCTTGGATATCCATCAAATATTAAGTTGTTTCTTTTTTTTGGATCAAATACGGCATTTTCAATTAGTTTGTTAACTATTTCATCTGTTGCGAAATCCCCTTTGGAAATTATATTTTCGATATCTCTACCAATATCTGTTTTATTTTTAACTTCATTTCTTAAAAGATCGCCTGTTGATATTTGATATAGATTAAATTTGTTTACTATATTTAAAGCTTGAGTTCCCTTTCCAGCTCCAGGTGGTCCAAATATAATAACATTCACTAAAAATTATCTACCAAATTTTGTTTTTTTAATCAATTGCTCGTATTGAGAACTCATAAGTCTTGTTTGAACTTGTGTAACAGTATCAATTGCAACAACTACAACAATTAAAACAGAAGCCCCTCCTAGATAAAAAGGTATTGGATAATTTGCAATTAAAAATTCGGGCATCAAACAAACCAATGTAAGGTATAATGCTCCAATTGTAGTTAGTCTTGTCAAAATTGTATCTATGTACAAAGCTGTACTTTCACCCGGTCTAATACCTGGTACAAAACCACCATATTTTCTTAAATTTTCAGCTGTCTCATTAGGATTAAATGTTATTGAAGTATAAAAAAAAGTAAAAAAAATAATTCCAGATGCGTATAAAATCATGTAAAGAGGCTGTCCTTGAGAAAAGTAGGACGATATATTCATAAAAATTTCATTCTGAGATACATTGAAATTTGAAAATGTAACTGGCAATAACAACAAGGCTGAGGCAAAAATTGCCGGTATAACACCTGCTGAATTTATTTTAAGAGGTAAATGTGAAGACTCACCACCATACATTTTACTTCCCATTTGTCTTTTCGGATAATTTATTAGTATTTTTCTTAATGCTCTTTCCATAAATACTATAAATAGAATTGTTAAAACTAGTAATATAAAAATAAATATTATCATTATTGTTGAGATAGCTCCTGTTCTGCCCAACTCGAAGGTTGTAACTAAAGCTCTTGGGATTTCTGCTACTATGCCTGAAAAAATTATCAAGGAGATACCATTGCCTATTCCTCTTTGAGTGATTTGTTCACCCAACCACATTAAGAATATTGTACCAGCAACTATCGTTGTCACTGTTGAAATTTTAAAGAAAATACCAGGATTGATAACCAAATCTGCTGATGACTCTAATCCCACAGCTAGTCCATATCCTTGTACTGTAGCCAATAGGACAGTTCCATATCTAGTTATTTGAGTAATTTTTTGTCTTCCAATTTCACCTTGTGCTTTAAGATTTTTAAAATAATCTGTTACACCAGTTAAAAGTTGCACTATGATTGATGATGAAATGTAGGGCATTATTCCTAGTGCAAATATTGCCATTCTGCTTACGGCTCCGCCTGCAAATACATTAAACATGCCTAATAAACCTTTTTGATTGCTATCCATCATTACTTGGAGCTGTTCTGGATCTACTCCTGGCAGTGGTACGAAAGTACCTAATCTATAAATTGCTAATATAAATATTGTAAATATGATTCTGTTTCTTAAATCGTTTGTTTGTGACGACTCACTCATTTTTGGTTTTTGATTTTTATCACTCCACCAAGTTTTTCAATCTTTTGCTTAGCTGAAACAGATGAAAAATCTGCCTCTATATCGACTTTAGAGGTTAAATTACCATTCCCAAGCACTTTAAACTTTAGATATGATTTATTTATAATATTATTTTTCTTTAAGCTTTCTAAATTAATGATGCTTGAAGTATCAACTCTTTTTTTATCAACAAAATTTTGTAATTGATCCAAGTTGATTTTGGCAACCTTGCTTCGATTTATTGGATTAAAACCTCTTTTTGGGAGCCTTCTATAAAGTGGCATTTGACCACCCTCGAAACTTTTAATTGCTACACCTGATCTAGATTTTTGACCTTTTACACCCCTGCCAGAAGTTTTTCCTTTACCAGAACCAATGCCTCTTCCAAGTCTTTTTTTATTTATTTTTGTTTTTACTTTAGTGTTTAATAAATTCATTATCCTCTTTTTTCTACAATTTCAGATATTTTTTTATTCCTTAATAGTGAAATATTTTTTGGAGAGTTTTGCGCAGATAAAGCTTTCATACATGCTCTAATAACATTATGAGGGTTTGCAGTACCAAGTGATTTGGCCACAATGTCCTTTATACCTAAAACCTCGCATACAGCTCTAACAGCTCCACCAGCAATTATTCCTGTACCCTTCGGTGCTGCTCTCAACTTGATTTTACCTGCACCATCTTTTCCAAATATATCATGATGTATGGTTCTACCTTCTCTTAAAGGTATTTGTACTAGGTTTCTTCTTGCTAGCTCGTTAGCTTTTTTTATAGCATCAGGCACTTGTTTTGCTTTGGCATGGGCAATTCCAATCTTTCCATTCTGGTTTCCAACAACAACCAAAGCTGAAAAGCCAAATCTTCTTCCCCCTTTAACTACCTTGGTAATACGATTTATGTGTACTAGTTTTTCAACAAATTCAGTATTTTTTTCCATAAATTAAAATTCCATTCCATTTTTTCTAAGTTCTTCTGCTAGCATTTTTATTCTTCCATGATATTTGTAAATACCTCTGTCAAAGTAAACTTTTGTAATCTTCATTTCTTTTGCTTTTTTTGCAAGTTTTTCAGCAACTATTGCTGATAATTCTTTTTTTGTTTTAACTTGTGTTTTTAATTCTTTTATATTAGAGGAAGCAGAGGCTAATGTAATATTTTTTACATCGTCTATAATTTGAACACTTATATTCTTAGTTGATCTATTTACACTTAATCTATATCTATCATTAGATGAAAATTTTTTTAATTTACCTCTTACTCTAAATTTTTTTCTCTCTATTTTTGTTAAGTTCATTATTTCTTTTTACCCTCTTTTCTTAATATATATTGCCCTTGTTCTTTAATACCTTTTCCTTTGTAAGGTTCTGGTGGTCTAATGCTCTTTATTTCAGCTGCAACCATACCAACTTGCTGTTTGTCTGTGCCTGAAATTTTAAGAATATTTTGTTTTTCTACCTGAATTTTAACACCATCAGGTATGTCATAATTAATATCGTGACTAAATCCTAATTGTAAGTTTAGAAGATTTCCTTTTAAAGAAGCTCTGTAACCAACACCAGATAATTCTAAAATTTTTTCATACCCTTTGCTTGTGCCAATAATAGCATTATTTATAAGACTTCTATTCATACCCCATAATCTTTTTGTATTTTGATTATTCGTTTTTGGTTTAATTGAGACTTCTTTACCTTCATTTATTTTTAAATCAAACATGTCTACATCTATATTTAATGTTTTTTTTCCAAGTGGTCCTTCTATGTTAATAATATTTCCACTTAAAATTACTTTAACCTTTTCTGGAATTGATATATTTATTTTTCCTATTTTTGACATTAAAATACCTTACAAATAATTTCGCCACCAACTTTTTGTTTTCTAGCATCAATATCAGTCATAACACCTTTTGGAGTTGATATAATTGCTATTCCAAGGCCATTGTTAACTTTAGGTAGACTTTCTGCACTTGAAAATATTCTTCTTCCAGGTTTAGAAACTCTTTCAATAGAACTTATCACTGGATTTCCCGAACTGTATTTAAGACTTATATGAAGATTTTCTTTATTTTGTTCTGATTTAACCTCATAATCAATAATGTATCCTTCAGATTTTAAAATCTCAGCTATTTTTGTTTTAAATTTTGACGACGGAAGCTCAACTTTTTTATGATTTCTTTTTTGAGAATTTTTTAATCTTGCTAACATATCTCCAATTGGATCACTTAAACTCATAATATCCTTTCTACCAACTTGATTTTACCATACCAGGGATTTTGCCCTCTAGACCTAATTGTCTTAAAGCGATTCTTGATATTTTTAATTTTCGATAAACTCCATGAGGTCTACCTGTTATTTGACATCTATTTCTAACTCTAATCTTAGCTGAATTCCTAGGTAAATTTGATAGTTTCTGCTGGGCTTTGAATCTTTCCTCAAAAGACAATTTTTTATTCATTATTGTCTTTTTTAGCGACTCTCTTCTTTTGTAATATTTGTCAGAAAGCTTAATTCTTTTATTATTTTTATTTATTGCACTCAACTTTGCCATTAATTACTCCTGTTGTCTTTAAATGGGAAATTTAATTTTTTAAGAAGTTCAAAACTATGCTTTTTGTCTTTGGATTTTATTACAATTGTTATATCCAGTCCTCTAATTTTATCAACCTTATCAAAATTTACTTCGGGAAAAATAATTTGCTCTTTAATGCCAAATGTATAATTGCCAAATTTGTCAAAACCATTAGGGTTTAAACCTCTGAAGTCTTTAATTCTTGGTAATGCAATATTTATTAGTCTATCCATAAATTCATACATTTTATTTTTTCTAAGTGTAACTTTTAGACCAGAATTAGTATTTTTTCTTGTCTTAAAATTTGCGATTGATTTTTTAAATTTTGTAATAACAGGTTTTTGACCAGTAATACTAGCTAAGTCTTCTTGGCAAGAATTAATAATTTTTGTGTCATTACCATCTAGTCCTAAACCCATATTTAGAACAATTTTTTCAATTTTTGGTCCCATAAATACATTTTTATAACCGAACATTTCTTTTAAACTCGGGTTTATTTCTTTATTTATTATGTTTTTTAATCGTGGTTCCATTATTTCTTAGCCTCTAATTTTTTTCCAAGATCTACTTTTCTTAAATTTGAGAAATGTACAAAGTTTTCTTTGGATACAATACCGCCTTTTTTTTCTTTTGTTGTCTTAACATGTTTTTTAACTATGTTTATTCCTTTAACTTTGGCTCTATTATTTTTTCTATCTATTTCGATTACTTCACCTTCTTTTTTTTTATCTTTACCAGTTAAAACTTTTACTTTTAAACCCTTTTTAATCATTACAAAACCTCCGGGGCCAAGGAAATTATTTTCATCTGTCCTTTATTTCTTAACTCTCTAGTAACAGGACCAAAAATTCTTGTTCCTATAGGCTCACCTTTATCATCTGTTAAAACTGCTGCATTATTGTCAAACCTTACTTTAGAACCATCGTTTCTATGAATTCCCTTTTTTACTCTTACAACTACTGCCTTATGGACTGCCCCTTTTTTAACTTTACCTTTTGGTATAGCCTCTTTGACAGCAACTACAATTATATCTCCAATACTTGCATATCTTCTTTTTGAGCCACCTAAAACTTTTATGCACTCTATTTTTTTTGCACCTGTATTATCTGCAACTAGTAATTCTGTTTGGACTTGAATCATTTAATCTCTCCAATAACTTCAAATTTTTTATTTTTTGAAAATGGTCTACTTTCTTTAATTGAAACTTTATCTCCAATTTTAAATTTGTTTGCCTCATCATGAGCATTATATTTTTTCCTAGCTTTCATCACTTTTTTTAAAACAGGATGTTGGTATTTTCTTTCTACCAAAACAGTTATAGTTTTGTTTGGTTTATCACTTACAACTATACCATTTAATATTTTCTTAGGCATTTTTTACCTCTAACAAAGTTTTCAATCTTGCTATGTTTTTTTTTGTTTCTGATATTTTTGCTGGACTCTTTACTTGACCATTCACCTTTTGAAATCTGAAATTAAATAAATCTTTTTTAAGCTTTTCTAAATTTTCTAACATTTGTTTTTTAGTAAGTTTTTTTATTTCTTTTTTTTTCATTTTTATATTCTTTTTATAAATTTACATTTAATTGGTAGTTTAGCAGAAGCTTTATACAAAGCCTCTTTTGCAACTTGTTCTGATACTCCATCAACTTCAAATAATATTCTGCCTGGCTTTACTCTGCATGCCCAAAACTCTGGTGATCCTTTACCCTTCCCCATTCTTACTTCTGTTGGTTTTTTTGATACAGGTATATTTGGAAACATACGAGTCCAAACACGCCCCTGTCTTTTCATGTGTCTTGTAAGTGCCACTCTTGCTGCTTCTATTTGCCTTGAAATGACTCTATCTGGTTGAATAGCCTTTAATCCGAATGAGCCATAATTCATAGCGTTACATCTTGAAGCATTACCATGTATTCTTCCTTTATGCGCTTTTCTAAATTTTGTTCTTGTAGGTTGTAACATTTTTAAGATTTATTCCTTTCCTGACTAAATTCTTTTGTGAATATTTCACCCTTATAAATCCATACTTTAATCCCAATAATTCCATACGTTGTTAATGCTTCTGCCTCCGAATAATCAATGTCAGCTCTTAAAGTATGTGATGGAATACTGCCTTCTCTTAACCATTCAGTTCTTGCAATTTCATTTCCACCTAATCTTCCACTTATAGACACTTTAATCCCTTTTGCGCCAAGTCTTAATGCTGATTGCATTGCTCTTTTCATTGCTCTTCTATAGGAAACTCTTTTAACTAATTGTTGAGCTATATTTTCAGCAACAAGATAACTATTTGTTTCAGGTTTTTTTACCTCTTTTATATTTAAAACAACTTCATTTGTAGTTAGTTTAGATAAATTTCCTTTTATTTTTTCTATATCAGTTCCTTTTTTACCAATTACAAAACCTGGTCTAGATGTATAAATTGTAACAAAACACTTCTTCGAGGTTCTCTCAATCATTACTTTCGAAACTCCAGAGTTTATAACATTTTTTTTGATATATTCTCTAATTCTAAAATCTTCTATTAAATTATTTCCAAAATCCTTTTTCTTAGCGTACCAAACAGAGTCCCAGCCTCTATTAATACCTAAACGTAAGCCTACAGGATTAACTTTTTGTCCCATGTTTCTCCATTTTTTTTTCTTTTTCAGTTAAAATAATCGTTAGATTTGAGTAAGGTTTCATTATTTCTGCAGCTCTTCCCTTTGCTCTTGCTCTAAATCTCTTCATCACAACTTGTTTTCCACAATATGCTTCCTTAACTATTAATTTATCTATATCATATTGATAGTTATTTTCGGCATTGGCAACGGCTGATGAAATTGTTTTTCTAATATCTTTTGAAATTCTTTTGTCTGAGAATGTTAAATCACGTATTGCTATATCGACTTTTTTTCCAACTATAGACTTTAAAATTGGATTTAATTTTTTTGTACTTGATCTAACATTTTTATTCACAGACTTTACTATTTTTGCATCAATTTTTTTTTGTAATTTTGACATTATTTTTTTGCTCCACCTTCAACTTTTGCTTTTTTATCAGCTGGAGTATGACCAAAAAATTGTCTAGTTGGTGCAAATTCTCCAAACTTATGTCCAACCATATCTTCTGAAATTGTAATTGGTATAAATTTTTTTCCATTATAAATAAGAAAACTGATACCCACGAAATCAGGAATAATTGTTGATTTTCTTGACCAAGTTTTTATTGGTTTCTTCACCGCTTCATTTTTTATTTTTTCTACTTTTTTAATCAGACTTTCTTCTACAAATGGTCCTTTCCAAACTGATCTAGCCATATTTTATGCTCTCTTTTTCTTTCTTCTTCTTATAATAAACTTATCTGTTCTCTTGTTATCTCTTGTCTTTAATCCCTTAGCTGACTGACCGGTTGGTGAAACTGGATGTCTTCCACCAGCTGATTTACCTTCTCCTCCACCATGGGGGTGATCCACAGGGTTTTTAACAACACCTCTAGTGTGAGGTCTAATTCCAAGCCATCTTGACCTTCCAGCTTTACCTATTTTTATGTTTTTCTGATCAGGGTTTGATAAAACCCCTATTGTTGCCTTAGCATTTGAATTAATTTTTCTTACTTCTCCTGAAGTCATTTTTATAATTGAGTAATTTCCATCAATTCCAGATATTGAAACTGATGTTCCTGCTGACCTGGCTATTTTTCCTCCACCTCCAGGATTTATTTCAACATTATGAATGTCTATTCCGACGGGGATATCTTTTAAAGATAAACAATTGCCAACCTTAATCTCTGCCTCAGATCCGTTTTTAATTTTGTCACCAACTTTTATATCTTTTGGTGCTAAATAGTAAAAACGCTCACCATCTTCAAATTTAACTAACATTATATGACATGATCTATTGGGATCATATTCAATTCTTTCAACTTCTGCATTCATATCTGATTTTTTTCTGTAGAAATCAATTTGTCTATATTTGTGCTTATGGCCTCCACCGTGATTTCTCGATGTAATTCTCCCATAGTTATTTCTTCCTTTTGATGAGTTGTTTGGAGATGTTAAGGATTTGTAAGGTTTGCCTTTCCATAGTCCTTCTTTATTAATTAAGATAGTGCCTCTTGTAGACTTAGTATATGGTTTAAATATTTTCAATGCCATTGTATTAAATTCCAGTTGTTAGATCTATGTTTTGACCTTTTTTTAAAGTTATAATTGCTTTTTTAAATCCTTTAATTCTAACCTTTTTTCCTCTTGTGGTTTTTAATCTTGTTTTTTTATTAATAATATTTACCTTTATTACATTTACTTTAAAAATCTTTTCAATATTACTTTTCAAATTTTTTTTGTTAGCTTTTGAGTGAACTTTAAAAATAATTTTATTTTGTTCTGAAAGATTAGTAGATTTTTCTGTTACTAATGGCGATAAAATCTTATCATATAAATGTAATTTTTCCATAATTAGTACCTTTTCTCTAATTCTTTAATTGAAGTTTCAGTAAATATTATTTTTTTAAATTTTGCTAAATCATAAGCACTGAAATGGTTAACGTCAGTTATTTTAACATTTGGTATATTTCTTACTGATTTTAAAATATTATTTCTTGATATTTTGTCGGCTATTATAATTGAGTTTTTTGCCTCAAATTTTATTAAAATATTATTCATTTCTTTGGTTTTTAGTATTTCTTTTTGAAAATCGTTTAAAATTATCAAGTCATTCAAATTATTTTTTTTTGTAATTAATGAGGCTATACTTAATCTTTTTTCACTTTTATTGAGTTTCCTTTTTTTGTATTTTGACTCTCCCTTAGGTCCGTGTGCAACACCACCACCGACAAATATTGGGGCTTTTTTACTTGCGTGCCTTGCATTTCCGGTACCTTTTTGAGCATATATTTTTGAAGTAGATCCTTTTATTTCATTTTTTTGTTTAGTTTTTGCTTTTCTACCTTTGTAGTTAGCGTTTGTTTTATATAAAACATTGCTTACTAACTTATTATTTATTTTTGCTCCAACAATCTTGTCAGAAACCTCTATTGTATCTTTTTTTCCATCAATATTGAGTTTAACAATTTTCATTTTACTTTTTTTTATCTTTTATTTTTTTTGATTTTTCTAATGTTTCAATTTTTTCTAAAATAGTTGTTTTATTTATATTTTTTACAGATTTTTTTAACAATACTTCTGAATTTTTTGAACCAGGTATTGAACCTTTTAAATAAATAAGTTCATTTTCAAGATCAGTTTTTATTATTTCAAGATTTTGCATTGATCTCATTTTGCTACCCATATGACCAGCCATTTTTTTTCCTTTAAAAACTTTTCCTGGATCTTGATTTTGACCAGTGGAACCATGAGCTCTGTGTGAAATTGAAACACCATGTGAGGCTCTTAATCCACCAAAGTTGTGTCTTTTCATTGCTCCAGCAAATCCTTTACCAATGGTTTTAGATCTGACGTCTAAAAATTTTATATCTTTAAAAATTTCAATACCAAATTCATTTCCCTCTTTATATTGATCTAAATTTTTAACTCTAAATTCTTTTAATATTTTTTTTGATTCAGTATTCTTTTTTGAGAAGTATCCCTTCATAGATTTTGATAGCTTTGAATTTTTGATTTTTCCAAATCCAATTTGAACAGCGCTATATCCTCTTCTTTCCTTATCTATTAATTGGATTATTCTACCTTTTTCAACTTTTAAAACTGTTACAGGGATAGAGAGACCAGAATTATAAAATTCTCTAGTCATTCCAATTTTTTTTCCAATTAATCCAATTTCAGTCATTATATTTTAATTTCCACATCAACTCCAGACGCCAAGTCTAATTTCATTAAAGCTTCTACTGTAGCTGGTGTTGGTTCTATTATATCTATTAATCTTTTGTGAGTTCTTGTCTCAAATTGCTCTCTACTTTTTTTGTCTATGTGTGGTGATCTTAATACTGTATATCTTTCCTTTTTAGTTGGTAGTGGAATTGGCCCCTTAATGTTTGCTCCCGTTCTTTTTACTGTATTAACTATTTCCTCAGTTGATTGATCTAATACTTTATTGTCGTATGCTCTAAGTTTAATTCTAATATTTTGCTTTTCCATATTTAGCCTGTTTTTTTAGTTACTTCGTCTTGTACGTTTTGTGGCACCTTGTCATAGTGATCAAAGAACATTGAATATTGTGCTCTACCTTGAGACATTGACCTTAAATTATTTATATAACCAAACATATTAGCCAATGGAACCATTGCTGTAATTACAGTTGCATTTCCACGTTGTTCTTGAGTATTTATTTGCCCTCTTCTACTATTTAAATCACCAATTACATCACCCATATAGTCTTCAGGTGTTACTACTTCTACTCTCATAATAGGCTCTAATAATTTTAAGGTTGCTTTAGTGCATGCTTCTTTAAAACATTGTCTAGAAGCTAATTCGAAGGCTAAAACGCTTGAGTCGACATCATGATGTAAACCATCTACGATTGTTACTTTATAGTCTATTAGTGGAAAACCTGCTAATATTCCACCATCCGCAACAGTTTCAACGCCTTTTTCTACTCCAGGAATAAATTCTTTGGGAATTGCTCCGCCTTTGATTTTGCTCTCAATTTCTCTACCCTTACCTGGCTCTAAAGGTTCAACGGTAAGCTTTACTCTAGCAAATTGCCCTGCACCTCCGCTTTGTTTTTTATGTGTATAGTCGTTTTCAGCAGATGACAGGATTGTTTCTCTGTACGCAACTTGAGGAGCTCCAACATTTGCCTCAACCTTAAACTCTCTTTTCATTCTGTCTACAATAATATCTAAATGTAATTCACCCATTCCTTTGATAATTGTCTGTCCTGACTCCTCATCTGAGGTGACTCTAAAAGAAGGATCTTC
>MDTE01130835.1_pt1 | contig 11374 bp, 13 predicted proteins | sample 811231 | NCBI WGS metagenome assembly MDTE01 (sample SAMN05326651, study PRJNA326480) | marine metagenome | isolation source: seawater | place: Indian Ocean: Red Sea | collected 2010
AAGCGCTCAGACGGATCCCGACTATAATTTTTTTGTGGAGGGAAGTGGAGCCATAAACTTTTTTGCGCCGTAGCCATTAAGATGTAGGAGGGCATGGAGAGGTTTTGATAGTTATTCCACCCAGTTTTTCTCGGCGCCAATTTTCTATAGCGAAAATCTTGTAACCAATCTTCCATATTTAAGAACCTCTCCATTGACTAACATAAGTAGCTTTTGGGAGAGAACTACAAAAAGTATTGAATAATTTTCGATCCATAATATTTGGGGTGACTTTCTATGAGAATAATATGGGAACGATTATGGTGAAGCGGTAGACATCATCACTTGTTTGTGATGCACTATCTTGAGGTTTAGTGTGTCAATTCGATGAGGTGTGAGACGCATGGTGGTTCCAAAAATTTTTATGCTAGTCTTTTTGGGTCTTTTACTTCTAATATTGATGGTGATCACTGTGCAACTTCATGTGGAGTACAGCGAGGTCAATAAACTGGAGTCTCGTTTAACATCGGAAATTAGACACCCTCAGCATATTACACATTCAAGGTACTTAATTCGTACTAATAAAATAACTAATTACAAATGTATTGTTAAAATTGAAGGGCTTCCTAAGGCGGCCCATTCGGGAATGGGTATGGCTCCATGTAGTGAAGTAAAATGGTGGAAGTTTTATAAATAAATCAATGTGTTGTATCTGATCATCATTTTTTGTATTGCGCTGCGTCAATTATTTTGAGAATTCGGAGCGTCTCATTATTCAGGTCGGTTAGATTGGTTATGCAGACCAATTTATCCGCAGCGGAAATTTGCTTAGAAATGAAAATGTATTGCTCCATTGCTACGGGCATATGAGATATATAAACCGCCACATCGGGTTTTCGAGGACATGTTGGTGCGATGTACCATTTTTCATCAGCATGTGCTGCATTATTAGTTATGTATACATATTGGCCTTCAGATCCGGCATAATCTGAAACATATATAGCGAGGTCAATTTCGTTAGTGTGTGCAGTAGTTGTAAGTAATATAATTACTAACGGCATTGCGGAGTATGGGAAAATCAGGCTCAAAAGGAGTTGAGTTTTTGTTGTTTCTTGTCCCATATTATTAATTTTGGTTGGCTTTGAAATGTGCTCTGCCTATTGATGCAGTCCTCTCTCCTTCTTCATCGGCTGCAGAAATGATAGTTATACCGTCGTCGATTTTATCCACTACTGTATCGGGAGATGCATGCTCAAGAAAGTGGATATTGTTGGCGCGGCAAGCATCGAAAACACGTTGTCTAGCTGTCAGAAGCGCGGCCGGCAGTGGATCTGGGATGTCGGTATAGCCAAAAGACATGCTCATATCCCCTGGTCCCCATTCTGCAAAGGAAATCCCTGGAACAGCTAAGGTAGATTCAACATTTGCTAGGGCAGTTTGGTTCTCAATTTTGACGCCCAATAGAAGTTCCCCATTAGGATTTAGGGGCCAAGGATCAGCCACTTTTACATAATCGGTGGGAGAAAGCCCCCATATTGGGGCTGCTGAGTACTGTCCGGCTGAACCTCTTCGGCCTTTTAATAGGACGTTCCCCACGCGGGATGTATGGATTGGGTATCTGGCGCATTCTACAAATGCCTGTACGGATTCGGCATTTTCAGCATGGCACAAAATTAGCCCATGTATGCCCCGCGCCAAAAGTTGTGTGATCTGCCAGGCATTGGCCATAATGTTGGCGCGACTGCTGCCGGTTACAGGCAACTCAGCAATTACAGTTGGAGTGGTATGCCCACTTCCAGTGGGGCCGCCGTCTTTGAGGCCCCTCATATAGGAATCTAGGCCGTTCCCGTCTAAGACCCCGTGTTCCATGCCAATATTAATATAATCTGCCCATGTGTTGCTATCTTTCATGCCAGCCTCGTAGCTGAGGTGGTGGCTGATATGGTCCCCCGTATAGTAAATAGGTTGCTGTAGGCTCAGCTTTTCTATCGCCCGGTTAATCCTGCGAGCCATAGTCTATCCTCCTATTGTCTAAAGTGCTACGGGGATGCTGCCTCAAAATTTAGTTAGCCTGAGTCTTCAGGAGGGTCTATCTTGTACAATGGGGGATTGAAAGTCTATCCACTTCATCGGACTTTGGCAGTGATTCTCGTAATACCGTCCGTAATCCAGCTTTGGATATGGGTAATAAAGAAGCGAACCCCTAGGTCATGAAAGTGCTGTATATTTGCTTCTGTGACTAGGGTTCCTGCAGTTTTTCCCGAGCGAACAATTTGGGTTAAAGCATCATCTATTGTGCTTTGTACATTTGGGTGGTCGGCAACCCCTATGTGGCCCATCGAGGCCGCCAAATCGCTTGGTGCGACGCAAAAGACGTCTATGTGGTCAACCGAGAGTATTTGGGAGAGATTGTTGATGGCGATGATGTCTTCAACTAGCACGATCAGAAGTGTTTCGTCGTTGGCTTTGACATAATAATCTTCAACACCATAGGATTGCCTTCCTGGATACATCCCGCGTTCCCCAATAGGGGGGAATTTTCCTGCTTTTATTACATCTCGTGCCTCTTTTTCTGTATTAACATGAGGAACACAGATGCCTTGCGAACCGCGATCAAGGGTCCGATATATCAATCCTGCTTGATTTTGATGGACCCTGGTGATCGATGTTTTTCCCCAGATATCGCAGGCTCTTGTAAGTTCACCGAGTTCGCTAAAGTCAACTCCTCCGTGTTCGCCTTCCAACCAGACGCCGTCATGATTTCCCGGTCCGCATTTTTCTATGGCATCGGAGCTATCAAGCCCCATCAAAACAACAGCACTTTCCCCAGAATTTAGTTTCTGTTTCACTTGGTTTTTGCGTAAATCTACCATTTTTTTCTGTGCCTTCTATTGTACTTTTCAGCTATAAATTTATTCTAATCATTGATAAGATGAAAACCTGACTATAGGAAATGGTATTTGTTAGCAGAACTATATCATTTTCTTTGTGGCATTTACCGCTATAGATTGATATTGAGGTAGGTTAGAATCCGAGACTGAGTGGGAGAAGGAGTTAGCATGTCTGAGGAACAAAATACTACTGATTACGGCCTGGTATGGGTGACATTAGCAACGATTGGTTTCATGATTGTCGCCGGATTTCTGTTAACTACAGCGATTAACGCATAAAGTTCCCAGTGGAATCGATGCTGGTGTCTAATCAATCCTATATTTCTTTATAAAGGCGGGATTAGGATCCAGGCCCAGGCCTGGGTCATCTGGGACTCGTACCATTCCCTGGGTGGGTTGTAGTGCGTTGTCGTACATGTCTGCGTCAAGAGTTACATAAAATCTTTCTATGGGCTGGGTGCCATGAGACGCCGCTAATATATGTAGAGTTGCCAAGAAACCTGGACCAAAATATGGGGAGTGTGGCTGTAAATTGATGTTTTGTAATTCAGCCAGAGTAGAAATTTTCTTCATTTCTGTTATGCCTCCAACTTTTGTAACACTAGGTTGAGCATAGTCCACCGCCCCAACCTTAAACATCTGCGAAAATTGCCACGCCGTACAGGAATTTTCACCGGCTGCGATGGGTATACCATGCAAGTGACGGAGTTCGCACAGTGCCTCAAAATTTTCTGGCGGCCAAATCGGTTCCTCTAGCCAGTGCAAGTTGCAGGAGGCGAGTTTTTTGGCCATTTCACTCGCTTCGTGTGGCGACCAACTGCAGTTAACGTCAAGTGTGATTGGAACCTCTTTCCCTGCTGCAGCACGGGCAGCTACAACGGGCTCTACAGTATTTTCGTGCAATTTAATCAATTCATATCCCTGATTTAATGCTTCCGCGGTGAGCCGGGCACACACATCTGGATCATCGTACTTTAGGAGACTTGCATATGCAGGCACTTCGTGGCGTCCCAGTCCTCCGAGTAATTGATATAGGGGGACCCCTGCCGTTTTCCCAGCAATGTCCCAGAGCGCGATATCCAATCCGCTGAGAGCAAACATAGTTACTCCATACCGGCCCAAGATATGATTTTTAACGGCTAGTTCCTTCATGAGTGTTTCAATTTTTAGTGGGTCACGTCCAATAGCTAGCGGTCCGATCAAGGTGTCGATAGCAGTTTTTGTGGTATGAATAGCGTTGAAGCCGAAGGCCTCCCCATATCCAGTAATGCCCTCATCTGTGTCCACTTTAATGAGGAGGTGTCCAAGTTCGTGCCCATCTCCAGCTATGAAATTGGTTGAATTTCCACCCTGTGTAAAAGGAATAGGAATGGGTATAGCTTCAATGTTAATAATTTTCATGGACTTATTCCTTAATTTCTTTTCAGACCGTAGCTAAATATACGCATTCTCTGCATCGCCGGTTTGTAGACCGCCCACAGCTTGCGCTGTACCTGTGAGTTCTACGGTTGTAATATTGACTCGCTTGGGCGCATCTAGGGCATGTATAATTGTATTGCTGATGTCTTCAGGCTCAAGTGTCTCGAAACGAGCAAGCAACTCCTTGCTTATTTTATCCCCAAACGCAGTCTTAAAGAAATTCGTGTTAACTCGGCCTGGACAAATTTCAGTGACCCGTATGCCGGTTCCGAGTAGCTCGATACGTAGGTTTTGGCAAAGCATATGAATCGCACCTTTGGTTGCGCCGTAAACAGATTGTTTTATTGGATGCAGTCCTGAAATCGAACCAATCATAACAATGTGTCCCAATTTTTGCGATACCATGTTTGGAGCAATGGTGCGTACAAGGTGGAGCGATGCCGAGACATTGGTTTGGATCATGTCATATATTGCTGCTGTATCAGCTGAATGCAGGGGCCCTTCGCTGCGACCGTGGCCAGCATTATTAACTAGGATATCTACTTTCAATCCGGTTAGTTTGGCATCAATTTCGGATCTATCTCGAAGATCTAGTGCAATAGGGATGCAGCCAGTCTCGTCTTGGAGATTTTTTAGCAAGTCATGGCGTCGTGCTAGGGCGTAAGTCTTAATATTAGCATTGCTAAGTTCCTTAACTACGGCGCGGCCTATGCCGCTAGATGCGCCAGTTACTAAAGCACTCTTAAAGTCGCTTAGAGGCATGGAATGGTTCCTTCCTAGCTGCTCGGTGTGTCATGTTGATATAACCTACGGCTAGCTTGAAGACTGGGATTGGGCTGCCGCGCGGAGTTTGGTGATGGTTGTTTTGGTAGTTATCTGCTCGGGGTCTGTAATTAGTTCTATCAGGGAGGCCTTGTTTGAACCTAACGCCCGCGTTAGAGCTGGCTCAAATTCCTCATTCTTAGTAACCCGCTCGCCATGAGCGCCATAGGCTAATGCTACGCTTTTAAAGTCAGGGTTCGAGAGTCCGGTACCAATTACCCGTCCTGGATAATACTTCTCTTGATGCATTCTTATGGTGCCATACATATGGTTGTTGAAAAGTATAATCAGAGGTTTGGAGTCATGCTGCAAAGCAGTAGCAAGTTCTTGTCCAGTCATCATGAAACCACCATCACCTACGAAGCTCACGACTTGTTGGCTGGGGCGTGCGATTTGTGCTGCCACGCCCGCTGGAACGCTGTATCCCATGGCACCGGCAGTTGGTCCTAACTCCGTTTGGGGGTGCTTAAACCGCCAAAAGCGGTGCGCCCACCCACTGAAGTTACCGGCATCGACTGTTACAATGGTGTTGCTAGGCAATTTTTGTTGGAGAAGATTTACTACAAAAGCTGGGTCCAATGGCCCTTCTACGGCGTCGGGTTCCAACGTTTTCAAGTAGTCGTTTCGGGCATCCTTGGCCCAGTCTTTCCATGGGATCTTCTCTACACCTGGCATCGCGCTTGCCTCAAAGGAAAAGGAATCCATCCCCGATAGGACTGCTATCTCTGGCTGAAATACTTTGCCAAACTCAATTGCCTCAGGGTACACATGGATCATACTGGTGTCTGGGACCGGCGTATTAATCACTGAGTAGCCCTGGGTGGTAATTTCTCCCATTCGGGCTCCCACAACTAAGAGCAAATCTGCACTCTTGATTCTCCGAGATAGGGCAGGGTCAACCCCCGTACTAAGGTCACCAATATAAAACTCATTATGATTGTCGAACAAATCCTGTCTCCGAAAGGAGACAGCAGTGGGGAGTTTGTTTTTCACAGCAAATTTTTCAATATTTTTGCAGGCTTCTGGTGACCATCCACCACCACCCAGAATCATAATTGGCCGAGATGATTTTTCGAGTGCTTTCCGAACATCTACCAGTTGCGCCGGGCCGGTTTGCGGCCTTACTGCGGTGGCCTTTAGCCCATCATTTACAATGCATTTTTCTGTTAGCATGTCTTCTGGAAGGGCGACGATAACTGGTCCTGGCCGTCCAGAGAGGGCAGTTCTGAAAGCATGGTGTACAATTTCGGGAATTCGACACGGGTCTTCTATCTGCACAGCTAGCTTTGTCATTGGTGGTGCAAACATTTTTGAGAAGTCTATCTCTTGGAAGGCCTCTCTTCCAGACATATTGCGAGCAACCTGTCCTACAAAGAGCACCAATGGGGTGGAATCCTGCATAGCCGTGTGGATGGCAATTGAAGCATTGCATGCCCCGGGTCCTCTGGTGACAAAACAGACTCCCGGTTTTCCGGTAACCTTACCGAATGCTTCGGCCATAAAGGTCGCCCCACCTTCTTGTCTGCAAGTGATTAGTTTAATCTGGTTTCGAGCGCCATATAGTGCGTCGAGCGCTGCAAGATAGCTTTCGCCTGGCACGGCAAATATAGAATCCACTTCGTTTATTAAAAGTTGATCAATTAGTATTTGGCCGCCTGTGCGCTCATTAGTTACTTGCTGCATGTAGCTTTCCTTAGTATCCGAGATTAGCGAAATAATTTATATTTTATGTTATCTCTCAAGTGTTTTCAGGATCATTGGTCAAACCTATCTATGGCAACGCTTTTTACTAGTGCAAAAATCGATTTTCCTTCTTTTAAGGATAGGGATTCGCAGGCATGTTTTGTGATTTGCGCACGGATTATAGAAGAGGTGGCAGTTTGTATGGCTATGCTTACGGTTGCTTGCTCAACCTCCTGAATGCTCGCGATACTTCCTGGTATCACATTTAGGATACTTAAATTTCTCGGTTTTTCAGTAGCTATAGAAATATCCGTGGCATTTAATCTGAGGCGAAGTTTTGTCCCTTTGGGGAGGTCACTGCGCGGGAGAAGAAATAAGCCAGCAGGGGTCTTTACTTCATTTAATCCTGATTTCCCTTGAGTGCCAATAGCCTCACCTTGGAGTATGGTTACCAAATTTTCCCTGCTAACTATTTCGTGAAATTGGGCGTGGTCTGTTAAATGCTCCACTGGCTTAAGTCCGTTTATTGCACCTTTGATTACTAGTCCAGCTTCGTCTGCAAGGCGTATTACTTCATCAAGATCATGGCTGACATAAATAATGGGTAAATTGAAATGGCGATTAATCTTCTCGATAAATGGCAAAATGTCTAGTTTACGTTGGAGATCTAGCCCGGCCATGGGTTCATCCATTAAAAGTATTGAGGGTGAACTGAGAAGTGCACGTCCCAGAGCTACTCGCTTTTGTTCACCGCCAGACAGGTTGTATGGTCGTCTTTCTAACAGTGCTTGTAAGTCTAGGAGGTCAATAATCTCGCTTTCTTCTAGCTGACGACTTTTTTTGTTTGCTAGTTTTTTCCCATAAAATAAATTTCTTTGAACACTCATGTGCGGGAAGAGTCGATTGTCTTGAAAAACGTAGCCGACACGTCGTTTTTCTGGGGGTAGGTTGATCCGATGAGAGGAGTCAAAGAAGGTTTCTTGATCAATTTTTATAAGTCCTGTTTGGGGAGTTAACAGGCCAGCAATCATGTTAATAATTGTGCTTTTCCCAGAACCAGATCTGCCTAATAGGGCTGTTATGTGTCCAGACTGGCTGCTAAAATTTGCCCGCATCTGTAATGTGCCAATTTCCCCTGCGATATTGACTTCAAGCATTTAAGAATTCCTTGTATGCCGGGTTGCCCGGCGCGCCAGTGCTTCAGATACAAAGAGTGCAACAAATGCTAAGGTAATGGATATAATAGTAATTCTTATAGCCATCTGATCTCCGTCTGGGGCCTGGGTAAAGGTGTATAGAGCGAGGGGTAGTGTTCTTGTCTCCCCTGGTATGTTAGATACAAAAGTTATGGTTGCTCCAAATTCACCCAGGCTTCTTGCGAAGGCAAGAATTATGCCCGTTGCAATGCCTGGGGCAATTAGAGGTAAGGTGATCGTCGTGAAAACTCTGGTTGGTCCAGCCCTTAGGGTTCGGGCGGCTAATTCCAGCCTCTGGTCTACATTTTCTAAGGACAGCCGGATAGACCGAACCATTAAAGGAAAACCCATTACAGCTGATGCTATAGCTGCACCTTGCCATTTGAAAGATAGGGTTAAACCAAAGGAGTCGTACAGCCAGCTTCCAAGTACACCTCCCTTTCCTAGGAGCAACAACAGGAGATAGCCGATTACCACTGGTGGGACTACCAATGGGAGATGGACGATGCCATCTAGAAGAGATTTCCCTATAAATTCGCGTCGCGCTAGTAACCACGAACAGAAAAGGGCAAGAGGAAAGCTAATCCATACGCTGCAGAATGCTACCTTCAAACTTAAAGTTATCGCGGACCATTCTTGTTGAGTTAGTTCAAGCATTGGGGTTCACGGACGTTCAAAACCATACTTTTCAAAGGTCTGGAGTGCGGCCTCCCCTATTAGATGGTCAAAAAAAGTACGGGCGATTGCTGCGTCGGGATGGGCTATCATAGCTACCGTGTAATATATTGGATTGTGCAAATCCGGGCTAAAAATATCTACTATATAGACATCGTCGCTTGCCGCGGCGTCGGTCTTGTAGACGACGCCTAGTTCTGCCTCTCGTAATTCGACAAGCCTCAGTGCCGCGCGAACGTCCTTGGTGGGAGCTAATTTGTGCTTTATATCGTTCCAACATCCCAGTGCCTCGAAGGCTTGTTTGGCATAAATTCCAGCAGGCACCGAGTGGCTGTCTCCTATTGCCAGTCGTCCCTCGCCTAGGGCTTCTGCAATCGGGAACCCAGGATGAATTTCTAGCTGACTGAGATGCTCCTTATTGGCAATTAGCGCTAGTTGGTTGGTAAGTATGTCTTTAGTCAAATTGGAGTCCAGAAATTTTTTGTTTATCAATCGGTTGGTCCAGGGCCGGCTGGCTGAAATAAAGATATGAGCAGGAAGGCCATTTTCGATTTGACGGCTTAGCCCCCCTGTCCCTCCATAAGACACGCGAATAGCTCTATGGTTAGTACCGAGCTTGTCTCTCGCTTCTATTATTTCTTCTAGTGCTGAAGAGAGGCTGGCTGCCGCCAAAACAATTATTTCCTCGGCACTTATCTGTTTGGAAGACGCAAAAGGCCAAGCCGTGAAGGTAATAAGAGCAAAAAGGAACGCGCGCACTTAGATCAACCTCGCAATGTAAGTATGCGCTTCATAGCTCAAGTATCTGCTTATACACTTCCAGAAGAGCGATCCTTTTGCTCTGCATTCGAACGGGTCCTTAAGATCAGCTATATATGACCGTATATAGCGCTGTTTGTCAAGACGGGGACTTTAATTGCTGGGTAGGTTATTGTCTGACATCAAAAAACTAAATTTCTCGATATCCTGTAGCGTCGCTGCAATTGCCTTCTGCTCCATGACTTCATAGCTATCTATTACTGTTTGGCCAAATTCTGTTATTGTCGCGCCCCCTCCACCCTTTCCTCCAGGGGAAGCCGCAACAACAGGGCTGCGAAAGCATCGATTCATTGTGTCTACCAGCAGCCAAGCGCGGCGATACGACATGTTCATTTGTCGGGCTGCACCAGATATCGACCCATTAGTGGAGATGGCTTTGAGTAAATTGAGCTTGCCAGGTCCCATAGCAATTTCTTGTCCAAAAAGAATTCGGAGCCGTAATTGTTTGTCATCCGTCATCACAGTTTCCTCAGAATCTCGGTGACAGTATACCTAAGTTGTTAGGACATAGTTATCATTCTTGAAAGAATATATCATGCACTACGTGGTCTCCCACGAAAATGCCCAATTCTTTGGCGATGCCAGCATTGAGCTCAATTACGCTTAATGCTGGCTTATTGCCAGGGATAGGGTCAACAGACATTGGCACGGTTGCATGCTCTATTTGGAGAATTTTACCAGTCTTATCGACGAACAACATATCCAGTGAGATCAATGTATTCTTCATCCACATAGAGATTAATTTTTCTGCTCCAAAGTCAAAGAGCATGCCTTGATTAGGGGCTAGGTGCTGGCGAAACATTAGCCCAACTTGTCGTTGAGCTTCAGTGGCGGCTACATCTACCGTAAATTTGTGGGTACCTGAATCCGAGATTACTAATATTTCAGATTGTGAGAAACTTACTTCGGAGAGTGCGTCGGTGACGCTAAAGCTGTATAAAAATGTATACAAGAAAAACAATTTTGTACCATATTTAGCCATGTCTTTAGTCTCGCACTATTCTTTGCTTGGTAGATTGACCTAATATCCAGAAGCAGTTTCTAGCCTGCGCAGCCCGTCTTCTAGATCTTTTTGCAGGTCCTCTGGGTCCTCAAGGCCCGCATGAATGCGGAGAGTAGGGTGGGAGGGGTCCCAATTAGTAGCGGTTCGTTGGCCAGAAGGGTTTGTTGGAATGATGAGGCTCTCGTATCCGCCCCAGCTATAGCCCATCTTAAAGAGTTCCATGTGATCTAACATTGCAGCAATTGCGTGTTTATTAGTCGGTTGCAGAACAACTCCAAATAGTCCGCTAGATCCTCGAAAATCCCTCTGCCATATTGAGTGGCCAAAATTAGATGGCAGCCCTGGGTGGAGCACTTTTTTTACAATAGGTTGCCTTTCAAGCCACATTGCCAGTTCCAGGCCAGTTGACATATGTCGGTCCAGGCGCACCCTCAGGGTTCTAAGTCCGCGTTGCCCTAGGTAAAGGTCATCAGGACCTGCGGGGGCGCCCAGATCGAGAGCCGTCTTTTGCAGTAGATCAAAGTATTGCTCGTTTGCGGTAACTACTCCGAGCATTGCATCAGAATGTCCAACTATATATTTCGTCGCTGCCTGTAAGCAAACATCGACGCCGTGGTCAAATGGTCTAAAAAATAAAGAGGTGGCCCAGGTATTATCTAAAATTACGACACAGTCATTTTTTTTTGCGACTTCCGAGATAGCGGGAATGTCTTGGACTTCAAAGGTTTGGGAACCAGGAGATTCTGTAAATATTACTTTTGTCTCTGGTCTGATTAGCGCTTCTATCTTTGGGCCAATCAGGGGGTCGTAGTAAGTGGTTATAATACCATATCGAGCGAGCAATCCGTTGCATAGGGCTCTGGTAGGCCCATATACGGAATCCACTA
>MDTE01177085.1_pt1 | contig 11374 bp, 11 predicted proteins | sample 811231 | NCBI WGS metagenome assembly MDTE01 (sample SAMN05326651, study PRJNA326480) | marine metagenome | isolation source: seawater | place: Indian Ocean: Red Sea | collected 2010
ATATACGACTGGTCGCCTGGAGGTGACATATGAGCAGTCCCGATGCTCGGCGGCATGAACATATCCGGCCGACTCCTGGTCCCGTGGTGACACCTCTCGACGCCGCGCTTGGCGTGGAAGTGAGCGGCGTCGACCTCTCCAAGCCATTGAGCAGTCACAGCTTCGATGCCATTCAAGCGGCCTTGCACGAGTACGCGGTGTTGGTCGTCAGGAAACAATCGCTGACAGCGGCTCGATTCGCCGAATTCGCCCGCTGTTTTGGGCCCTTGCAGCTCAGCGCCAACCAACGCTACTGCTGCCCCGAAGAGCCGGACATCATGCTCGTTGGGAACTTGACCGTGGACGGGGAGCTGAAGTCGATGTTCGTAAACGCTAGAGAAGACTGGCATATCGATCAGATCCAAACCGCCAAGCCCAACATCGCCACCTGCTTGTACGCGGTGGAAACTCCACCCGTAGGCGCGGACACCCTGTTCGCCGGCATGCACGCCGCTTACAAAGGACTTGATGCTCGCACGAGGGCGCAAATCGAGAGCATGGAAGCCGTGTACTCGGTTGAATGCCTTGATGCAGCGCTGCGCGAGCAAGATCCGGGACGTCCGCCACTGAGCGCGAAAACCCTCGCCGAGTTCCCCCCAGCGACCCACCCGCTGGTTCGTCTACACCCCCGCACCAAGCGCAAGTCACTTTGTGTAGCACCGGATATCATGAGTCACATCGTTGGCATGACCCCCGAAGCCTCTATGGAGCTGGTGCAGCCGCTGATAGCGCATGCGACTTCGGATGAATTTGTTTATCGTCATCAATGGCAAAACGGAGACGTCGTGATGTGGGACAATCGTTGCACCATGCACACCGCCACGGTGTTCGATGCCGAGCGCTACCGACGACTGCTCTACAGGGCCATCATGAGCGATGCGTAAGTTCAAAGTAACCGATCCGGAAACCTGGCCCGATTCGCTGGCCGATATTCGCGCGCAGATGGGCGAGCCGCTGAATGTGCATCGATTTCTCGCCAGCTACCCCGGCTGGCTGCAGAACTGGTGGTCGTTTCGAAATCAAGTCATTCATCAGACCAGCCTGGACGAGCAGCAATACGAGCTCATCGTGTTGCGGGTGGCAACCGTATGCAACGCCCCTTATGAGTGGGAGCATCATGTGGTCACGGGGCGTGAACGCGGACTCGATGATGCCGACTTTGATGCGCTGCGTGAGGGACCAGGGGCACCACACTGGAGCACCGCACGACGCCTGTTGGTCACTGCTGTGGATGAGTGTTTGTCGGCGCATCGAGTCACACCGCAGACGCTCAATGGCTTGTCCGAGCACTACACGGACGAGCAAGTGCTGGACCTCGTAGCCACAGTCATCATGTACCAGGCGATGGCTATCGTGACCCGGTCTTTCGATATTCCAATTGACGACGAGAAACCGAGCTTTGGCAAAGAGACTTTCAAGCCGGGCTGATTTCCGTGCCAACTGTCTCGAACACCGACAACGAGACCCAGCAAACCGGCTTCGGTCATGCTCGAATAAAACAACTCTACGAGAACGACATCGACATGTTCGTGGAGAACTGAGTTGCGCTTTCGCGTCGTAGCGGAAAAGATGCGGGCCACTATATGGTGATATGGTAGATCGCCTTGGTAACGTCGGTTCCGGGTGGCTGCAGCCCGCGCATGTACATGGTCGCAAGTCCGGCTGAACCTGATGACTCGCTTGACGAAACATGGCCAGTCTCGATCGGTAGCCGTCGATATACGCCGAATCTCGTACTGCGTTTTATCCAGCACGATTGCTGAGGACGGCATAAGGAGCGCCGCAATGGAAATCGAACAACTGGCTGAGCATCTAGGAGCCCGAGTTCATGGCCTCACGCTCGATGACTCGTTGACAGACTCGCAGTTCGCCGATCTTCATCGAGCATTTCTCGACCATCTGGTACTGGTGGTACCGGAGCAACATCTCAGGCCCCACCAGCAATTGAAGCTGGCGCGTCAATTCGGCGAACCTGAGCCGCCGCATCCGCTGTTTCCTGCCCACCCTGATGAGCCGCAAGTGACCGTGATCGAGAATGACGCAGACAGTCCACCCGAAAATGACACCTGGCATTCGGATGTCACCTGGAGACGTACCCCACCGTTGGGTTCGATTCTGCAAGCACAGGTGATGCCAGCCACCGGCGGCAACACGCGCTGGTCGTCCATGTACGCCATCTACGATGCGCTGACCGATGAGGACAAAACTCGCTTCGAGTCCATGAGGGGTGTGCACAGCATCGAGACCTTTGCGGGAAGTTTGAACGACTCCGAAGACGGAGGTCGGGTGCGGGAAGCGCTTTCCAAGCATCCGCCGGTTGAGCACCCCATGATTCGAACTCACCCAGAGACCGGTCGCCGCGGATTGTTCGTCAATGAAGGTTTCACCACCCACATCGCCGATATCGACACCGGGGAAAGCGAGCGTATTCTCAGTCGACTGTGGAAGATGGTCGACGACCGTCAGTTCAGAGTCGAAGTCGAGTGGTCACCCGGAACGGTGGTGATCTGGGACAACCGTTGCACACAGCATTTTGCGGCAGCTGACTACTATCCGGAGCACCGAAGAATGCACCGTGTCACCATCATCGGTGATGAGCCGAGAATGGTGGCGCACTAAAGGCTCAATTCGGAACACACGCTCGGGATCACGCGACCGGCAGGCTGTTGTCATGACCCTACCTCAATCACGCCGTCTCGACTTCTCGGAGATTCCCATCCTCAATGTCGGCCCGTTGGTCGCGGGCCGGTACGAGCAAACACTGATCAATGCACTCGACCGCGCGTGCTCCGATGTCGGGTTCTTTTACGTGTGTAACCACGGTGTAGATCAGTCACTGATCGAAGCCGTTTATAGAGACGCCCAGACCTTTTTCTGCGCACCGATGAACGAAAAAATGGAAGTCGTCATCGACACCCGGATCCGGGGCTACTATCCCGCCAATCGAAGCTACAGCGCCGAACATCTGATCGAAGGAGAAAATCGGGCTGGCATCAGCCACAAAGAGGGCTTCTGGATCGCGCATGAGAGACCTCGCAGTGATCACGCCTTGCTACACGGCCCAAATCAGTGGCCGGCGTCGCACCCGGCGCTGAAGCAATCGATGATGGCATACTTCGCCGCTGTCGAGACTTTCGCCAATCAGCTGCTACGAGGCTTCGCTCTGGCATTGGGACTCGAGTCATCGCAACTGGACAGCTTGTTCCAGACGCCGATGACAAGCTTGTTGATCAATCACTACCCACCGCAGGCCAACCCGACCGCCGACAACGACATCGGCTTAGTGCCGCACGCGGACGCTGGAGGATTTACGATCTTGTGGCAGGACGACAACGGCGGTCTCGAGATTCAGAACAAAAACGGTGAATGGGTTGGCGCACCACCGATTGAGAACACTTTTGTCATCAACATCGGAAATGTCATGCAGATGTGGACCAACGGTAGGTTCTCGTCAACACCTCACAGGGTAATCAACCGCGGACGTCGTGACCGCTACTCGATTCCGCTGTTCGTCAATCCGAGCTATGACACTGACGTGAAACCGCTGATTGATCTGGAACACGGAAACACGAGCTCATTCACCTACGGCCCCTATCAACGAGACGTCTGGCGACAAACTTTCCCAATAGCAAACATTCCCGACTGAGCGCCGGACATCAGTCACTGAACATCTTCAGAATCCGGGCAACCAGCTCGCTGTTCTCGTTACCTATGACGTCACACATATCGAAGTGGTCCTGGTCCGGCACGATGAGCGCCGATACCGGCGTAGACGTTTCTTGAAGTCGTGCGTATTGCTCTTCATTCTGGCGCCGAAACTCGTCAGATTCTTTGCTGCCCCAGCCGATGAGCTGGGGCGCTTGTGTGACCGGCGGGGGGTCGATGAGACTCACCGCACGTGCCTCTTCAGCGCTTTCGATGTTGAGTCCGAATCCCGCGTTGGTACCCTCACCGCGATTCTCAGAAGTATGTCGAATGGGCTCAAAATCATAGAGGCCAGAGATAGGCGCTGCTGCCTTGATCATATCTTTCGGATAGCGAGCATCATAAGCAGGCCAATCGGTGGCCATCATCCACGCCGTGAGATGAGCTCCGGCCGAATGACCGAGGATATAGAAGTTGTCGGCCGTGGCGCCAAAATCACTGACATGATCCCACGCCCAGGCTACCGCTCGGCGGCACTGTGGCGGAATCTCATCGAGCTTCACTTTCGGGCACAGCATGTAGTTGATGGCAACGACTGAAAATCCCGCCTTGTTATATGGCTCAGCGATGTAGCTGTAGATGGATTTATCGCCGCGCTGCCAGTAGCCGCCATGGATGTAGACAATCAAGCCGCGGTTAGCGCCTTGCGCTGGAAAATAATCGGCAAAGTCACGTTCACCCTCGCCGTAGCGAATGTCGTACTGACCACCAGCACGGTCGCGGTATTCGGCGGACTGTTGCTGCCAGCCCGGAATCATGGTTGTTTCATAGGTCGGCCGAACATTGCGCAGACTGTATTGAATGTTCAGCTCTTCTTCGTTGTAGGGGCCATAGCCGGGCATGATCAGTATCTCTCGTTGGCTGCTCGTTGCAATCGCGTCGGTGTGACCGACACTACCTGAAGATGGGGTAATAAGCGTCAGTACCCTGGCGGTCCAGGTGGCACGGGGCCACTTGCTTGCAAAGCACCATCCGCATCGTGCTGCTCATCGCCTCTAAGCGGTGGACAAAACACACTGACCAAGTGCAAGTCGGTCTCAATGCTGAGCCGGTGTCGGTCCTTGGGACCGACGTTATAGGCCATGTCAGGTTCGAGCCGCCACGATTCACCTGTAGTGAGGTCCTCGACCTGACCAGTACCGGAGATGATGTAGTTCGTTTCCCAGTGATGCTTGTACCACAGGTCCGTCGAGGCCCCCGCGTCGAACCTCACGTCTGACAGACTGAACCCCAGTCCGTCTTTTGTTGTGAGTGCGCGCACAGTATGGGCTTGTCCGTTGGCGACCAGCATCTCCGCACCCGACTCACGCAGAGTCTCGACATTACGCACGAACATACGCTGCGCCGTGCTCGGTATCTCACCGCTCGGCGAGTAGGCTCCGTCCTCGTCATGAACCTCATCGCCACGCAGTGCCGGGCAAAAAATACTCAAATGATGCTCGTATGCGAGCACTTCATAGAGGTGTCGGTCATTGGGCCCCACCTGGTAGAGATCTCCGGGACCGAGAATCCATTCCTCATCGGTGGTTAAGTCGGTCACCTTGATTGCCCCCGAGATCAGAAGATTGGCCTCCCAGTGATTCTTGTACCACAGCTGCACCGGCTCGATGACTTCACCGCGGTTCACGTGTAAAGAGAAGCCCATGCCGTCATCAGCAGTGAGATAGCGCGCGGATACCGTGGCGCTGCGCGGCATGACCTTGTAACGCTCGGTGCCTTTTACATCTTCGAGTGAGCGAACAAACATTGAAGATCTCCTTAAAAGCCGGACCCCGTAAATAAGCAGTCCGAGGAGCCTCGGAACCGCGAGTTCGCACAGTGTAGCGTGGCCTAAGTGAGTTCACGAGACAGCAGCCTGCCCGGCCAAGCTGGCGCATTCGGGTCAACCCCATCCTGCTCATCGAGGAGTATGATTGTATTTTGAAATCGTGTGTTGAGTAGACCACGGTGCCCAACGACACCACATTTTCCGAGATTCCCATTGTTGACATATCTGGCCTGGCCGTGCCCGGTGAGCACCGGAGCGTGCTCAGCGAGAAGGTTCGCGCCGCCCTGCACGAGGTAGGCTTTCTCATTGTCACCGGACACGGCGTCGAGGATGAGTTGGTTGACGCCGTATTCGGCGCCGCACGCGAGTTCTTCGACCTGCCGGTGGAGCAGAAAAGGCTCATCGACAAACGAAACTCACGTCACTTCAGAGGTTGGGAGCCGGAAGGCACCGAGTTCACCAACAATCAGCCGGACATCCGCGAGCAGATCGACCTCTGGTCAGAGCATGCACCGCTGGCGGCTGATGTCTCGCCCGTCTACCTTCGCCTGCTCGGCCCCAATCAATGGCCACCGTCGATCCTGCTTCCGGGATTCGAAACCACCCTGAACCGCTGGTTCTCCGAGCTAGGCATACTCGCCGACCAACTCATGGCCCTGCTGGCATTGGGCTTGCGCCTACCGCAGGACCATTTCGAGCACATCTTCGGCTCGCAGCGGGTGTCGTTCACCAAACTCATCCGATATCCAGCGACACCACCGGGCAACTTTGGCGTCAACGCCCATCACGACGCCGGTTTCCTCACCATACTGGCGCCGGGGATAACACCGGGCCTCGAGGTCGAGAATGCGCAGGGAGAGTGGATACCGGTACCGCTGATACCCGGATCTTTTGTGATCAACATCGGCGAGATGCTGCAGTCCATAACGGGCAACTACTACGTGGCCACACCACATCGGGTAGCAACCCAGCAAGAGCGCTTCTCGGTCGGCTACTTTCACGGCCCGTCACTGGATACCAAGCTGACCCCCATCACTCTGGATCCGATGTTCGCAAAATCGGTGGCCGAAAGCCCACGTCATGCCGGTGCCGGCTTCATGGCCCAAAGCGCGGAAACTCAAGCAGGTGTTGCGGCCATGAGCAGCCCGCATCACCCGGACGTCTATGGACAACAGGTCTGGAACTATTTGCGACGCAGCTACCCGGAGAACATGAAGCGGCACTATCCGGACCCGTTGTAACCGTCGTTGCGCCTTGCCCAGTGCAAAGCCTCGACTTTGCGCTCACCCCCCGGCCAAGCTCTCGTGCAGTGCGAGCATCTGTTGCCAGGTCTCTTCAGGAATGGAAACCACACCATTTGACCGGGCACGATGTTCACGCTCGCGCTCACCTGGAATCTCGACACGCTCGACACCCGGTGCCGGCGGGCAGTCGCGCAATTCGGCCAACACCGCTTCAGCGGCGACTTGCATGCGCGAAGGCTCGCGAAAGCGTGCGGTCGAAACCGTAAGCAGCAGCCAGTTGCACTCCGTGGTGGACGGACCGAGCATGGCTTCGGCGATCAACTCTGCAACCAACGCCAGCGCGTAACCTTTTTGAGCTCCTGCTGGCAGAATGGCTCCGCCATCGAAATAGTCATCTGGTTCACGTGTGGGATTACCGTGAGCATCAATCAAGCAATCCTCAGGCAACAGGGCGCCAGCACTCTTGGCAGCGTAGATCCACCCACCTGCAATCTTGGACGTTGCGAAATCGAGCACCACCGGACCGCGCTCCCCTCCCGGAATACCAATGCACCAGGGGTTGGTTGGCAGCATGCCCCGCGCACCGCCGTGTGGTGCGACCATCGGATACAAATGTCGATTACCGCCGCCAGCACACAAAGTCAGAAAGCCCTGCTCCGCGGCTTCGTCAGCGAATGCACCAACCCGGCCAGTGTGGCCGACATGCCGGACCGCAAGTGCTGATAGCCCGGTTTCCCGGGCGGCTGCCATCCCTTCCTGATAAGCAAGACGCATAGCCGGGATACCGATCCCACCGCCACCATCTATCTCTAGCGTGCCTCTGTCAGTGGTGTGCACCCGCGGCTTTGCGTCAGCCCTTATGTAGCCACTGCGATACTGATCGACGTATTGCAGCGTGCGCATCAAACCATGGCTTTCCATTCCACACAGACTGGTGTCGGTAAGATGCTCTGCGACGCTGCGGGCGATGTCATCGCTGCAACCGACGCGGACAAAAACCTCCACTACGAGGGCCATAGCGTCGTGTGCGCTCACATCGACACGCTCGCCACGCAACGTCAGCTTTGATCGAACCTTATCAGACACTTGGGCCTCGCATAATTCTGTCGACAACGTCGTGCATCACGGCCCGGAACTGCGATGCTCATGAACAACAATCACGGTGGGGCGGTCAGCTTCGAGCGCCACTGTGAATGCGTTCTGAAGCTCATCGAGACTGGATGTGTCGACAGCGTGGCAATGACAAGCCCGCGCAAGCATCGAGAAATCCGGGTTGATGCCCTCCACGCCGACGCGGGGGATATCGCGACTGTCCATATCGTCTTGAATCTGCTTGAGCCCGCCGTTCTCCCAGATGACCACCGGCAGTGACAACCCAAGCTCCGCTGCTGTGACCAGCTCTGGCATGGTAAACATGAAACCACCATCGCCTGCGAGCACCGCAACCGGTGTGTCGGGTCTCGCCAATTTAGCACCGATGGCATTCGGCAATGCGTTGCCGAGTGCACAGTAGCCGGCGGGATAGAACCAACGCCGGGGGCCACGCACGGGCATCGCAAACGCACCGGTGTAGACCAGCTGACAGGCATCACCGGCCCATACCAAATCATCAGGTGCGACCTCGGACAATGCCTGCAATACGGCGACGTGTTGTTTCTCCGATACGTTGAGGCCAGCGGTGATCGCGGCACGCACATCCCGAACGCGGCGCTCAGCCTCTTCGCGACCGTTGCTGGTGTACCCGTCTAGCGCATCACGCAGCTCGGCCATAGCCGATTTTGCGTCAGCGATGATGCCAAGCATTGCGGGGTAGAAGTCGTTGATCTTTGTGGCATCGATATCTACCCGAATGAGCTTGCCGTCGATGTCCATTCGCTCCACAAAGCTGTCCGTCTCCGAGAGCTCAGTACCAACGGCGAGGATGACATCAGCCTTTGGCAGCATGCCAAGTACCTCGGGACGCACAGTAGAGGCCGAAAGCGAGAGCGGGTGGTCATCTGCAACGACACCTTTGCCGGCCGTTGACGCAATGACCAGCGCACCAATCTGTTCGGCAATGGCGGTCAGTTCATTGCCAGCCGACGCCGCGCCGCCTCCAACCATGATCACCGGCGTCTGCGCCGTCTTCAGTAAATTCGCCGCCTCGAAAACTTGACCACAGCCGGGACGCGGCAACGCGGGCAAGCTCACCGGCTCCCAGTCGACGTCGATAATCTCGGCCTGGACGTCAATAGGGATGGAGATATGCACCGGACGTGGACGTTCACTCCGAAACAGGGTGAATGCACGTGCAAACAGCTCTGGAATGTCCGCAGGCCGATGCGCAGTGGCGGAGAACGCGGTCAACGGCTCGGTGACTTTCTTCTGCTCCGTCACCTCGTGTAGAACGCCCCAACCCTTGCCAATGGTGTAGCTCGCCGCCTCGGCGGAAATCAACAACACCGGCAAGCTGTCCGCATAGGCCTGGCCGAGTGGTGTGCTGGCGTTGGTAACACCGGGACCAGAAATCACCAGTGCGATACCAGGCTCGCCGGTCGCCCGCGCCCATCCCTCGGCCATGAAACCCGCGCCTTGCTCATTTCGCACCTGCACGTGCCGAACACCGCTCCCAAGACCACGGCAAAAATCGAGCGTGTGTACACCGGGAATTCCAAACACGGTGGTAACACCGTATTTTTCGAGTAGACGGATTGTCGCCTCACCACAAGTCATCTGGGTCATGTCGAGGTCCTCGGGTCTTCGGGCGGAGGCGGTTCACGAGTCAATATCAAATCCGCCGCCTTCTCTGCCATCGCTATCACGGTGGCATTCAAGTTACCGGTGATCTGGTTTGGCATTGCAGCCGCATCACACACCCGCAAACCGTCTACACCACGCACCCGCAAAGCTTGGTCGAGTACTGAACCGCGATCAGTGTCGCCACCCATGCGCGCCGTCGAGCAAGGATGATGCCCGGTAAACGTGGATGCTCGAATCGCCGCCGTGATTTCAGCATCGGTGCTCGCGTGCTTCCAGACACCGAGCTCACCCGTCACATATTGCGCCATCGGTTGGGTCGCCATGATCTCACGCATCACCCTCACACCACGACGTAACTGATCGAGGTCATACTCATCCGATAAGTAGTTCGGATCAATTAGTGGATGAGTCAATGGATCAGCGCTTGCCAGTCGGACACTGCCAAGCGAGTGTGGACGCTCGAGGTTGATGTCTATCTGCACGCCCGCGCGTGCGCGCTGTTGACCGCGCACCAGCATCGACTGACCCAAACGCTGTAGCAACGGGAGCTTCTCTGCTGGGGACGCTGCCAGATGCTCCTCGGCCACGAATGGCGTCATGAACACTTCCAGCTCCGGTAACGCCGGGTCGTCAAAGGCATGAAACAACACCGTGGAAAAGAACGCACCGCTGCCCGGACCAGTGCGCAACAACAGCCACTCGAGCACCAAGGCCGCCGCCATGTCCAATCGCTGGTAGCGGGCCAAGCTGAGATCCGCACGCTCGGAGCCATACTGAATACACACATCGAGGTGGTCTGCTAGATGCTCGCCAACACCGGGCAGATCGACGATGACGTCGATGCCGTGGGTGCGCAGATGCTCGGCGGGGCCGACGCCGGAAAGCATCAAGGTCTGAGGTGTACCAAACGCCCCCTGACACAGGATGACCTCGCGACGCGCGCGAAAGTTGTCGCCACCGACGGTCTGCACGCCGACGGCACGCCGGCCCTCGAACTCGACTCGCGCCACATGGCGTCCGGTCAGCACTGTCAGATTCTCCGGGACCCGCCGCAAATAGGCGATCGCCGACGACTGGCGCGTGCCCCGCCCGATGTTGCTATCCGTTCGCCCCACCCCGGTTCGTTCGGCGGCATTGAGGTCATCCAGATAAGGATGGCCATTCGCGACCGCAGCCTCGATGAATGCCCTCTCCAAGGTGCCGAAGTTTGCCGAGCGTCCGGTTGTCAACGGACCATCGGCACCATGCCAGACGTCACGCCTCGACTCTGCGCCCTCGGACCGACGAAAGTATGGCAGCAGGTCGGCAAAGCCCCAGCCTTTCAGACCCTTCTGACGCCATCCGTCATAGTCGCCGGGCACACCACGCATGTAGATCATGCCATTCAGAATTGACGAGCCGCCGAGCGCCTTGCCACGCGGAAAGCTGATGCGCCGACCATTCAGGGCCGCTTGCGGCACAGTTTTATATCGCCAATCGAACTTGGGGTTGCCATACACAAAGCCAACGCCTGCAGGCATGCGGATGAACAGGTTTTGGCCGTTGCCACCGGCCTCTAGCAAGCCGACCGTTACGGTGGGGTCTTCGGCGAGACGTGCAGCGAGTGTGCATCCGGCCGAGCCCGCACCAGCAATCACATAGTCAAACTCTGTCACTTACGCGATCTCGAGAACTCAACCATCTCGTGGCCACTCCGGCCGCAATTGATAATCTGCACGTGCCCCAGACACACACCTGTCGACTCCACCCAGGGCTCCACACTCGCGAGCGGCGCATAGCTGACCCGCTCGCAGGTCGACACCCAGTCGTGCAGCGAGTTGAAGCATGCTATCGAACGGGCGGATGTACGCGTGCTCTCGGGCAATGGCGCGGCAAACTC
>MDTE01083490.1_pt1 | contig 11373 bp, 9 predicted proteins | sample 811231 | NCBI WGS metagenome assembly MDTE01 (sample SAMN05326651, study PRJNA326480) | marine metagenome | isolation source: seawater | place: Indian Ocean: Red Sea | collected 2010
ATCGCGACCAAGAAGGTAGTTGCTGACTTCCTCTGTCGTTATGTCGCGATCAAGTATGGACTTCCGCATCGCTGGATCGGGGAACAGCAGGTTGGCCTGCTCGATAGTGTCGTCTACCCACCGAGCAAGACCTTCAGGTGTGCGATCTTCCTTCTTGAGTAAGTCAAGAATGCGAACTCGATACTCAGCGCCATCAGTGCTGTCGAGGTAACGAAGGATGTCTTCGGCGCTTGCGCCTCGCAAGATTAGACCGCCAACCTCGTCCAACTCGTTGCGGAAGTTACGGTTCGCCAAGCGCGTCACCGCGTCTATGTAGGAATCCCAACTGCTTGACGAGGGTGAAATCGGTTCTAGTTCTCCCTGTCGCAACCGCAAGCGGTCACGGGCCTCAGAGGTTCTGGAGGCGGCGAGGAAACTGTTGTAGGCGTCGTATTCCTGTTGGTACGGGCGAACTCCCTTGACACGGGGATCCTCAACATCAAGCACGTCAAACTTCTGGCCGTCAACCTCGAACTCCCAGCGGCGATCCTCGGCCACTAGTCGAGGGAGTAGGCTGCCGTCGCGACGGCGAATAACTGCTTGGCGACCAGTACCAATCGCTGCGCGATTTTTCTTTCTGCGACCGCGTTCCGTGGTGTACCGCGAGTATTCTTTGCGGGCCTTTTCAGTTCTTTTTTCTAGCAGAACCAGCCTCGAACGATCTTTTATCAGTTTTTCTTCAGCCTTGGTGACGTCTTCGCCCTTTTTGCGCCGGTTCTCCAAACGCTTTTCGGCCCTGGCTACTCTGTTTTGTAATTTCGTTTGATCGTCAACCCGTGACAGCAAGTCTTTCTTGGCTTCTTTCGCGGATCGGTACGTGCGAGCGCGGTACACCCCGTTTACGACGCGCTGCGTGTTGTTGTAGATTGAGTTTGCCAGCCCCGGGAACAAGTTTCGGGTCATGAACAGCGACTCGGTATCCATCGTTGCGCGAAGAATCGGGTCGATAATTACGTTCGGTGGAATGTAAGCGACACGGAGCAAAACGTTGTTGGAGAAGAAGATGTTCAGCATGTCGAAGAACTGACCAGCACCGTAAGCAAAATCGCCCATGCGTGCGCGTGCGGCAGTTCCTGCGGAAGGCTGGGTTTTGCCTTTCCAGCCACCCTCACTCGAACGCTTGTATGCGTCACGAACATTCCTGATTGTCGCCCGCTCAAGTCCCGCAAGATCAAGCATGGTAATCATGGAAGGTTCGGTTGACCGCAACTTCGGCCCAACTTGCACATTCAATACGGCGTCAGCGTCTTCCCACACGCCTACGTCACGTGACTGCCGTTGAATGTTGGTTCGGCGCGTGTCAATGTTTTTGTAAATTGCTTCCATTTGCTTGACGAGGGCGCTTGAGCGAGTAGAGTCAGTCATTCCCTCAACGCCGTAGGCTCGGGCAATTCGCAGCAATGTGCCTTGCTCAATTTTCTTGAAGATCGCTGCACGCTCGGTATCTGTTGTTGCACGCATGTAGCGACGGATAGCGTTTTGCTTGAAGCGCGTGCCTTCTGCCGTGCTCAGGGCGCGAACCCGGTTCAACTCGCTAGCAATCTGCCAAGCGGTTTCCATCTGGCGAGGATTAGAGATATTGATTTCGGCCCTGCGGCGAGCACGAGATGGTGAGTAAATTACACGCACTGCACGCTGGAAAGGCCCGTTCTCGAACAGTCGAGCGAAAACTCCGTCATTCTCAACGAAACCAAACTGAGTCGCAGTCTTGCGCATTCCACGGGGCACCGTTGCTCGATCTGCAAGGGCATCGAAGGCACCACCAAATACTGACCGCCTGGTGGTGTACGTCGAAATGCCCGCACCTGATTCCACTTCAGAAATGAAATCATCAATGGCGCGAGCGAACTGAGGATTCTTCTTCGTCCAGTCCGCGTAGATATCCTGCAATTTTTTAGAACGTTGCACGCTCGGCAGCGCGTGAATCTGTGACATATCTTCAATCGGAGTGAAGCGAACCCCGAAGTCGTCCACGGAATCAGCCGCAATGGGCTGCGCCTTCCACAGATCCTTCAACGCTTGACGGTTTCCGCGCTCTGCGCGGAGGTAGTTTATGACCGATGTTGCATCATCAAGATTGGAGATAATCGCGATAGCCCGATCGGGGTTTGCCACGCTGCCATTTGCCATGAGCGGATTCCTGGCAATCTTCAACGGGTCTTTTGACTCGACTAACTGCTGGATCAGTCGAACGTCACCGCTACGCGGCCCCCTGCTCCCATTCTTGAAGTAGTCCTCCGCCTTGTCGAGGCGAAGCATGTACTTCTCTAAATCTTTTTTGTTCCTGATCGTGTTGCGGCCCAAGACCATGCCCTTGCCGCCACGCCACACAGGACCAAAGCCTTTTTCGGCTACAACTATCTTGCCAATGTCGAGTGCGGAGGAAGCGGCCCAGCCAGCAAACTGGCTCTTGTACGCAATGTCGCGATCTTCCTGATCGAGAATGTCGAAGTCTTCCTGCATAAACTCGGGAAGAGCGTCCGAAGTGAGATTCATGTACTCGAAGGGAAGACGAGCAAACGACTGGCCTACGGAAATCTCGTTCGCGTAGTCACGGGAGACTTTCCGAACCTGCTCAAAATCTAGTTCGGGGTACCGTCGAGCGACTTCGGGTTCAAGCGCGTACCCCGATAATGTCTCGAATGCAGGCTCAAATGTCCTCTTGTACACAGCGTTGATGCCTTGCATCGCTGGGTTGAGAACAATACCGAGAGGGCTGTTGAGTGCGGACTGAATGGGTCGGCCAATGGCTTCTTCGGCTCGATCCACGGCAGTCGTAGGCTGCGGTATTGGCTGCACACTAGGCTTGAAACTTTCCGCGATGCTTGGCTTTTGCGCAGGCCCCGCCGGGACATCGGGGCTATCCGGCAGCGTTATCGCCACTAGCGTCACCCCTCCGAATGATGTCGTTCAATACTTGACGACGCTCCGACTCGTTGGCGTACGGAATCTTAGAAAGATCCCAAGCCAGAGGAGCCAAATCAAATCCCAACGCCTCAAGGTTTTCCTCGAAGTAGCGCAAGAAAATCATTAGGCCGAAACACCCTTCAAGTATCGAACAAAGGCACGCATCGTTCCTGACGATGCTTCTGAGTCTGCGTACATTTGCATCAATGGCAGGTACGCACGCAACGCCGCGAAGTCTTCAAGCATTGACTTCTGCCCCACGCCCAACTGCTCCAGGCCACCACCGGGGCCAGAGGGTGCACCGGCAGTCACCGGCTCCTCTGGACGCTGAGTTGGTGCGTCTAACGGCGTAATCTTGGGCATCGCCTTGGCCGATCCGGCCATTGGCGCACCCTTCTGGATTCCCATAAAATCTTTTTGCTCGCCGTAGGCGGCGTCGGGAATCGGCTTCGCACCTTGAGGGGTTCCGTCAGTTCGCTTGGACATCCGACCCGGCCCGCTAACTGGAGCGGGCGTGCTCGGGGCGCGATATCCGCCTTGTCGTTTAGCCACGGAACGCTCCACTCAGTCTCTTACGCGCATCGGTGTCAAGAATGCGAGTTTGCGAACCGCCAGCACCGATGTTTCGGGTAGCGACGTTGTACGCGCTGCGATCTCCGAAGTTGGCTCGGAAACGCTTACGACGCTTCATTTCTTTCTCGGTTATTTGCCGAAGAATTTCACCGGGAACCTGACCCTTCAGGCGCTCACGCTTCGCACGGAATGCCTTGCGCCGCTCAAACTCCTCACGAGTGATGCGACGACCGTACTTGTCCCTCAAGAAACCCTGCTTGGGCTTATCTGGCGTACGGGATGTTGGCGCACGGCCACCAGGGTTGTACGTTGGCCGGGGTGCTGGCGGGAAAGCATTCTTAGAATCGTACGCCTCGCCGGGGATAATAACCGGACGGTCGTTAGTCTGTGGATCTTGCAAGTAGCCAAGTCCCGCAATGGTACCTGTTGTGGTAAGTGCAGCAGCACCACCGCCCAAGCCCAAGTTCCTAAGACGTCTTCCTCGGCCCGGGTCTGGCTCACCGGCTGCGATGGCGGCCTCTCGCGCTCGCCGCTCGTCGTCTTTCCTGGTGGCTCTCCCAGGCTTTACGCCCCTGCTGCGCTGCTCAGCAGTTGGTGTTTCCTCAAAGACCTTTTTGGCACCCTTGGGGCCGGACATAATCCGGTCAGCGTCGCCAGGTTGCAGAATCCCTTGACGTTCTAAGTTGCGGTAACCCTCGTACACTCGAGCACGGACAGCCTCGGGTGATCGGTCACCAGATTGCGGCTGCTGCTGCTGTTGCTGCTGTTGCTGCTTGCTCTCCTTGCCTTTCTTGCCCTTCTTCGGCCCTTCTGCACCGGGTGTTGCCGTACGAGCCTCAACTTCTTCCTTCGTAGCGAATGCCATCGGGTTACCCGCGTCCGGTGCTTGCGTTCCGGTGCTTGCGGTGTATGCTTGCGGTGTAGCAACTTTTTCGGGTACGACTCTCGTGGCGGCGGGTCCACCTTGACCAAAACCTTGATAATTGGGCCGAGACGTCCTTAGAGACGGCGGCGTGCCTGGCCCGCCGATGTAGACATCCGGGTCTACCCTCAAGTACTCAATGAAAAGTTGAGGGTTGCCGTTGTCATCAAGTTGCTCTCGCAGAACCGGGAAGAGGCCCTGGGCTGCGTAATCCGCGTCAGTCATTGGCTCGTATTTCCGCATCGGCTGAGAGCCGCGTTCTCCCCTACCCGTTACAGGCACACCGCGTGGCATCCCACTAAAGTCTGGTTGCGGTGTCGTTATGCGGCCCGGAACCACGGTTTCGTCTGCGCGACCGATGCGCACATTTTGTTCAGCCTGCGCTGGTGTGGTTGCTCGGCCTGGTTGGGGCTGAGAGTAGGTGTCGTACGCCCTATCCATCTTATCGCCGGGATCGTAATCCGGCCCCTTCGGGTAACCGGGTGCACGCTCCTGTGATCGACCCTCACCCGTGAGGCGGCCATCGTCCATCAACATGCGGGTGCGGTTGTCAACGTCTTGGGCACGTCCTTCAGCCATTGCTTCGCGCTGAAGACGATCCTCCACTGAACCAGCAGCCGGTTCGGCGAAGCCTGGATCTCGCCTCATTCCCTCGCGTTTGGCTTGCTTCTCGGTACTAGGAAATTTTCGTCCGGTCGCGGCCTCGAAACGTGTCGCTTGCGCTTCAGCCCTTTGCTGCTCAAGCAAGGTTGGGCGAGTAAAGCGACCAGGATCGGAATACGGAGTTAGCATCCCGGATTCGTCAAGCCTGATGGCCTCAGTACCACCTTCAGCACGCTCACGAGCAGCCAACTGCTTGCGCATTGTGGCGAGAAGGTCGTCAACGCGCCGTTCGTTTTTAGCGCCCTTTTTTGAGTCGCCGAACTTGACAGACTTTCCAGCACCTCGGCCCTCCATGCCCGCCATGGTGACTGAGGTGGGCTTGGCACGCTCCTTCCGGCGACGGCCAACAAAACCAGCCAAATCTTCGCGCTCAAGGTCAACGAGGTCACTAGTATCTTGTTGCGCTGCTTCTCGTTGCTCGTCGCGGCGGGCCTTACTTGCGTCGCGCTCTCCTCGCGCTACGACCGCCTTCTCTTCAGGGGACTTGTCCGCCTCCGCCTTCTTGACCTGGCGTTCAGTGTCTGTCGCAGCCTTACCCCGACCAGGAGTCAAGCGGTCTGGCGTCGCCTGAGCAACCTGATCCTCGGGGTTGGACTTGTTCCACGCATCAACTTTCTGCTGCCATCTGGATACGGCACGCGAATGGGAGGAGGCGTGAGCGTAATCCTCACGACGCGGCGGGTTAGGAGATGGCTTTTGCTTGGGTGCCTTGACTTCCTTGGAGCCTGTCGCCGTCTTGGGGGTCTTACGACCCACGGCCTCATTGGCAGCCTTTTGACCGGACTCACCAACAGCGTCACCGATAGTCTGAGTCAGACCACCTTCGGGTGCTGGTGCCTTTTTACCCTTCTTAGCCTTACTGACGGTCTTGCCGACAGTCTTGGTGACGGCCTTTGGCCCCGGAATGGGAACCATGCCTGCGGCGATCAGCCCACTAGCAAGTGCTGGGTTGATTTCGCCGTCCATCGCGGCCTTGATTAGGTCGCCATCACCAATAAAGTTGAGTAAGTCGTTGGCAATCGTTTCAAGATTCCGCCCGCTGCTAATTCTCGCGGCGTTGTTCGCTCGCTGAATAGCCGCACGCTCTCGGCCACTCAGCCCACTGGTGTCCCTGCTTTTGAGAGTCGTTGCAGTCGGGCGGCTCTTGGTAAACTGCCTGCCGGGTGGTTCTCCCCTAGCCATTTTTTCCTAACTAAAGTTCTCGACGCTTGAGTTCGCGATTGAGTTCGCGATTGAGTTCGCGCTCAAGGTCACGCTCCATCTGTGCTGCCGTACGCTTCTTTGTTGACTTTGGGGCCAACTTCTTCGCTGGTTTTACGGCAGACTTCTTCGCACGGTATTGAGGGGTCTTCTTCACCGCCGTCTTCTTGACCTTGACGTTGCTCTTCGGGTACTTGCGTGAAGAGCCGGAAGGAGTCTTCGCCAACTTGCTGATGGCTTTCTTGTCCTTCGAGCGAGCCAAAGCCCTCATTAGGCTTGCGACCATGTAGCCAAGCGATCCGCTCTCCTTTATTTCGCCTGGAGTAAACACGTCCTTGCGGTTCTTGGAGCGATTTGCGGGTTCACCTTTTTTGTAATTGGGCATGACTACTTCTTCTTTCGCTTCCCGCCGGGCCGGAGGAGGCCCGGGTAGTCCTTGTTTTTGGCGTTGCCAGGCCCTACCGGGTACTTCCTGTTGGGTGGCTCGCCCTTACCTCGACGCCGCATCGTGCGAGTCTTGTTCGGCGGCTCACCTTCACCTAGTCCAGGCTTGCGAACCTTGCCCTTGAACTTTGACGAGATTCTGGCCTTCTTGGCCCCCTTCTTGGGTGCCACCGTTTCGCCCTTGATGCGCTTCGCTTTCGCTACACGCGCGCGAAACCCTCGTGCGTCGTCCTCGTTGATGGCCTTCTTGGCGTCCATCATGCCCTTCTTCGTGTAGGGGTACTTTTTCCCCTTGACGGTTGGCACGACTACTTGAGTTTGTTGTTGTTGCCCTTGATGCCTTTGGGGTTCGAGCCCTTAGCAACATTGCCGCCACCAGCGACGCCGCCACCCATGCTCTTCGGCTGAATAACGCCTCCACCCGTGGGGGCCTTACCGATTCCGCCTTGCTTTCCGATCATTTCCTTCTCCTCTACGCGGGAACTTGCCGAACCACTCGGCCAGCAAGTACGGGATTGCCTGACCCTGTGAGTCCGGCAAGTAACTGTTGCATTGGCGGCGGGCCTTGCTCCATTGCAGGCATATCGCCGCCAGGTTGCATACCAGGTTGCATGGCAGGCTGCATTGGATCTTGCTCCTGCTCTTCTTCCTCTGGTTGCTCGAACGCCCTGGCAACCGCATCCTCAAGAGGGGTGCCTTTCTTGCGTTCGCCGATGACCGTAGCCATCTTCTCGATGATTTCTAGTGGGTTTTGACCCTGCGTAACCATCTGTGGGACTGCCGCAGCCAGCGAGGCAACCCCTGCCTTCAATGCGTCGCGCATCTCTTCCATATCAATGGCGCGTTCTTCTTCTGCCGCGTTCATCGTGATCGGCAGGTTCCGTCGCGTGAAATTGCGGGAGATCAACTTGTCGCCGCGTGCCTGCAACGCAAACACCAGGGCTCGGTTGGGGTCAAGCCCAGCCATCAGGCCGTACTCGATGTTGATTCCGTAGTTTCCGTCAATATCGGTCGATGGCCGGTACTTCAACTTGTACGGGACGCCGTTTGCGCTGCCGGAAACCTCACGCTGGATGTCCCCGAAGTAAGCATCGTCAATGGCGTACGCCAGGGACAGGGCTTCGCCCAAGGCGTCGCCCAAAATTGATTGTGCGGTCTTCACCTGCCCGTCGAACCCGGCCATGAGGGCCTTGACGCCCTGACCCGTAACAATGGAAGAGTCAATTTGGCCTGTGCGGGCCTCGGGGAACCTTGTGCCGAACTTCAACTCGTCCGACAGCAGGTTGTTCTCAGCGAAAGTGTACTGTGGGATGTCTAATGGGATTCGCCGGACTTTTTCTGGACTATTGGATCGAATAACCGCGTCAGGCCCGATGGACAACTGCGTAACGTCCTGCGGCAATGCGAGTGGTGCCTCCACAGACTTCTGTGTGGCCTCCATCATCAGCAGAGCGAGCCGCGCTTTCGCGGCGTACACCGGGAGCACGTCATCGAACTGCCCACGGGTCTCTCCGTCGAGGCTAGGCCGCTGCGCGATAGCGATAGGGACGCGCCCCAAGGGGTTCGGGGTCTTTGCCAGCACCAGTCCTTCGCGTTCCGGCAGAAACATGACGCTCTCGTTCTCGTCATAGAAGCGAACGACCTCCATCATCGAGGATTCGTCGGTGGAACCGTACATTCCCCGCGTCATGATCTTGTCCGCGTACTCAGGGAACATCGCGGCCAGGTCACCTGCCCTTCGGCGGAACAGGTGGGCGTACGCGAGGACGCTCCCAAACCGATCTACGTCGTAGTAGGCACCTTCGCACGACTCCACGTGAATGTGGGGGCGGGTTTCCGTGAAGTTAGGCTCAACACGGAACGGCACAAAGCCGTAGGTGACGAGTTGATCGGCTGCGCGGATCAGGTTTACGCCCAAACGGGAGGAAGAGAGGTAGTAGTTAGCGATTTTTGTGCGCTTGTCTGCCTTTGTTCGGGACGAATCATCGAGAGACGAGTCGCCGGATGCGCTGACAGACGGGACGACGCCGATTTGCTCAGACAAATCCTTGGCTACAACGTCAATCAGGTTGGCAATGATCGGCTTTGACCACATGCCCTCGGGAAATAGCCCAGGAAACACGTGCCCGGCTTCGCCAGCGCGAACCATAGCAACTTCACGCATACGCTGATCGCGCTCTCCGTTTCTTTTACGGATTGCGTCAAAGCGTTGAGCGTAATCGGTCACCCGCGTACCTCCTAGATTCGGGCGAATTGCTGCGAAGCAGCAAGATCATCAAGATTTATGACGTAACGAGACTCAATGTCCGCTTTCGTGGCAAACTCGTTCTTTACGAACCTCGAAACCCCCGAGGATTGTGCTAAAACTTCGCGAGCGACAATCTCGCAGAACCACAGCGCCATCACTGTGTCCATTTTTAGTTTCTTGCCGCGCACCCCCGGCTGCCATGTGACCAACTGCTCGATCATTTTCTTCATGTGCTCGCTGCGGGAGGCGTCAGGCAACTCGATCAGGTTGTCGCCTGCGTGCTTAGTGGCCTCCTGGCCTTCTCGCTTGGTCTTTGTGCCAAACAAGGGGGCCAAGGATGCGACACCAAACTCGGGATCTGTTTTATTGGTGCTCGTGTGATGCGGACGGTAGGCAATCCCACGGCTGGACAGGAACGTCCTGATTTCCTCATCCTGTGTCAGGAATAACTGGAAGGCGTTCGACTCCACGATCACCGTATGCGGCTTGTACGCATCCGCCCACTCTCGGATCAGGTCACGGATAGCGGCAGGGGTCGGCGATGTCATTACGTAGACATCCATGACGTACCGCTTGTTTGTTCTCCGATCCACGGCGTAAGCAACAGCCGCAGTATCTCCAGTCATCGCTGGGTCAACGCCGATTACTCGATAAAAATTCGCTGAATCGGCGGGGTGGCCTGTCGCGCCAGACACCAGTGCCCCCGGCTTCCTCATTCCATTCACTGCGCCTCTGACGCATACCGGGTCGAAAATGGCGTCCTCTGCGACATCGAGGTTCTGGTACACCAGCGACCATTTACCTGGCCCAACCTCGTTGCGAACCGCATTCAGACGCGGCCCGCTCCACCTCTCGAACAACCCATCAGCGTCCGGCGTATCGCTATCCGCTAAAGGTTGCTCACTCTTGGGCCACAACGTCGCCCAATCAGCCGTGTCAGGTTTGTAGTCCAACACGGCAGGCATTGCAAGATATGTCCACGGAATACTCCCGTCCGTGTAATGCTCCGGGTTCCGCAGTTCCTTGTAAAGATCAATCGGGGCAACGCGAGTGCCCACCACCAGCAGTTGACCGCCCCCCGGTGGGAGCCGCGAGGCTACCTCCTGGCGCAACCAGTCCATCTGCTTAGGCCACTCCCCAGCGTTAGCCAAGGTCACCACGTCGTCGCACACAATCAGCGACGCACGCGAACCATAGATCTGACCGCCCATCCCGAGAGCCTCAACGGTCGGATCCTTCTCGCCGGAGTCCCGGGCATCCCCACCCAAATAGATCCGGTTCGCCGCCCACTGGTCAGCAGTCGCCCGGTAACCATCCGCCGGGCCGAAAGCCACCTGCAAGTCCGCGTACTTCGGGTGCGTCAACCGCTGCTTGATCGCGTACAGAAACTTCTTCGCCTGCTCCTGAGTCTTCGACACAATCAAGACATTGATGTTCGGGTCTTTCGCGATCCGATACGTGATGTAATTGATGGTAATCGTCATCGACTTCGCATGATTCGGCGGGACGTTCACCATCAGCCGAGACAAGCCAGCAGTACCCGGCTCGTAGATCATCTGCTCAGGCAGCCACTCAGGCTCCCGGCCCTCCAGCAAGTCCACCACATTCTGCATGTGCGGCCACACACGAGTATCCAAGTAACGCTGCGAAAACTCCGAGAAACCAATATCCGATTTACGGGCCGCCGAGGCAGCATCAGACTGCCGCAGGCGGACACCATCCACCATCACAGAGAAACCCTCAACCGAACGCCGCTGCGCGTCGTACCACGACCGCGAGCGGCCAACAACTTTCAGGGCATCAGAGATAGTGCGGCCCTGCCGCACCAAGTCAATCAGTTCTTTACGAGCCTCGTCAGCACTAACCCGCCTACGAGACGAAGCATCCTCAGACATAACACTCCACAGGGGGACAACAGGGTCAAAAATCCAGGGGGGCCGCTGGATAGACCTCACCCACTTATCCACAAAAAAAATATCAACGTCTCGGCGCGAAGCGCCTCAACGTTTTTTTCTTCCCTATAAAAGAAGAGGGCTTGAAAAGGGGGTGATTTCAACCCCCCAAGCCAAACTTTTTTTTCAAGATGCCCAGAATGCCCCAGAAAATAGGCAAAAATTTTTCTCAGGACAGGGGGTGTGGGGGGTGGGGCCCACCTTTACAAACCCCAGGTCGGCGGGGGTGTGGCCCTCGCCCGCGCGTGCAACGCTTGCATTGTCCACAGGACGCCTGCCGCCCGTCGCGCGCCACCGCGCGCACGTCGCCGTACCGGACGGGGAGGCCGAGGCCGACTGTCCATCTGTTGTCCGGCACATGCTAACTCTAATGCTCAAATGCATGGGTACATGTTAGAATAGATGTATCGCCGGAAAGACCGGAC
>MDTE01107748.1_pt1 | contig 11373 bp, 8 predicted proteins | sample 811231 | NCBI WGS metagenome assembly MDTE01 (sample SAMN05326651, study PRJNA326480) | marine metagenome | isolation source: seawater | place: Indian Ocean: Red Sea | collected 2010
ACTTGGACTCGCTCCAGGTAGGGTTTTCGGAATAGACTTGGAAGACCCTAGAACAGGTCTCCAGTGGTTGAACTCCCAATTGGATGGGGTTACAACCGTGGTGGTGTATACAAGAATGGCTCCGCTACGATTGAGGAAGTGGATTCAACTAGAACAAATCAGGTTCCACTGGATTAGTGATAAGGTCGAAGCACACGCCATCGCGCCATCGCTAGAGCGTCTGAATCATTCGATGATTGGAGCGACAGCGACAGGCACTGGAGTGATATGGTTAGATGGGATTGAATATCTTTCTAGTTTGCATGGTTTCGACGCTTTCATGAGTTTCATCAATAACCTCGGCGACCATCTTTTTGGAACTGAATGGTCGGTCATAGTTCCGTTCGATGGTTCTGCATTCTCCCCCACTCAAAACGCGAGATTACTGAGAGAGACACATGAACATCGCATCGATGCACATGCCGAGGATCAAACGATATCTCAAGAGGAACAGTCAGATGCTGAATTTGAGGAAGACGATTCAATTCACGAGGTAGATGAATCTGAATCAATCTCCGAGAGTATTGAGATTGATAGAGGCCTCTTGATGCTGAGCCGAATACCTCAGGATGCACTCAACAAGACCATACTCGAAAGGCGGCTAATCCAGTGGAAGAAGATGGGATTCGATGTCAGCGACTTAGAGCCTGTTTTGCTTGAAGATGACAGGGATATCCGATTCAGTAGATATTTCGCGTTTGAGGAACTAGTAAGGCGAGCAGTTGAGTGTGAGAGGAGAATATGTGAGTTGGAAGAACTTGGATCTTCTTCAGAAGTGGCTAAACTTAGGTTCAAGACTATGCAACTCACCGATATCGATGGAGTTGAGGAGCAAATCGAGAGATTACTCCAGCAGGCTCGTTGATTATTCTAGCGCGCCACAAACTGATTCCGCAGCCTGAATCAATGAGTCATCTGCCATCAGCGCTAGCATCATGTTGTTGTCGGGAAATAGTGGTCTATCCTCTGCAAGGAAGTCGATGTTCTCTCGAATCAGTGCATACACTCCAGCGGTGGCAGGTGAAGGATCGTTATCGTGAAAATCAAGCGCTTGAGCAGCTGCAATCATCTCGATAGCAAGTACGGCGTAGCAGTTGTCTAGTATCTGCTGAGTCTTGAGACTGGTTGTGTAGCCCATACTCACGAAGTCTTCTTGATCTGCTGCTGCAGGGATACTCTGGTTTGCAGCAGGGTGTGAGAGGATTCTCGTTTCAGCTACCAGGGAGCATGCCGTATACTGTGAAACCATCATTCCTGAGTTCATCCCTGGCTCTCCAGTGAGGAAGGGTGGAAGCCCCCCTGATAGAGCAGGGTTAGTCAGTCGGTTCAATCTCCTTTCACTCAGAACAGCTACCATCGAAAGCCCAACTCCGACCATTTCCATAGGGAGTGCAACGGGGCTGCCTTGGAAGTTAGCGCCGGTTATCACTCGCTTCTCATCGACTAGGAACACAGGATTGTCACCCACCCCATTCAGTTCAATGTGAATCTGTGATTTTGCGTACTCTATGGCGTCCCTTAGCGAGCCAACCACTTGCGGTGTTGACCTCAAGGAATAAGCGTCCTGTACCTTCTTGTCACCATTGTTTAGGATAGGAGAGTCATCGGTCAATTTCCTAAGGTTGCTAGCAGTTGCTACTGACCCCGAGAATCCTCTTAATTCATGCAGCCTGTTGTCATAAGGAGTCATGTTGACATTCAGTGCCTGAAGGGTCATTGCTGTGGTGATGTCATGAAGCTTCAACCATCTCTCAGACTCACAGACGGTTAGTGCTGCCATAGCGGTGAGTACATTGCTTCCGTTGATGATAGCTAGTCCATCTCTGGCTTGTAGTACAACTGGCTCAAGTCCAGCCCTTTCTAATGCCTCAGAGGCGTCTAGGCGTTCTCCCTCGTAGAAGCACTCACCTTCGCCCATCATTGCAAGAGCAATCTCTGACATAGGGGAAAGGTCGCCACAAGCACCAACACTACCCTTTTCGCAAACAACAGGGGTCACACCGGAATTGACCATGTCTACCATTAGTTGTGTGACTTCCCTGCGTCCGCCAGAATGACCGTTGCAGTGCACATTAATCCTGCCAATCATCGCGCCCCGAACAGTCGATTCAGGCAATGGATCTCCTATTCCTGCTGCATGGGAGTAGACTAGATACTTCTGAAAATCTCGAGTTTGCTCAGGAGTTAGGACGACCTCACTGAACTCACCAATACCAGTGGTGACACCGTACATGACCTCATGTGCGTCAATCTTCTCCTGAATCATGGCACGACATTCATCGATTCTAGTCCAGGCTTCGTCAGACACTTCTATTGTAGCGCCATCGAGAGCCGCCCTCTCAAGCTCGTAGATGGTCAGATTGTTGCCATCGAGAATCACTGTCATGACGAAAGCGTCGGGGAATCGGAACTTAATCGTGATGAATGAACATCGACCCATCATAGGCCAATATCGCGTAGTGTTCCTTCTTCGACAAGGTTAGGGATCGTAACTTTCAGGTTAGGGTCTGATTCTATAGCCCTAGATATCGCGAAAATCGCACCTTCGTTCCTTGCCCATGCCCTTCTGGCGATACCATTGTTTACATCCCAGCCTAGCATAGAGTTCGCCTTGTAAGCAGCCTCTTTAGAACCGTCTAGAACCAATCCAAATCCTCCGTTCATAGCTTCACCCCAGCCAACGCCTCCGCCGTTGTGCAGGCTGACCCAAGTTGCTCCGCGGAAAGCGTCACCAACGAAGTTGTGTACGGCCATATCTGCGGTGAACATAGATCCATCCTTGATGTTCGCAGTTTCCCTGTAAGGTGAATCAGTTCCAGAAACATCATGATGATCTCTTCCTAGTACGATAGGAGAAGAAATCCTTCCATCAGATATAGCGTCATTGAACGCTGTTGCAATACGCCTCCTACCTTCTGCGTCTGCATACAATATTCTAGCTTGTGAACCAACTACCATTTGGTTCTGTCCTGCTTGCTTAATCCAGCGTAAGTTGTCGATAATCTGCTGCGAGACCTCTTCAGGCGAAGTTTGAGTCATTTCATCCAATATTTCGAGCGCAATGTCATCGGTGATTTCGAGCTCTTTAGGATTACCAGAAGTGCAAACCCAACGGAACGGTCCGAAGCCGTAGTCGAAACACATTGGTCCCATTATGTCCTCTACATAGGAAGGGTAACGGAATGAACCATCATCGTTCAACACATCTGCACCTGCTCTACTGGCTTCGAGTAGGAACGCGTTGCCATAATCCCAAAAGAAAGAACCTCGTTCAGATAATGTGTTTATGGCGTTCGTTTGTCTAAGTAGTGATTCCTTGACATTTTCCTCGAATCGTATTGGGTCTGCCGACATCATCTCCTTCGCTTCGTCAAATTCGATTCCAACAGGGAAGTATCCACCCGAGAATGGATTGTGAAGTGATGTTTGATCGGATATGAGCTCCACTTCGATTTCTCTGGCTACCAATCTCTCTAGGAGTTCTACTATATTCCCTACAAAACCGATGCTTCTACCGACTCCTTCTGAAGCAGATTGTAGCATTCTGTCGATACACTCGTCGACCTCGTAGGACAGTTCATCGACCCATCCTTGCGTGTGCCGCTTTTCGGCAGCAGTTGGATTTACCTCTGCGACTATGCAAGATGCACCAACTATGGTTGCAGCCTTTGCCTGCGCTCCACTCATGCCACCAAGTCCACTGGTGACGAACTTAACTCCAGCAAGGCCATCCTCCGATGACTTTCCAAGGTATTTACGGGCTGCATTAAGTAGGGTAATTGTAGTTCCGTGAACGATCCCCTGAGGTCCAATGTACATGTATGAACCGGCGGTCATCTGACCATATTGGGAGACACCGAGTGCGTTCATACGCTCATAGCTATCTTGTGTAGAATAGTTTGGTATTACCATACCGTTGGTGACAATCGCCCTAGGTGATTCAGGTCTTGAAGGGAATAACCCCATTGGGTGTCCCGAATATAACACGAGTGTTTGCTCATCAGTCATTTGAGAGAGGTATCTCATTGTCATCAGATATTGTGCCCAATTCTGGAACACAGCTCCATTGCCGCCATAGGTAATCAGTTCATGGGGGAACTGCGCGACGCTTGGGTCTAGGTTATTCTGAATCATCATCATGATTGCCGCAGCAGCCTTGCTCTTGGCTGGGTATGCGTCAATAGGGTGTGCCTTCATCTCATACTCAGTAGGTCTGAACCTGTGCATGTAGATGCGACCGTGTCTATCCAACTCCTGTTTGAACTCGATTGCCAGAGTTTCATGGAACTCTTGGGGGAAGTATCGAAGTGCGTTAGTTACAGCTAGTGACTCCTCCTGCTTGTTTAGAATTGCCTTTCTCGTTGGTGCATGGTCTACGCTATGGTCGATTCCGGGGTGGTCTGGCAATGATTCGGGAATGCCTCTGGATAGAATACTCAAATTGGCCATCATTGGTACCCCCGGACAACTCGACAAGTGCCTCGACTTCAGTATTTGCTATAATCTACAGTTTACTGATGACCACTTGCTCCAGATCATCTAGTAGGGGAGTTGCCTCACTTCTTATTGAGTCAATTTCGGAGGACAACTCCTCCTTGATTTGTTGTGAAACACTGTAGAGGTTAATCTCTACATTCCACAGTGCTCCTTTGATGGCAGTTTGGCAGAGGAGTCCAGCAACACCTACATCGGTTATGGCATTGCTATTCCCTGTCCTGGCCAATGCAGGTAAGGTTCGCAGCAGATCCAGGGCAATTTTAGCAGTCTTGAGAGGTACTCTAGCAGCCACCTCAGAAGCATCTTCGATAGCCTGCTTCCTCGTTTTCTTCTGCTCATCGTCTTCTTTTGGTAGGCGATATGCAGCCATTACTTCATCGAACGCAGTAGAGTCTTGGTCTGCTAGGTCTAGTGCGTTTGCATAGACTATATCAGACATGGAAATGGCATCCTCAGCGGAATTCCAGCCATCCTGCCACTTCTCTTTACCCAAAGTGAGGTTGGAAACCATCTTGGCCAATGATGCAGCCTGTGCGGCCGCTATCGCAGCTACACTTCCACCACCTGGAGTGGGTTTGTCACTTGCGACCTTTTCACAGAAAGTGGAGATATCGTCGTCTCTGAATGATTCCATTTCACTCACCTGCCGCCCGTTCGATGATTCTTGCTTCTGGATCGAATTCGTCCAATACATCCAATTTGAGTTCTCTGATAGCTGTGGTGACTGGATCAGAGGAATTGGGGTCGTAACTTAGGCCTGCTTCAACAAGTGCAGCTTCAGGAATCAAACCAACAAGTTCACCCGCTGTGACTTTGAGAGAAAGTTCGTTCGCAAGTCTAGAGATCTCTTCTGTTACTTCATATAGACCTGTAGACTGGAAGTCTAGAAGGTTCATTGACACTTGAGCTGTATCTTCGTCGTACATCCACCCAGCCGCTTGGAGAGATTGGAATTTACCGGGCTTTCGCATCGGCTTTCCATCCTCGTCAACTATCTTGTTTCCATCTTTGTCTTTCAGCAGTACTCCACTAGTCCTAATCGCACCAGCAATCTTGTTGGCAGGTGATTTATCAGCAGTCGAGAGATTGACATTATATGCAATTAGAACGGGACGCGCACCAGATGCTGTGACTCCTGATTTTGGGTTGAATTTGGAAGGCCCATAATCCGGTGCATTGGAGGGGTTCTCCAACTTATCCTCGAGTGCCTCGTACTCTCCCCTTCTGATGTCGGGAAGTCGTACTCTTTCGGGTTTTTTCGCCGCTTTCGCGTAGAGATAGACCCCAAGATCTAGTTCAGCCGCCGCTCTCTTTGCATACTCCTCAGCGAGAGATACACAATCATCCATAGTAACACCACGAATTGGGATAAATGGGACGACATCAACCGCACCCATTCTCGCATGCTCCCCTGAATGGTTTGACATGTCTATCGATTCCATTGCGACCTTGGTTCCGGCCAAGGCGGCTTCTACGATGGAACTCGATGGACCCACTATGGTGACTACAGTTCGGTTGAAATCAGCACCCATGTCGACATCTAGTAGTCTAATACCTTCAATTTCAGTCATAACTGAAGTAATCGAATCGATTATTTCCTTGTCTCTACCTTCTGAGAAGTTCGGTACACACTCGACGAGATCTGTCGTCATGGTTCCTGCCCAATGACTAGGCGTTTGAAGTTAAGTAAAGGGTGAACTCTCATTGCCAGAGATCCTTAGGTGCCTTAGATCCACCATTAATTCGCTTCTCTTTAATGGTCGAAAGAGCTGTTTTGAACTCCTTTGGTCCGACGCTCTTCTTTCCTGATCTGATGCCGCACATACCTGCTTCCACCACTAGAGCCTTCAGTTCTGCACCAGAGAAACCTTCTGTTTGCTCTGCAATTTTGGAAACCTCTACTCCCTTACCTGTGGGCATGTTACCCATGTGTAGCGAAAGAATCGCGGTTCTTCCCTCTAGGTTCGGTAATGGAATCTCTATTATTCGATCGAATCTCCCTGGGCGAAGAAGTGCTTCATCCAATATATCGGGGCGGTTGGTAGCGGCAATCAACTTGACATCCGAGAGGAAGTCGAATCCATCCAGTTCAGCGAGTAGTTGCATCAAGGTTCTCTGAACCTCTCTGTCCCCACTGGTGGCGGAGTCCAACCTCTTTGCTCCGATTGCGTCTATCTCATCGATGAACACTATTGCAGGGGCACGCTCTCGAGCTAGATCGAACAACTCCCTAACCATTCTCCCTCCCTCGCCAATGTATTTCTGGGCGAGCTCACTTGCGACTAAACGAATGAATGAGCAATCAGTGCTGTTAGCCACTGCCTTGGCCAGCATTGTCTTACCACATCCAGGTGGCCCCACTAGAAGAACGCCCTTTGGTGGTTCGATACCAAAGCGTTCAAACTGTTCTGGTTTAGTTAGGGGCAGTTCAATGGACTCTTTGATTAGTTTGATTTGATCCTCTACTCCACCTAGATCTGAGAAACTTGTAATCGGCTTCTCGTCGACTTCTGCACCCATTACAAGAGGATCCCAAGCATCGTTGAGAATCTCTACTATGGCCAATGTGTCTTGGTTAAGGGCAACTCTGGTTCCGGGTTTTAGGCGGTTTTGCCCTAGTGATTGATTGAAAGACACAAGGAAGACAGTGCCGTTGCTTGAACGCACAACTGCCCGCTCTTCGTCAAGTATATCCTGAACATTTCCAATGACATGAGGTGGCATGCGAAGTAGGCGAACCTCTTCTTCAAGCCGATTCACCTTCTTTTTCTGCTGACTTATTTTGTTCTCAAGAGCTAACCTTTCGGTGACTAATTGGTTCGCTTTAAGCAGGAGTTCTTCATAATCAGATTCCAAGTCAGACAGAGTCTTCTCAGCTATTGAGCCAATCTTGTGCGTTGGCAGGTTGTCTCCTCCCGACAACGAGTCTGAATCACTACTCATTCATCCCTCTCCTATGCCGAGGGCTCAGCCGGAGGGATATGAAGGTATCACGGAGAACCTCGCTTCAGCACGCTGTACAGGATGTCCCATCAACAAGAGAAATAAGACCTCACCCCTGACAACGTTGTATGGCTAGTTGCGAGTTGTGTGGTGCCGACAATGTCGCAACCCGTAGAGTACCCCTGCATGGCGCATTCGTTGAAGGGTGTCGCAAGTGTCAGGAAAAGATGGGTTTCACCGAAGAACAGGTCAAGCATGCCCATAATGTGACTAAAGTTTCCAGCCCCAAACCTAGAACTCAATCTGGTGGCTACGGCGGCCTTGGAAGAGCAGGCAAGGACATTATGGTGAGGAGGGAGAAGGAACTCTCTCCCCGTTTTGCCTCCATCATCCGAGAAGCAAGGGAATCAAGAGGCTGGGATCAACGTAAGTTAGCACTTACCATGAAGGAAAAGATCAACATTATTCAACGTACAGAAAGTGGTACAACGCCGACTGATGCTTTGGTTAAGAAATTCGAGAGGGTTCTTTCTATACAACTCATGGTAGATTCGGATGAAGTTAGCATGGAAACAAGGGTCGAGGGTTCAAATTCGAGGTCATTGAACCTTGGCGACCTAATCAAGATGGCACGAGAAAAGGAGGAGTAGTCATCGATGAGGTCCCCCTGCACATCATTCATCTCTCACAAGATGACCCGCGAAAGTGTACAGCTCTGAAATTAGCTCGAGCAGGTTTGGCAAACTGCCACGATTCGGCTAACAAAGCCCCCAAGCGAGGATTCCTTCTCGATCCTTCTTCTGGGGAGATAATAGGTCCAGATGACATTCCGGGGATAATGAGAGGTGGCTCTTTGGTAGCTTTGGATTGCTCATGGAAGAAGTTGGAACCCTCATTCGATTCTATCAGAAGGTCATCTCCTAACTTGAGCCCTAGAACCCTACCACTTGTCCTTGCAGCAAATGAAGTTAGTTGGGGAAAACCTGGTCGTTTGTCGACGGTCGAGGCGTTTGCAGTATGTCTCTGCCTTGTAGATAGATGGGAGCAAGCTGAGAGGGTTCTATCTCCTTTCAGGTTTGGAGAGGAGTTTCTTAGGCTAAACTACGAGCCACTTACGGCATACAGTAAAGCAAACAGCAATGCTGAACTCGTCGAGCTACAATGGGAGTTCTTCGATAGACCTGAGTGATTAGCGAATCTTTGAGCCAGGGGATATGTCCCTGTCGAAGGTAACCAATGCAACAGTTCCTGCGTCATCATCAGCAGCCAGAAGCATCCCCTCACTCATGACCCCCCTGAGAGGGCGAGGCTCTAGGTTTGCGATGAAAGCAATCGTTTTCCCTTGCAACTCTTCAACTGAATAGAATTCCTTCAGTCCAGCGCAGACCGTGCGTCCATCCTTACTACCATCGTCGATATTTACGACATACAATCTGTCAGCGTTAGGGTGATCCTCAACTTTTGTAATCTTACCGACTCTGACATCAACTTTCATGAATGTCTCGAAATCTAGGTACTCAACTCCTTCCATTTCCTTCTTCACTTCCTTACTCTTTTTCTTGCTGCCCTTTATCGCATGACCAGGGTCAGATTCCGTCTCCTCTTTAGAGACATGAGTTTGCTCATCTTCCAATATTCGTTCAAGGTCTAGTTTTGTGAATAGTGGCTCAACCTTTGATGGTGCGCATCTCATAGTAGAGGAGAAATCAATCGCGCTTTCCCAAAGTTGCTCAGAAACACTTCCTTCCTCACCTAGGTTTTCCCATAGTTTCTGGGCGCTGTGAGGGATAAACGGTTGAGTAAGGATGGCTAGAGATCGACACATCCTCCAACTAAAGGCAAGTGCAGCAAGACTTCTCAGCCTCTCTTCAGAAGATGCATCATCTTCGGTGCTAAGGAATTTCCAAGGAGTTGCTGCCTGTAGTAGTTGGTTACCCTGCTGGGCGATACCCATAATCGTTCGAAGAGCTTCCTTGTAGCGATGTGCATCCAACTTAGCAGTTGCTTCTTCGTATGCTTGTCGAACCTTGTCCAACTCATCGGGATAGGTTTCTGGTGAATCAAACTGAGTAAGTGGGTTAGCATCTTCATGTGAGTCCAGTCTTGCAGTGAGTGTTGCAACTCGGTGAGCAAAATTACCGTAGGTTCCAATTAATTCGTTATTGACCTTAGCTACGAAATCAGGCCAATCGAAATCTGTATCATGGTTCTCAGGCATGTTGATGGAAAGGTAGTATCTCAGGGTGTCTGGATCATACCGCTCGAGGAACGAGGGAAGCCAGACGGCGTGTTTTCTGCTCTTGGAGAACTGTCCGCCGGAAAGCATCAGGTATTCCATTGCTGGTACATTGTCCTCTAGGTGGAGTTCGCCGGTCTTAGGTCGCATGTCTTCCTGAATTCCATCATTGCCCCATGAAACGTTAAGACCCATTATTAGTGCAGGCCAAATTACTGTATGGAAAGGAATGTTGTCCTTGCCCAGAAAGTAGAGATGTCGCGGAGGTTCATCATCGTCGTGAAGCCACCACTTTTTCCAAGCTTCTGAACCAAGTGGATGCCCCGCCTTTTCAGCATGATTTTCTGACCATATCCTTGCACAGGTATAGTACCCCTGTACGGCTTCAAACCACACATAGACGCATTTCCCACTCCATTCATCTCCTTTGAGAGGGAGTTCGATACCCCAGTGCAGATCCCTTGTAACTGCTCTCGGCCTCAAACCCATATTGAGCCAGTTCTTTGTCATGGCCTTGACATTGTTCTTCCATCTAGGCCAGTTGTCCTCGGCGTGTAGTTCAAGTGATTTCTGAAAATAGTCAAGTCTATAGAACAAGTGATTGGTGTCTCTTATCTCGACTTTAGCATCTGGATTCATCTTCGAACGGGGTTTGCTCAATTCAGAGGCTTCGTAGGTATTACCACATTCATCACATTGGTCTCCCCTTGCATCTTCGTGGCCACAATGAGGACATGTTCCTTCGACATAGCGATCGGGTAGGAACCTCCCAGAACCGTCGGGGTTAGTCTCGTAGTATTGTTGCATGACTTTCTCTTCGAATAATCCGGCTTCGTGTAGAGCGCTGAAGTTCTCTTGAACCAACTGTTTGTGTCTGGGATCACTGGTTCTGTTGAACAAGGCACCGCCGTAATCAACTCCTCTGGTGTCTATATGCGGCTCCCAAAGACACCCTAGTTCGATTAGAGCCTTTGAATTGACAGCGTGGTACTTATCGACGATTTCCTGCGGGCTGACGCCTAATTGCTCTGCTGAAACGGTGATTGGAGTTCCATGTTCATCACTTCCACTCACCATCAAAACACGGTTACCTTTGGCGCGCTCGTAGCGGAAGTGTATGTCAGGAGGCAGGTAGCAACCAGCCACATGACCTAGGTGAAGCGGACCATTGGCATATGGCCACGCCACGCAAATGAGGACATGCTGTCCTTGGGGCACAGACCTTCTGGGCAGGACACCCGTTATTGGCGGTTTCCTACTGTAATCACCAATACTCCATAGTTGAGGGCGATAATCAATCGGGTAAATTGATAGTCTCCGTGCATGTCGAAAAAACGCTAGGAACCAGCCTAGTGGAGATACGAACCCTGATGAGTTACTTCATGCTCGTCGCATTCGCGACCGTCGCGATTGGCGTTTCATTCCTTTGCTCTATCCTTGAAGCTGTGCTTCTATCGACAAATATGTCGCATGTTGCCGTGATGGAATCGGAGGGTCACCGTTATGCATCGAGATGGAAGCAATTCAAGGAAGAGCCTGAACGGCCACTGACTGCTATTTTGACACTAAACACCATCGCACACACTGCAGGTGCTCTTGGTGTAGGGACAGAGGTAGCCAGGCTGTACGCACACCGGCCAGATATCGACATCATCATG
>MDTE01086558.1_pt1 | contig 11368 bp, 9 predicted proteins | sample 811231 | NCBI WGS metagenome assembly MDTE01 (sample SAMN05326651, study PRJNA326480) | marine metagenome | isolation source: seawater | place: Indian Ocean: Red Sea | collected 2010
CATCTACACGATCGCCGACCTGGGCAATGCAGGTGTGACGGTCAACGTGTTCGCCGGCGGGACCTATATGGAGTGGTTGATCGCGGCGGGCGTGTTGTCCAACGACCAGGTGGATCCGTCCTATGACGGGTCGCCAGCCCGGTTCATCTCCGAGGGCAACATCGCCCAGCAGGGCTACGCATCGTCCGAGCCGTACGAGTACAAGTACAAGTTCACCGAGTACGGCAAGGACGTTCGTCTGCAGTTGATCCATGACACCGGCTTCTCGGTGTACAAGTCGGCGTTGGCTGTTCGGGCTGACGAGCTCGACGAGATGGCACCGTGCCTTGAGAAGCTGGTGCCGATCGTGCAGCAGGCCCAGGTCGACTTCATGGCCGATCCTGATCGGACCAATGCACTCATCGTCGAGATGGTGGCGACAATTGCTTCGTGGTGGGAGTACTCCGCCGAAAAGGCCGCGTGGGCGACACAGTTCCAGGCAGACAACGGGCTGGTTTCCAATGGCCCCAACGGAGCACTCGGCGACTTCATCGACGAGCGGACCAACGGGGTGCTGGATCTGATGAGGGACGTCGGGATGGACATTCCGGCGAACCTGTCGGCTTCGGACATCTCGACCAACCGCTTCATCGACTACACCATCGGCCTGCCCGACTAGGCGGAAGCCACCCCCAACGCAGGATGATGCGTGGGGCCGGACCCTTAGGTCCGGCCCCACGCACGTCATAAGGCCCGGGACGCTGGGCGCGATCCGGCGGCACCACCTCGAGAGGGCTGCTACTGGCCAAGGAGACGACCGTGCCTCGAGCAATCGCCTACTACAGACCCGACTCCGTCGAGGACGCCGTCGCACTCCTCCAGGAACCCTCCCACCGGCCACTGGCTGGCGGGACGATCCTCAACGGCGACGACGATCCAACGCCCATCGCCATGGTCGACCTCCAGGGCTGCAGCCTGGACGGCATCTCCGACACGGGCGACAGCCTTCGCATGGGCGCCATGACCACCCTTCAGGACCTGGTGTACGACGAGCGTGTGCCCACCGGACTTTCTGAGGCAGCCCGAGCCGAACTACCCAGCACACTGCGAACCCTGGCCACTGTTGGAGGAACAGTGGCGACCGGCAACGCCGACAGCGTCCTGCTAGCCGCCCTGTTGGTCCATGAGGCGCGCATTGAACTCCTTGGCCCTGATGGCCACGAGACGACACCCCTGGAGGACATCCTGACTTCAGGTCTAGCCGCCGGCCACGTTGTGACCGCCGTGGAGGTGGACCCGTCGGGAGGGTGTGCACGACATTCCACTGCTCGCACGCCATCAGACACCCCCATCGTTTCCGCCACAGCCAGAGTCGCCAACGACGGCCTCCGCTTGGCCCTGACCGGCGTAGCCGACCACCCGGTACTGGTCGACCCAGCGGACCCGACGGCGGGACTGGATCCGATTGGGGACTTCCGGGGCAGTGCCGACTACCGCAGGAAGCTCGCCGAGGTGCTCGCCGGGAGAGCACTCCTAGCCCTCGAGGAAACGGCCTGATGGACGTCACCTTCGAACTCAACGGCGCCAGTCGCACGTTCAACTGCGCACCCCACGAGACACTCCTCGCCCTGCTGCGACGGGAGGGGATGGTCAGCGTCCGCTTCGGCTCAACCTCTGGCGAGACCGGGGCCTCGGCTGTACTCATCGATGGTCGGCTGGCGAGCTCTGAGGTCGTCCTGGCGGCACAAGCCGACGGTCATTCGATCACCACGGTGGAGTCCCTGAACACCGACAGCGACCTCCATCCCATCCAAGCGGCCTTCGCTGCCACAGGAGCGATGCAATCTGGCTATTCGGCCAGTGCCATGGTGCTGGGAACCCTCGCCCTGCTCGACCGGAACCCGAACCCCGACGAGGACGAGATCCGGGACATGCTTTCGGGCATTCTCGACCGCGAGACGGCCTACGTGAAGCCGGTGGCGGCAGTCCAACAGGCGGCAGCAGTTCTCCGAGGCGAGCAGGCAGAACCCTTCCGCCCCCTGATGGTCGAACCGATGACTGACGGCATCAACCCCGCCGTCCACGACCCGCAAGACGATCCACCGATCGGTTCTCCCGCCATCCCTCGCGTCGTTCCGTCGTCGGACGTACCTGTCACCGCTGTCGTGGGTCAACCCGAGGTGAAGGTCGACGCACTCCGGCTGGTGAAGGGCAACCCTGCCTTCACCGATGACTTCGAGATGCGGAATCTTCTGCACGCCAAGGTTCTGCGCAGTCCCCACGCCCATGCTCGAATCGTCTCTATCGACGACTCGGCGGCCAGAGCCCTGCCCGGCGTGCATGCCGTGATCCACCATGGCAACGTGCCGCGCGTCAAATACGCCTCCGGTGGTCAGTCCTATCCGAACCCGAAGCCCCACGACCAGGTCTCGTTCGACAACAAGGTTCGCCACGTCGGGGACCGGGTGGCGGCGGTGGCAGCGGAAACAGTCGAGATCGCGCAGGAGGCCTGCTCCCTCATCGACGTCACGTGGGAGGTGCTGCCTGCGGTATTCGACGAGCTGGAGGCCATCGCTGGCGATGCACCGGTCATCCACGACGAGAGTGACACCCCCGACATCGCAGATCCGTCCATCAACCTCGTGCATCGCATGGACGTCGAGCGTGGTGACGTGGAGGCGGCCCTCGCCTCGGCCGACCGCTACTACGAGCAGACCTTCAGGGTGCACCAGGTGCAGCCGTGCCCGATCGAGCCCCACATCTCGGTCGCATGGCTGGACTCCGACGAGCGCCTCGTGGTCAGAACCGCCACCCAGGTCCCGTTCCACACGCGCCGAATGCTGGCGCCGCTGATCGGACGTGACATCAAGGACATCCGCATCATCAAGCCGCGTATCGGCGGTGGCTTCGGCGTCAAGCAGGAAATGCTGATCGAAGACATCGTCGCCCACCTGGCCATCGCCACCCGACGGCCAGTCCGCCTAGAGCTCACGCGCGAAGAGGAATTCGTCTCCAGCCGAACTCGACACCCACAGACGATGACCTACAGGACCGGCGTCAACTACGACGGCACACTGGTGGCCCAGGAGATGCGCCTTATCGGCAATACCGGTCCCTTCGGAACCCACGGCTTCTCCGTGCAGGCCGTTGCCGGCCTGCGCGGCCTCACCTCGTACAACGCTCCGTTCAAGCGCTTCGACTGCAAGGTTGCCTACACCAATATTCCGGTACCCGGCGCCTACCGGGGCTATGGCGCTCCTCAAGCCCTCTTCGGCCTCGAGTCCCACATGGAGGACATCGCGGCCGACCTTGGTCTCGACCCGATCGGATTCCGACGCCAGAACTGGGCGAAGACGGGTGACGAGTTGAACCTCGCCCCACATATCGGCGAGCAGGCCCTGATCGAGGAAGAGTTCGACGAATACCCAGTCGTGATGTCAGATGGCATCGAGGAATGCGTGGCCCAGGGAACGCGTGCCATCGGTTGGCATCGGAGGGACGACCGGGCGTGGCGCGAGCCCATGGCGCAACCCCACATACGACGCGGCATCGGCTACGCCCACTGCATGCACGGGACGGCCATCCCGTTCTTGGACATGGGCGGTTGCTCGATAAAGCTGAACGACGATGGTTCGTTCAACATGCTGGTCGGAGCAACCGACTTGGGCACCGGAGCGGACACCGTGCTGGGTCAGATCGCGGCCGAGGTGCTCGGGGTTCCGCTCGATGACATCCAGGTGTACTCCTCGGACACCGACGTGACCCCCTTCGACACCGGTGCCTACGCTTCGAGCACCACCTACATCTCTGGCACGGCGGCGTTCAAGGCCGCCGAGGTCGTCCGGAAGCGGCTAAAGGAACGGGCGGCGATGCTCCTGGACGTCAAAATTCCCTGTTCCATCGAATTGCGAGATCGGCGGGCGTACGCCCCCGACGGTCGGTCGGTCAGCCTCGAGGAGATCGCACTGGACTCGTTGCACCTCAATGAGCAGGAGCAGATCATGGGCACCGGCTCCTACGTCTCGCCGACCTGCCCGCCTCCGTTCGGTTCCACCTTCGTCGAGATCGAACTCGACATAGAGACTGGACAGGTCACGGTGAAGCACATGGTCATGGCCGTTGACTGTGGCGTGGCAATCAATCCGGTCACGGCTAGCGGCCAGGTCGAAGGCGGCCTACTTCAGGCACTCGGCTACGCCCATTGTGAGGAATACGCGTTCGACGACGACGGCAGGATGGTCAACGCCGCCTTTGGGCCCTACTGGATCTACCGTGCCGACGAGATGCCGAGAACCGACGTATTTCTTGTCCAGACGATGGAGGACAGTGGCCCATTCGGTGCCAAGGCCGTAGCCGAGATACCCAAGGACGGCGTCGCTCCCGCGATCCGTAACGCCATCGTGAATGCCGTCGGGGTCAAGATCGACCAGCTCCCGTTTACGCCGGAACGGGTCTTTGAAGCGCTAAAGAAGGACTGACCGTGTCGGCTACTGCGGATCCTGCCGCAGCCAGGGCCGCCGGAACCATCCTCTGCCCGGACTGGCTGCTCGCCGACGCAGGCGCAGCACCAGAGGCCGGCCATGCGATACGTGTCGTAGGTGAGAACGTCGACGCGGTCGGACCACGCGACGCCATTGAGAGGAGTCACCCTGGCGACGAGGTGATTGAGCTCCCCGACCGGATAGTGCTGCCAGGATTCGTGAACGCCCACGTTCACATGTACGGCCTGTTGGCACACGGCATCCCACAGGACGAGGCTCCTTCCGGCTTCTGGCCCTTCCTCCAGGACTACTGGTGGCCCAAGGTCGAGGACGGCCTTGACCATGAGATGATCGCGGCAGCGGCCAACTGGGCCTGTACCGAGATGTTGCGGTCGGGCACCACCACCTTCCTCGACATCCTGGAGGCGCCCAACACGTTGCCCGGAGGCCTCGATGCCCAGGCCGAGGCCGTGGCACAGTGCGGCCTCAGGGGAATCCTGAGTTTCGAGGCCACGGAGCGATCCGGCCCCGAGGTGGCCAACGCCGGGCTGGACGAAAACGTCCGGTTCATCGAGTCCTGTCGTGCGGCGCATCGGGGACCGGAGGAGAGCCGTCCGCTGGTTTCCGGCCTGGTCAGCATCCACACGCTCTTCACCTGTTCGGACGACTTCGTTCTGGATGCCTTCCATCGGGCGGCAGAACTTGGCGTGCTCGTCCATGCGCACTGCAACGAGGGCGTGCACGAGGGCGAGTGGTGCGAATCACATCACGGGCACCGCACACTCGAGCACTACGACAGCCTCGGCGTCGCAGGGCCGAACTTTCTGGCCTCGCAGGTAGTCCACCTGTCCGACAACGAACGCAGGATCCTGGCGGACCGCAACGTACGGTGCAGCCACATGCCCCTGGCCAATGGCGAGGTGGGCGGTGGTATCGCCCCGATCCCTGAACTGCTGGAGGCCGGCGTCACCGTGGGCCTCGGCTCCGACGGCTACGTGAACGACATCTACGAGGTGATGCGCGGTGCATTTCTGATCCACAAGGCGCGGCTCAGGGATCCCGGCGTCATGAACGCCCATCAGGTGCTGGAGATGGCCACGACGGGTGGTGCTCAAGCCCTCAACCTGGACCTGGTCGGGCGATTGGCCCCCGGGTGGTCCGCCGACCTGCAGGTTCTGGATGCCCGTTTTCCCACCCCAGTCACTGCGGCCAATCTCGCGGAACAGGTGGTCCTGTTCCGTAGCGCCCACCATGTCGAGTCAGTCATGGTCGGCGGTAGTTGGCGACTCCGCAATGGTGACGTGCTGGCAGGCGATCCCGACCGCCAGCGCGCCCGCCTCCAGCAGCAGGCTCTGCGCTTGTGGAGTTCGGCATGAGTCCCGCCAGCCGCGTGCCCGACGACCGAGATCCGGCCCCCCGTCCCGACCTGCCGGGGGGGTCGGCTGACCCGCACATTCTGGACAACCTCCGCGGCCTGCTTTCCGACGGCAGATCTGCCGTCGTGGCGACCGTCATTGCCACGACGCGGTCGGTTCCTCGACACACCGGCGCCAAGATGCTGATCGTCGACGACGGTCGGCGAATTGGTTCTATCGGCGGCGGCGAGATGGAGTCCAGGGTGCTTGAAGAGGCTGCAGGCTGCCTGGCTGACCGAAGTCCCCGAATTCTCGACTATGAACTCCTCGATCCCAGCGCCGGAGACCCCGGTGTCTGTGGGGGCGAGGTCACGATCTATCTGGAGCCACACATGCCCCCTCCCACCCTCATCGTGATCGGATGCGGCCACGTAGGTCGAGCAGTCGTGAGTCTCGCCTCCTGGCTGGGCTTCAACGTCATCGCCAACGACGACCGCATTGACGTCGCCCGGGAACTGGCCGACGGCCTACCTGCCCATTCGGGCGTCCAAGTACTACCGGGGACACTTGCCGACGTGCTGGGAGACCTTCACCTCACCGACAACGACTACGGCGTGGTGGTCACTCGGAACGTCGAAGTCGACATACAGAACCTCCCCCACCTCCTGGCTACCGATGTCGGAAGAGTGGGCGTCATGGGAAGCCGGCGTCGATGGGACACCACGAAGAGATCTCTCCTGGACGCTGGTGTCTCGGAGGCGGACCTGGAGCGGGTCACTTCGCCCATCGGCATGGACATCGGCGCCGAAACTCCTGAGGAGATAGCAGTATCGATCCTTGCCCAGGTGGTTGACCACCGACGGGTCTCCTGACTGGGACTGGGGCCCGTGCTATTCCCCGAACACCTGTGCCTGATGCGGGGTGGCGGAGACCTGGCGACGGGCACGGCACTACGCCTGCACCGCGCTGGCTTTCCGGTCGCAATCTGTGAACTGGAACGTCCGCTGACCGTTCGCCGAACCGTGGCTGCCTCCACCGCCCTCTCCGACCCGTCCGGCATCAGCACCATCGAGGGAATGATCGCCCAGCGCGTGGATCGGCCCGAAGAGTTGGGTGAGCTGGCAGCAACCGGCGTTGTACCGGTAATCGCCTACCCGGACCTGCCTCCAGCCGAATTGGTCCCCCGGTCGGTGGTGGTCGACGCACGCCTACTCAAGCACAATCCCGATACGTCCATTGGCGACGCCCCCCTGGTAGTGGCCCTAGGACCCGGCTATTTCGCCGGTCGAGACTGCCACGCAGTGATCGAGACTCTCCGAGGACCGAATCTGGGACGCGTCATCCGCAACGGCCCCGCCGAAGCCAACACCGGGACGCCCGGTGTCGTAGGAGGCAGCGCTTCCGAGCGGGTGCTGAGAAGTCCCGCCTGCGGGGAGGCAAGATGGATCCGTGCGATCGGTGACCGGGTCTCAGCGGGAGAACTGCTGGGTCATGTAGGAGGCGCACCCGTAGTGGCCACGCTCGACGGAGTTGTACGCGGCCTCGTGAGCGAGGAAACGACTCTGGAAACGAACGTGAAAGTGGGCGACATCGACCCGCGGCACGACGCGCGAATCGACAGGGTGTCCGACAAGGCCTTAGCCGTAGGGGGTGGCGTCCTCGAGGCAGTCACCACCTGGCTCGATCACGCCACCTGATGTCCTGCCCGCAGGGGTGTTCCATGGCGGAAATCGCAGACCTCCTCGGAGGGCCGGGACGCGTCACTGCACTCGTCGGCGGCGGTGGAAAGACAACCTTGTTGCACGCCATCGGTGCACTTCTCGGCCCAAAGGTAATCCTCACCACGACGACCCGGATGGCCGCCTCGGAGGTCGGTAACGCCAGGCTGCTGCTCCGTCCGTCTCCATCCGAACTCGCCGCTAACGTGGCTCTCGACAATCGGCCCCTCTTGGTATGGGACCATTTGGACCATTCGGTGGCGAACGAACCCAAGGGGGTGGGCGTCCGATTGGACACTCCTGCCTCCTGGCTCGAACTGGTCGATCACGTAGTGGTCGAAGCCGACGGGTCGCGAGGCCTTCCCGCCAAAGCCCCCGCCCCTCACGAACCAGCGCTTCCGGAAGGCCCGGTCGACGTGGTGGCAGTGATCGGCGCCGATGCGCTGGACAGGGTCATTGCCGACCAGTGCCACCGCCCACTGCGACTCGCTGCAGTCGTTGGATGCTCCCCCTTCGAACGGCTCACTCCCGAGCGAGCCGCAGTACTCCTCACCCATCAGCGCGGAGCGCTTCAAGGAGTTCCAGACGGGGGGAGTTTCACCATCGCCGTCACGAAAGTCGACGACACCAGCCTTCCCCTGGTCAACCGTCTGGTGGCGTCAATCGTCGAAAGGTCGCCAACCACCCCAGTTCGCCTGTTCCAAGACATGGGTGGGTTCGCTTGATGTCAGAGCGACGACTCCGCGGCAGCGTCAACCTGATCCCCGAGGCACCGGTGGGTCTCATGAGCGCTTTGGCCAAAGAGGCCGAGCTACTCGGTTTCGAGCGCTGTTGGGTCTACGACGAGGGCCTCGCGACTCGGGACCTCTACGTGACTATGACCGCGATAGCCCAGGCCACCGAACGGTTGGAGATCGGACCGGGCATCACCAACGCCTACACCCGGCATCCGGCACAGACGGCCACAGCGATCGCCACCCTTGACGAACATTCGGGCGGCCGGGCATTCCTGGGGCTGGGAGCGGGCGGGAGCCTGACGCTCGACCCAATGGGAATCGAGCGGGTACAGCCGCTGGAAACCATCCGTCAGATGATCAACGCCTGCAGATCCCTCTTCGCCGGCGAAGTTGTCGATCTGGATGCTCCGACCTTCTCAATGCAAGCAGCCCGGTTGAGCTGGGCCCGCCCTGGACTCCCAATCTGGCTGGCTGGCCGAGGGCCTCGAATGCTCGATCTCGGCGGGTCGACGGCCGATGGCGTCATGCTGGACTTCATCCACAAACCCTCTCTGGGCGAATACGTAGAGAAGATCCGCGGTGGTGCATCCCGCTCAGGGAACGAGGTCAGCATCTGCTATTCGACCATGGTGGTCACCGACGACATTGCGCTAGAAGAGGTCCGTCCGCACATGACCTACCGGCTGGTTGATTCCCCCGAACCAGTCCGCAACGCCATCGGAATGACGGATTCCGACAGGGCTGCCCTCCGCTCAGCGTTGGCTGACGGCCTGGACGCAGCTGCCCGTCTCGTACCAGACGAATGGGTGCTGCCATTCGTGGTCGCTGGAACGGTGGATGAGTGCGCCGCCGAGGTGGATGCCCTCGCCAAGGAACACGGGTTGGACGAGTTCCTGCTGCCGATATTCGACGGCGACAACGGGTTCTCCCAAATGGAAGCCACCGCTCGGGTGCTGGGCCTCGCATGAGTCTTCGCCCAAACGCGCCTGGACTGACAGTTCCTGCCACGGAAGCGGTCGCAGCCGCCCGGGTAACACTCCCGCCCACCCAATCGCTGCCCACGCTGGTGGACCCACCCCAGCCTCAGGTGGACCACCCGGTGGAGGAGGCCCTCGTCGCCGTAGACCACCCTCGCATCAGTTGCCTCGAAAGCTACTTGCGCGCCGGTTGGAGTGAGGCCGTGCCTGGCTGCCTTCTGAGAGCGACGGTCGTCGACCGCCTCGGGAAGGCCGCCGACAGCCTTCCGGAGCGATGGGGACTAGCCATCTTCGACGGTTGGCGTCCACACTCGCTGCAGACCGAGCTCTACGAGGCGGCCTACGCCGATCCCGAGCTGCCTCCCGGGTTCTTTGCAGAACCGAGTGACCAGCAGTCGGTCCCGTCACCCCACCTGACCGGTGGTTCGGTAGATCTCACTCTCTGTCTTGATGGGACACCGCTTGCACTCGGAACCGATTTCGACGATCTGACGCCCATTGCGCACACATCTGCGCTGGAGGGCGAACCGGGCATCGAGCGAGACGCCCGTCGCCTGCTCTACCACACCATGGTTGCCCAAGGTTTTGTGGTCTTCCACCAGGAGTGGTGGCACTTCGAGTACGGCACCCGCCGCTGGGCAGCCATCACGGACCGACGGGCCCTCTACGGTCCTGCTTCTCTGCCGGAGAGTTGAACCCCCGGCCGGTCGGCCCAAGCTCGCGTCAGCCGAATTCCGGCACTAATCGAGGTCCTGTGCGTTGATCCTCAAGGCCGAGAACGCCCCCGACCTTCTTCCAACACTGCTGGCGGACGGACGGCGGTGGCGCCCTTTCTCGGAGAACTCGGCAGTCCTCACGAGATTGCCCCGTGAACAGTTCCGTCACTGTCTCGTGGCGGCTGGGATCAGGTGCGTCTGGAGATGTCGACCACGGTGTCATCTACCGAAGTCGAAGACCTTGACCTCTTCCATGGCTTCACTCAACGCGGCGATGGACTGCTCGAATAATTGCTTCCCGCGCTCGGCAGTAGCTCCTGTCGGATCGCCGATGTATCCATCCGGGTTGAAGTCGTTCGAAAGCCAACCGAATGAGACCGAGCCGCCGAATTTCACGTGGGTGTTTCTTTCAAGAGATTCGGGCACCTGCCGCGCCGCCCTATCGAGTCTCACCTGGTCAGGCCTGAGGTGCATGAAGACCGACGTTTCATCGAGCCCTCCGTGAATGCCCATCCCGAGCTCGCTCTCCGTCGAGGATCCTCCGTAAGCCGGAGGAAGCGCCGGGTGCATCAAGAAGGTCATCAAGCCGAACTCGAGACGGAGCTCCCGAAGGGCTGTCGCAAGGAGGGTGGTGTTTCCGCCATGTCCATTGAGGAGGACCAGTCGCTTGGCTCCCGTCGGGGCGATCGACCGACCGATGTCTCGCAGCACTGCCATCAGAGTTTCGGCCGAGAGAGAGAGCGTGCCAGACGACCACGCGTGCTCGTTCGACTTGGAGATCGACATGGCGGGCAACTGCCAGACATCGAGTTCGTCACCACATTCGTCGACCACAGCAGTCGCCGTTTCGTGAGCGATGACGTGATCGACCGAGAGAGGAAGATGGGGCCCGTGTTGTTCGACTGCGCCCACCGGTAACACCAGAATGGAAGAAGAGGAGATCTCAGTCGCAATCTCCGGTGCTGTTAGGTCTTCGTAAAGACGGCTCATGAGCCCGGCGGTTCCGAAACCAGATCGACACCTGCACGGATGCTCTGTCCCTTCGAATCCATCTCGTTGATGGTATTACGACCAACGTCCTCGAAGAGGACGCTCAACTGCCCTTCACCACCTGAACCGCTGCCTAATCCGGAAAGCGGAAGAGCTGACCGCCGGCAAGTGGGCCGAGGTGCTACGCAGGTGGCGGGCCGGCGAGCCGGCGACCGCCATCGCCCGCACGACCGGCGCCACGATCCATCAGGTCAACTACATCGCCCGCACCGAGGGGGGCCGCTGATGCCTCTTCGCAAGATGCGCCAGTCGCTGTTGAACACGGCGACGATCTGCCAGCAACGGATCCCGTACGACCTCGACCCGGAGATCCCGTACTCGTCGGGCGTCGTCCGGGCGATCGGCACGGCGATCC
>MDTE01117601.1_pt1 | contig 11368 bp, 12 predicted proteins | sample 811231 | NCBI WGS metagenome assembly MDTE01 (sample SAMN05326651, study PRJNA326480) | marine metagenome | isolation source: seawater | place: Indian Ocean: Red Sea | collected 2010
AGCTTTTGGCATTGCATAATCCATAAATGAACCTGTAATTAACTGACCTGATTTATCGTAAAATGCATTTTCATATAAAGCTTGGCCAATACCCTGTGCTACTCCCCCATGGACTTGTCCTTCTACAATCATAGGATTTATAACTGTTCCAAAATCATCTACAGCTGTGTAAGCTGCTATGTTTGTTTCACCTGTAGTTTGATCTATTTCTACTTCACATATATGTGAGCCTGCTGGAAAAGAGAAATTTACCGGATCATAAAAAGCTGTCTCTTTTAAACCTGGTTCTACACCTTCAGGAAGTGGGGATTTAATTTCACCATATTGACCAGGCAAGTAACAAGCAAAAGCTATTTCACCAATTGTTTTCTTTTTATTTGAGCCTTTAACTACAAACTCTCCTTCTTTAAACTCTACATCATCAGGATTTGTTTCTAACATGTGTGCTGCAACTTTTTTTCCTTTATCAATAATTTTATCACATGCTTTAACTATTGCAGATCCTCCTACTGCTAACGATCTAGATCCGTAAGTACCCATCCCAAATGGTCCTTTATCAGTATCTCCATGAACTAAATCAATATTTTCTAATGGAACACCAAGTTTATCTGATACAATTTGTGCAAATGTAGTTGCATGTCCTTGTCCGTGACTATGCGCTCCAGTAAATACAGAGACATTTCCTGTTGCATTAAACCTAACTTCAGCTGATTCCCATAAACCGACACCAGCACCAATTGACATAACAACTGCTGACGGTGCTATTCCGCAAGCTTCTATGTATGTCGAAAAGCCTATTCCTCTCAGTTTTCCTTTTGCTTCTGATTGTTTTTTTCTTTCACTAAAATTTTTGTAATCTGCAACTTCTAAAGCTTTTTTTAAGTGTGCAGAGTAGTCTCCTGAATCTATATTGTGAACTAGGCATTGTTGATGAGGAAACTTGCTTATAAAATTCTTACTTCTAAATTCTGCTTGGTCAATGCCCATTTCTCTTGCTGCTTTATCAACTAGTCTTTCAATCATATAGGTCGCTTCAGGTCTACCAGCTCCTCTATATGCATCTACAGGAGCTGTATTTGTAAAAACCGCTTTAACATTACAAAAAGCAACTGGAATATTATACAAACCTAAAATTAATGGTGCATATAAATAGGTCGGTGTAACAGTTGCAAATAAAGACGCATAACCGCCTAGATTTGCAATAGTTTCAACTTTTAACGACGTTATCGTGCCATCATTCTGTACACCAAGTTCAGCGTGTGTAATATGATCTCTTCCATGACAATCTGATAAAAATGACTCTGATCTTTCTGCTACCCATTTTACAGGTCTTTCAATTTTTTTTGCAGCCCAAGCAACAACTGCATCCTCTGCATAGGGGTATATTTTTGATCCAAAACCTCCTCCAACGTCTGGCGCAACTACTCTAAATTTATGTTCAGGTTGAATTGCACAAAATGCAGATAGAACTAATCTAGTTAAATGAGGATTTTGATTTGCTGTATATAAAGTTAATTCTTCAGAAGAAGGATTATAATCACCTATAGATGCTCTAGGTTCCATCGCATTTGGTATTAATCTATTATTGTTTAAATCAATTTTAATTACCTTGTCAGCTTTTGATAAAGCCTCATCAGTTTTTGCTTTATCTCCAAGTCCAAAATCAAAACATAAATTTTTTTCAATTCCTTCATGTATAGATTCTGATTTCATTGCGTCGCCTGTACCTACTACTGCTTTTAATATTTTATAATCAACTTTAACCAATGATGCTGCATGTTTTGCCTCATCTAAACTTTCTGCAATTACAACTGCTACATGATCACCAACATAATTTACCGTAGTTGATGCTAGTGGTGGGTGAGGTGGAACCTTCATATCTTTTCCATCTTGGCTTACAATTTTCCATCCTGCTATTAGTCCACCTATTTTATCGTCAGCAAGATCTTTGCCTGTTAATATTTTGACAACTCCTGAAACTTTTGATGCTTTTGAAATATCAACATTTTTAATTTTTGCTCTTGCGTGAGGAGATCTTACAAAAAACGCATATGTTTGATTTGCTAGATTAATGTCGGCTGTATATCTACCTTTGCCTGTTAAAAATTTTTTATCTTCTTTCCTCTCTACTCTTGATCCGACTAAACTAGGCATATTGCATTAACTCCATAAATTACATTTTGGTTGAAGCCTCTTTTACGGCTGCAACTATATTTTGATATCCTGTACAACGACAGATATTACCTTCTAACCATTTTCTAATTTCGCTCTCACTTGGATTTTTTTGTGTTTTTACTAAATCTATTGCACTCATAACCATGCCGGGTGTACAAAAACCACATTGTAAGCCATGAAGTTTTTTAAAAGCTTCTTGCATTGGATGCATTTTACCATTTTTAACTAAGCCCTCTATTGTGGTAATTTTTGAACCTGAAACATCGGCTGCTAAAGCTGTACAACTTTTAATAGATTTGCCATCTACATGGACTACACAGGCTCCACATTGGCTGGTATCACAACCTACATGTGTTCCTGTTAGATTTAATATGTCTCTTAAAAAATCTGATAGTGTTATATGATCCGGTACTTCTTTTTGAATATTTTTCCCATTAACTTCTACCGAAATGGTCTTCATTAAGTTCCCCCTACCTAATAAAAATAAATCAACTCAGTTAAACATAATAAAATATTAACAACAACCTAAAAAAAAAATTCTACCTACAGGTGATTCAACTTAGAGAATATAAAACTATTGCTAGAATTATTCCTATGGATGAATAAATCAATACTTTTTTGTTTTTATTTTTAATATTTTCACGTGGAAAATCTTTTTTTGTAGTATTTTTATTTTCTATTTCAATTTCAGGTTTAGTCGAGATTAGTTCTGAAAATTTTTTAAAAAAAATATCTGCCATTTTTTTTGCCGTAATGTCAATTAGACGTGACCCTACTTGAGCAATTTTTCCTCCTACATTTGCCTCAACGGTGTAAGTAAGTTTTGTACATTCATTAAAAGTTTCAAGTTTAACCTCTGCTTCTCCTGATGCAAATCCCACCAATGAGTTCCCGGATCCTATTATTTTATAACTGTTTGGAGGGTTTAAATCTTTTAACTCTATATCTCCTGTAAAACTTGCATTAAATGGACCAATTTTGTTAGTTGCTGTTGCTGTAAATTCTGTCTCTGAGTTTTTTTTAAACTCTTCACAGCCAGGTATGGCCTGTTTTAAAATTTCTGGATTATTTAGAGCTTCCCAAACTTTTTGTTTATTTGCATTAATTTGGTATGATCCCGTAAGTTTCATTAATAAATATAACTATCATTAACATAAAATCATAAAAATGAAATTGAAGTTTATAATTTTTTTTATTTTAATTCTGCTTTATAACTCTTTTTTAATGTCTTCAGAAAATAAACCATATCACCATTTGTCAGATGGTACATTTAGAAATCCAGAAGGTTCACCGAAAATAGAGGATTTTGGATTTAATTGGAGTTTTAAGGTATTTAATAAAGAAAAAAAGAAAATTAAAATTAATATTCCTTCTGACCACCTGGTAGAGAAAAATGAAATTTTAGATAATCTTAAAAAACTTAAAAATGACAATTATGTTTCCTGGATCGGTCATGCTACTTTTTTAATAAAACTTGGTAATACAACTATTATTACAGATCCTGTTTTTGAAAAAAATATGGGTCCATTATTTTTTGGACCTAAAAGATACGTAAAACCAGCTATTAATCTTAAAGAACTACCAAACATAAATTTGTTTTTATTAACACATAATCATTATGATCACTTAAGTACCCGAACTATACAAAGATTTCCATACAAAAAAGCTAAAGTTTTAGCTCCACTTAAACTTGGAAAATATTTCACAAATAATGGTTTTTCAGATGTCTCTGAAATGGACTGGTATGATGAGATAAAATATAATGATTTAAAAATTACTTTTGTACCTGCGGTTCATTGGTCAAAAAGAAGTTTATGGGATACAAATAAAACTTTGTGGGGAAGTTTTTTAATTGAATACAAAGATAAAAAAATATTTTTTGCCTGTGATACTGGTTATGGAAAAATTTACAAAGAACTTGGAAAAAAATATGGGCCAATTGATTTAACATTTATTAACATTGGTGCTTATAATTTTTATCCAATGTCTCCACGAAAAGATAAATCAATTTATCATACAAACCCTGAAGAAGCTTTAAATATTGGTAAAGATTTGCAGAGTAAAAAAGTTTTAGGTATGCATTGGGGTACAGTAATTTTGTCTCTTGAACCAATACTTGATCCACCAAAACGTTTTAAAAATTCTTCAAATCTATATGGTTACCATGAAGATGATGCAATTATTTTTAAAATTGGACAAACAGAAAAATTTGATAATTTATTAAAATGAAATCTATAGAAGGAAATTTTAATAATACAGAAGTTGACGAATTACTAAAAAAGCATTTTATTGAATTAAGATCAGTCTCTCCAGCTGATAGTTGTCATGTTTTGGATATTGATGGTCTAAAAAACCCTAGTATTAAATTTTGGAGCTTATGGGAAAATAATCTTTTGATCGGATGTGGAGCATTAAAATTTTTAGAAGATGGTCATGGAGAATTAAAATCAATTAGAATAGCAGAATCCTTCAGAAAAAAAGGTTACGGTATAAAAGTTATCCAACATTTGATTTTAGAAGCAAAAAAACTAAATATTCAAAGACTAAGCCTTGAAACAGGGGCTGGAAGTTTTTTTTTACCTGCTAGAAAGCTTTTTGAAAAATGTGGATTTAAAAATTGTAAACCTTTTGATAATTATAAAGAAAATGCAGACTCTTGCTATATGAGCTTACAAATAGGTCACTTTTAGATTTTTATTTAAGTAATTAAGTTAAAATAGTTGACAAAAGTTAAATAACCTAGAAAAACATCACCATTACTTAAATTATTAAGTAATTAAACTAATATAATAAAAAGAAGAAAATATGAGTCTAAAAGGTAAAGTAAAATGGTTTAACCCTACCAAAGGTTTTGGGTTTATTGAAAGAGAAGACAAAGAAAAAGATGTCTTTGTACACATGTCAGCAGTTAGAGATGCTGGAATGAATGGCTTAGAAGAAGGTCAATCATTATCATTTGATGTTGTTGATGGTCCTAAAGGTCCAAATGCAGCAAATTTAAAATCTGAGTAAATTTTCATTAAAATTGGCTGGAGTTTTAAAATTTGTAATAAGTTATAAATTAACTTTTATTGAAATTTCAGCCAATTAGTAATTTTTACTTAATCATTATCTGTCAAGCCTGCACCTGCTGTGTTTTTTTTTAACTCATCAGTTTCTTCTACAAATGTATTTTCTGATAAGCTATACATTTCTTGCCATTCATTTTCTGTAAAAAGATCATTATTATCTACAAAGATAATTTTTAATTTTTCTGCTCTTTCCAAGATTTCTTTATTAAAATAATTAGAATAAATAGATTGATTAAAATTAAGTAAAAATTGATTTTTATCAATTTTTAAAAAAATTTTTTTTCCTATTATTTCTGATCCTCTGCTTAGAAATGGAATAAATAAAATTGGAAATGCTATGTTCTGAAAATTTATTTCATCTAATTCATCAAGAGAGTTGATTTGATCTAAAAAATTTACTCCTGCGATTATTGGACAATAAGATATTTTGGAAACATTTGTTTTTGATATTAAGCTAATATTTTGAAATTTTTTTTTTTTATAAATTTTAAAATAATAATTTAGGTTTTTAACTCCTGGTAAACCAAACATTTCAAGAAGTCTGGTATTTTTTCCAACTTCTTCGGCAATGCCCCAGGAAAATCCTATTGCTTTAGTAGCCCTTTTTGAAATTGTATCTATTTCGCTTAAGCTTTTCATTAATTTAATGAATTGTATATCCAATGTTCGTCAAATGATTTTAACTCTTGAGGCAATGGTGCGCCTTGAAACATATTAATCCTCAGCCATTTATCAGAGCGAGGATCAAATTTGACTGCACCAAAAAAAGATAATTTTAAACGTAGCATATCTATTGGCATTAAATTTAAATCAATTGTATTGTCTTGTATTTCTGCATAAGGAAATTTTTCTGCTATAAAAGCTCTTCTAACAACGTGTCTTAAATCATTATTATCAATTAAAAATTTTCCAACAGTTAAACTATTTTTTTGGGTTAATATTCTTTCATACAATTTTTTAATATCTCTTGCTATAGCAAGTGGCTGTTCTAGTTCAGAACCTTTGTTTAGAAATCTATCTGCAATTCTTGGTTCCTCTTTGTTTTTAGATATAAACCAAAAATTTTGATTTCTTTCTTTTTTTGAAAAATCAATTTTAATTATTTCTGAGTATTTATCTTCTAATATTTTTTTAAGATCGGTAATTTTTCTATTCGCTGGTACAGAAAAATATTTTTCTTCTTCAGCGCTCATTTTCTTAATTAGTGGATAAACTATTTCATTAAATGGTTCCATCATCATAGACACAATGTATTCAATACATTCATCATTTAAATTTTTTTCGCACCAAAGATATATTTCATTAAATGGATAATCAATATTAAAACTAAAATCGTTTTGTAAATGCTTTCTAATTTTTTTTAGATCTATTATTAGTTCATTAATTTTTTTTTGCTGAAAAAGACTCTCTGAACTCCATGATGTAATATTTTTTAATGATTTATTTAAACAATTTAAAAATATATCTACTTCAGCAGCTCCAACGCTTTTAATCTCCCTTATTTTTTTAAGCGAATTTTCTCTAGCTAATATCCAGTTGTTTAATAGTATTGGGTGATTAACTATAAAAGGAGCCATTCCCAAACCAGTAGAGTTTCCTATTCCTAGATTTCTACAAATATTAATATCTAGCTTAACAGCATCTTTAGGATTTTTGCATTTTGCAATATGATTTACTTGATCAAAAGTAAATTGTCTCACCAAATAAACAAGCATCATTTCTAATCGAAAAGGTCCATAAATTTCTTTTCTATTTTTAATTCTAAATCTATCAGCTAATCCAAATTTTCCAGAACCATAAACGGCTGTAGTTCTATATAAATAACCGACTTTTGATAAAGATGATTTGTCTGGTTGTTTTCCATTTGAAAGACTTTCAACAACATGATCAAAAATTCTAATTGATTTATTGGCTCTTGATAATGTTAATTCTTTGTAAGATAATCTTCCAATTTCTTGCTTTGGCACATTATCAAATAATCTTTCTATATCTTTTTTAGTTGGTATACCATCGTGCAATGCAAATGCAGCATCCCATTTAGTTGCTATTACTCTATCTGATCTATCTTCATTATTAATTTTATTTGAAAAACAAACTAGAGAGTATGTTCTATTATTTTTTGAAAAAGAGTAAACTGCTTTACCGTAACCATTTTCATCTAAATCAAATAAATCTCTATTATATTTCCAATCTTTAAATTCGTTTAAAAAAGATCTCAAAAAAGATAATTTCGACTGATGAAAAGATCCTAATTTTGAGAGCTTCATTATAATTTTTGGATCTCTCAATTGTATATTCATTAATTAATTCCTTTATAAAAATTATACCAATTATTTCCTAGTATATTGTTTACATCGTCAGCGTTGAAACCAACTTTTTTTAAACCTGACTCTAAGTTTTTAAAACCTCTTGCATCAATAAACCAATCAGGCTGTTTTGGAAAACCTGGTTTTGATTTTGAACCTTCGCCATAATTTTTTTTTTTTGTCCATGTACCATTTCTCATCCATTCTACAACGCTATCTGGTTGGTTTAAGCAAAGGTCTGAGCCTATCCCAATATTTTTTACTCCCATAATTTCAGCTGACTTTGCTGCCATTTCACAAAAACTTTCAAGTTTACAATTTGTACTATCCTTTAAATGATGAGCATACAATGATAATCCTAACATACCTTTGCTGTCAGCCAGTGCTTTCAAAAGATCTGTTGATTTATTTCTTAATGCTTTATACCAAAAACTTGGATTTGCATGAGTAATTGCAATTGGTTTTTCGCTCAATTCAATTGCTTCAAAAGTACTTTTTTCCGCAGAATGTGACATATCGATAACTATCCCTACTCTATTCATTTCTTTAATGGCTTCCTTACCAAAATTTGTTACTCCACTATCATTTTTTTCATAACATCCAGTAGCTAACAAAGATTGATTATTGTAAGTTAATTGCATGAATCTACATCCATGCTCGTGAACTTTTTCGATAAGGCCGATATCATCTTCTATTGGAGAGCAATTTTGAAATCCAAAAAAAATTGCTGTTTTATTTTCTAATTTAGCTTTTTCTATATCCTGATAACTTTTACCAAGGAAAATTAGATCAGAATTTTCTTTAAAGTGAAAATTCCATTCATTCACTCTTTTTAAAAATTCATCATAATCTTCATGATAAACAACTGTTACATGTACTGCATCAAGTCCTGCATCACGATTTATTTGGAAAACTTCGCGTGACCATTTGCAATATTGAAGATTATCAATTTTATAATTCATATTAATAAATATATATTAGTGCAAAAATATTTGATATTAAATCATAGAAATGTCTCAAAATAACAAATCAAGAGTATCTATAGTGATGGGCAGTCAGTCTGATTATAAGACAATGAAATTAAGTGCAAAAGTGCTCAAATCTCTTAAAATCCAATATGAAATAAAAATAGTATCAGCTCATAGAACTCCAAAAAGAATGTACAAGTTTGCAAAAAATACAAAAAAAAATAGAATATCTGTAATTATTGCTGGAGCTGGAGGCTCTGCGCACCTTCCAGGAATGATTGCTTCTTTAACATCTTTGCCTGTAATTGGGGTTCCAATAGAAAGTAAAAAACTTAAGGGATTGGATAGTTTACTATCAATAGTTCAGATGCCAAAAGGTATACCTGTTGGAACTGTAGCTATTGGTGAAGATGGTGCTATTAACGCAGCTTTATTAGCAGCATCAATTATTGCAATCAGCAATAAAGAAGTAAGAAATAGATTAAATTACCTAAGAAATAAACAAACGAGATCAGTCAAAAAAAAACCTAGATAATAATGACCAAAATTACTCTTGGAATAATTGGTGGCGGTCAACTTGGCAGCATGTTAGCAACAGCCGCAAAAAAATTAAAAATTAAAACTATTATTTTTAGCGATGATATTAATTCACCTGCTCAAATATTCAGCGACGAATTTGTTTTAGGCAATTATAATGATTTGTCAAAAGTAAAAGAATTTACTGATAGAGTAGATTTAATTACTTTTGAATTTGAAAATATTCCTTATGAAGTATTAAAAAAACTTAATAATTTAAAAAAAGTTATTCCAAAACCTGAAATAAACAAAATAATTCAAAATCGCTTAACTGAAAAAGATTTTATAAATAATTTAAATATAAAAACTACTCAATATAAATTTATAAAAAATTTAGATGATATTAAAAAAAGTTCAAATTTAATACCTGGTATTTTAAAAACATGCACACTTGGTTATGATGGAAAAGGACAATATAAAATAAATAGTTTAGAGGAGATTCAAAATTTAAAAATAGATTTTCAAAAAAAATATATATTAGAAAAACTAATTGATCTCAAAAAGGAAATTTCAGTGATAATTACAAGGTTTGGAAAACAACAATATGAAATTTATGAACCTATAGAAAATGAACATTCAAACCAAATTTTAAAATTTTCAAAGATACCAGCGAAAGTTGATCAAACAATAATTAATAACTCAAAAGAATTTGCAAAAAAAATAGCAGAAAAATTAGATTATATTGGTACATTATGTGTTGAGTACTTCATTGATAATAATGATAATTTATATGTAAATGAGGTTGCGCCAAGAGTGCATAACTCCGGGCATCTTACAATAAATTCACATAATATCAGTCAATTTGAAAATCATGTTAGAGCAGTTTGTAATTTAGAAAAAAAAGAGACTAAAAAACTTTTTAATGCAGAAATGATAAATTTATTAGGGGAAGATATTTTGTTATATAAAGATAAAAAACTAAAAGAAAATGAATTTTTTTTTGATTATAAAAAAAAAAATATTAAACCTAAAAGAAAAATGGGTCACTTGACTATTTTAAAAGATTAATTAACTTTAATTAATATGGAAGAAAATATAAAAAATAAATTGCAGTCAGCTACCTTTGAGCGTTTAATTAATCATTTAAGGAGTAGAAAAGATGTTCAAAATATAGACTTAATGAATCTTGCTGGATTTTGCAGAAATTGTTTATCAAAATGGTACAGAGAAGAAGCGAAAAAAATTGATATTGAAATTTCAGATCCAGATGCAAGAAAACATGTTTACGGAATGTCTTACACTGAATGGAAAGAAAAATATCAAAAATGATTATTTTTCTTTAAGTCTTGGAAATAATTCTACAAAATTACAAGGTTTGTGATTTATATCCAATTGATGGATTAAAATTTGATCCCATGCATCAGTTACACCTCCTGAAGATCCTGGAAGTGCAAATATATATTTTCCATTTGCTAAAACTGCGCACGCTCTCGATTGAATAGAAGAAGTTCCAACTGTTTTTAAACTTACAGTTCTGAAAACTTCACCAAAGCCAGGAATATGTTTATCTGCAATTTCGTTTAATGCTTCTGGAGTTATATCTCTTCCAGTTAGTCCTGTTCCTCCAGTTGTAAGAATAACATCTACATCTTTTAATTTAGTCCATTCAATTAAAATTTTCTTAATATCTTCCTTATTATCTTTACATATTTTTCTATCAATAAGTCGATGAAGTGCCTTTTTTATTTTTTCTTCAAGAATATTTCCTGATTTATCAGTCTTTAAAGTTCTAGTATCAGTTACAGTTAATAGTGCTATATTTATACCCATAAAATAAATTTATTTTTTTAATATGATTATATTATCAATTTTATTTTTTGTAACTGCAATATTGTATTCAAGTGTTGGATTTGGTGGTGGTTCAACTTATTTAGCCCTTCTTTTGCTGTGGGGAATGCCTTATTTTATTTTTCCTATTATAGCTTTATTTTGCAACATTGTTGTTGTATCAGGAAATTGCTTCAACTATATAAGAGCAGGTAATTTAAATTTAAAGTTATTAATACCTTATTTAATCGGGTCTGTACCATTAGCTTTTATTGGTGGAGCTATACCGATCGAAAAAAAAATTTTTGAAATTTTATTATTTTCAGTTTTAACAGTAGCTGGCTTTTTATTACTATTTAAATTTAAATCTTACGAGGACAATAAAAAAAAATATAAAAAAATACCGACAATAGTTTCAATTATAATTGGTGCAATTTTAGGTTTTATTTCTGGTGTGGTTGGTATCGGAGGTGGTATTTTTTTAAGTCCAATACTTTTTTTAATA
>MDTE01062526.1_pt1 | contig 11367 bp, 11 predicted proteins | sample 811231 | NCBI WGS metagenome assembly MDTE01 (sample SAMN05326651, study PRJNA326480) | marine metagenome | isolation source: seawater | place: Indian Ocean: Red Sea | collected 2010
ACTCTTTTTTCAAAAGTATATTGATCGTGTATTTTACGAATTAGAGCACTTAATGTATGAAAACGATTGCTATACATAGTCATCATGAGTGGAATAGCTGGAAACATTAAAGCTGCTACTGTGTAATCTATGTCCATATCGAATCAAATTGATTATGTAGATAGTGTTTGGTATTTACAAGTAATATTTTATGAGTCAATTTAAAATTTTCATAGAATTAACTAGATTGAATAAGCCCATTGGCTTCATGCTTTTATTTTGGCCTTGCTCTTGGGGTTTAGCTTACGCATATAACTTCGACCAAAATATAAATTTATTTCTCTATTATATGTTTCTTTTTTTTTTTGGTTCTGTTTTAATGAGAAGTGCTGGATGTATTTTTAACGATATTGTAGATAAAGATTTCGACAAAAAAGTTCAACGAACTAAATTTAGGCCACTGGCCTCAGGTAAAATTTCAGTTTTAAGATCTATGATTTATGTAACGTTTCTTTGCATAATCGCTTTTCTAATTCTAATTCAATTCAATTTAATAACAATAATCTTAGGTCTAGGATCTATGTTTTTAGCATTTGCTTATCCTTTTATGAAAAGAATTACTTATTGGCCTCAGCTGTTTTTAGGTCTCACTTTTAATTGGGGAATTATTATGGCTTGGACGGCTATAAACGGTGATATTTCTTTAAATATAGTTTTACTTTATATTGCAGCCATATTTTGGACATTGGGCTATGACACGATATATGGAGCTCAAGATATGTCAGACGATGAAATTATCGGACTAAAATCAACATCAATAAGATTTAAAGAAAATCTTAAATTGTTTATTTTTTTGTCTTATTTAATAACGGTTCTTTTAATTTTATTCATTTTCAAAGATTTAGTTGGCATTAATGTATTCACTTTTTTATTAATCCTATTTTATGTAAGTTTATTTTATCAAATACTAAATTTGAATAAATTAAGCTCACAAAGTTTTTTAAAAATGTTTAAATTAAATAACTTCTCAGGTTTAATTTTATTTTCAGCAATTCTATCAATTAATTTAATATGAAATTTCAAGAATTAAAAATTTTACTTAAAAAACTCTTTAAAGAGTATGTTAAAAAACATATTAAAAGAATTTTAATTGCTTTAGTTCTTTCTTTGGTGGTAGCAAGTAGTACCTCGGGAATTGCGTGGCTTCTAGATCCTGCTGTAAAGAAAATTTTTATCGATCAAAATAAAGTATTTGCTTGGACTATACCGTTATTAATTATTTTAGCTTTTTCAAGTAAGGGTTTATCTTTATACTTCGCTAGAATAAATATTATAAGAGTAGGCCAAGAAGTTGCAGGCGAACTTCAAAAAAAAATAGCTACAAATATTTTAACTTCCGACATTCAAACTTTAGATAATAGACACTCGGGGAAATATATTTCTAATGTGATGTTTGATACACATCATGTTCAAAACCTTGTGAGTTCAGGGGTTTTGAACTTGATGAAAGATACTTTTTCAGTATTAGCTTTAGTGTCTTTAATGTTTTATCAAAATTGGAAGCTAGCTTTATTTGCTATTCTTATGATGCCGTTAGCAGGCGGGTTAGCAAAATCTCTCGGAAAAAGAATAGGTAAAGCGACAGCTAAAGCAGGTATATCTTCAGGAAATCTTGCCTCATTCCTCAGTGAAATATTTAAAGGTTCAAAAATGATAAGGATTTATCAAAAAGAAAAGCAAGAGAACGAAAAAGCTCATCAAGTAATTGATGATTTGGTTGAAAAAAATATAAAAATTGGAAGTGTGATGATTAGAGCTACCCCAATAATGGAAACTTTAACTGGATTTATGATTGCCGGTTTTATTATTTTTTCAGGTACTCTAATTGCAAATGGTGAATTAGGCGTGAACAATTTCTTTTCATTTTTAGCGGCTATGATGTTAGCGTATCAGCCCATTAGATCTTTAGCTACAATTAATATGGCAGCTTATCAAGGTGCAGCTGCTTTTAAAAGAATAAGCAGTATCATTGATAAAAAAATTGAAATTAAGGAAGATAAAAGTAATCCAAAACTTGTCCTAAAAAAATCTGATATAAATTTTAATAATGTAAATTTTAAGTATGATACGACAGATGAAAAGGCTATAAAAAATGTAAGTTTTAAAATTGAAGGAAACACAATGGCTGCTTTTGTTGGGCATAGCGGCGCTGGAAAAAGCACTATAATGAATTTGCTTCCAAGATTTTATGATCCTCAAGACGGCTTTATTGAAATCGATGGCCAAAATATAAAAAATGTCTCGTTAGCGTCTTTAAGGAAAAATCTTTCCTTGGTTAGTCAAGATGTAATTTTATTTGATGATACGATAAAAAATAATATTGCTTACGCAAAAGAAGATGCATCATTAAAAGATATTGAAAAGGCATGTGAGTTTGCTGCAGCCGACCAATTCATAAAAAAATTGCCAAAAGGATATGACTCTTTAATTGGAGAAAATGGCATTAGATTATCAGGTGGTCAAAAACAAAGAATATCAATTGCTAGAGCCATACTGAAAGAATCTCCTATAATCTTATTAGATGAAGCCACTTCATCTCTTGATGCTGAGTCAGAGGAAATTGTGCAAAACGCAATTTTAAACCTTACAAAAAATAAAACAACTTTAGTTATTGCCCACAGGCTATCAACTATTCATAATGCTCAAAAAATTTTTGTTTTAAAAAGCGGAAAAATTATTGAGTCTGGTAATCACGAATATTTGATTAATAATTGTGAAGAATACAAAACACTTTACAAAAAACAATTAAGATAGAGATGCTTTTTTTATATAGGGTCTTAACGAATTTATTATACCCACTTTTTGTAATCATTATTTTTTTTAGAAAATTTATAAAAAAAGAGGATATTAAAAGATATAAAGAGAAAATTTTTTATACTCACTTCAATCCTAAAATTAAAAATGAGTCAAATCTTATTTGGTTTCAAGCAGCTAGTATAGGTGAATTCAAAAGTATTCTTCCAATTTTAGAGTCGCTGAATAGAAAATATGATAATTTAGAATTTTTGGTTACTACGACTACTTTAACTGCTAGCTATCTTGCAAAACAAGAACTAACAAAATTCCATAATGCCCAGCATAGATTTTTTCCAATTGATGTAAAATTTTTAATAAATAAATTTTTGTCTGTATGGAGGCCAAGAGCTATTTTTTTTGTTGACTCGGAAATTTGGCCAAATTTAATTTTAGAGGCAAGAAAAAAAAATATTCCCTTAATATTAATAAATGCTAGGATAACTTCAAAAACTTTCAAAAGATGGATGCTTATACCAGGTGTAGCAAAAAAGATATTTAATTGTTTTAGTTTATGTCTTTCATCTAATAAAGAATCAGTTGAATATTTGAGGAAATTAAACGCTAATTCTATTTCTTTTAGTGGAAATCTAAAATTAATAGGGAAAATAGATAAAAATACATTGTCATCATCAAATATAAAAATTTTGAAAAATATTAAGTTTTGGCTCGCTGTAAGTACACACGAAGGAGAAGAAAATTTTTGTCTAAAAACTCATTTATTACTTAAAAAAAAATATAAAGATATTAAAACAATTATTGCTCCTCGACATATTGACAGGGTATATAGAGTTAAAAAATTATGTGAAACTTATAAGTTTTCTAGTCAGGTATTAAATTTCGATGAAAAAATATCAGAAAATAGTGAAATTATAATAATTAATTCTTATGGAGTCTTATCTGGTTTTTATGAAAATTCAAAAAGTGTGTTTATCGGAAAATCGATTATGAAAAATTTGGAAAGTGTTGGTGGGCAAAATCCTGTAGACGCAGCAAAGTTTGGATGTAAAATCTATCACGGGCCATATGTATATAATTTTAGGGAAATATACGATATTTTAAAAAAAAATAACATTTCAAAAACTGTAAAAAACAGCGATGAACTGAGTGATTTGCTTGTAAAAGATTTTGAGAACTATACAAATGATAATATTGAATTTTCAATTTTTATTAATAATTTGGGGCAAAAAACTTTGACTGATACAATGACAAGAATTAATAATTTTTTAATAAATGAAATTAAATAAGCCGAGGTTTTGGGACTCAAAAAAATCATTACTTGCAATTTTCCTTTTTCCCCTTACTTTAGTCACGACATTAATTACTTACTTAAGACGAATTACATCAAAACCAATCAGTTTTAAGATACCAGTTATTTGTATTGGGAATATATACATTGGGGGGACTGGTAAAACGCCTTCTGCAATATTTCTAGCACATGAATTAAAAAAGATAGGAAAAAATCCTGTAATAGTAAAAAAATATTACAAAAATCAAAAGGATGAGCAGAGTCTTATAAAAAAATACTTTAATAATCTTATTTTGAATAAAAAAAGATCTGATGCGATTTACGAAGCTGAGAGAAAAGGTTTTGATAGTGTAATACTTGATGATGGCTTTCAAGATTTTAATATTAAAAAAGACTTAAATATAATTTGCTTTAATCAAAATCAACTTATTGGTAATGGTTTTATTTTACCTTCTGGGCCTTTAAGGCAAAGTTTAAACTCTTTAAATGATGCTGAAATAATCTTAATAAATGGAAATAAAGATGTTGAGTTTGAGAAAAAAATTTTAAAGATAAATAAAAGATTAAATATTTTTTACACTGAATATACTCCTAATAATATTGAAGATTTTAAAAAAAAAGGTTTGTTTGCTGTAGCTGGTATTGGAAATCCAAATAATTTTTTTGATTTACTCGAAAAATATGGCTTAAATATAAAAAAAAGAATAGTTTATCCTGATCATTATAATTTTAGTGAATTTGAAATTTTTAAATTAATTTACGAAAGTGATAAAAAAGATTATCAAATTATAACGACTGAAAAAGATTACATGAGAATTAAAAAATTTAATTTAGAAAAGATTAAATTTTTAAATATTTCACTTAATATGAAATATAAAAATGAATTTTTAAAAAAGGTAATCAGTCTCTATGATAAAAAAAGTTAATTACTTCTTTCAAGCCATAATAATTTATCTTCTTTTTTTTATAGGTCGTATCATTGGACTTAATTTAAGTAGAAAACTTTTTCCTTTCATTTTCAATTTATTAGGTAGTAAATTTAGGTCGAATAAAATATTAGAAAAAAATTTAAAAATATTTTCTAAGGATATTTCAGTAGAAAATTCTAAAATTGTTAAAGAAAATATGTGGAATAATTATGGTATGACTTTTATTGAATATATTTTTTTAGACATTTTTAGAAAAAATAATAATCATATCGAGATATCTGGGAAAGAAAATTTAAAAAAAAAATTGGAAAATAAAAAACCTGTTATTTTCGTTTCAGGTCATTTTGCTAATTTTGAATTAATGTCAATGGAGATAACAAAAATGGGTATTGATCTTGCAACTATATACAGACCATTAAATAATTCTTTTTTAAATCCATTAATGGAATTTTTAAGAAGAAAATATGTTTGCAGAAATCAGATTAAAAAAGGAATTAAAGGAGTAAGGGAGTCTATTGAGTATATAAAAAAAAATCATAGCATTGCATTAATGATTGATCAAAGAGTAAGTGAGGGAGAAAAAATTAATTTTTTTGGAAAGCCTGCTTACACAACAACGTTGCCAGCACAACTCGCTATCAAATTTGATCTTTCAATTATTCCAGTTTTTATAAAAAGAAAAAAAGATAATAATTTCAAGATAGAATTTTTAGATGAAATAAAACCCAGTGGTCTTGATAAGTATAAATTATCCAAGCAATTAAATAACATTCTTGAGGAAATGATAAAAAGAAATCCCAATCAATGGATTTGGACGCATGATAGATGGAAATAGCTAGTTCACTTTTTTTAAACTTTGATACCTCTCATTTACCTCTTTAGGTGAAAAGTATGCCTCCTGTAAATCTACGTTCCAATAGTTTAATTTGTTAAGCATTATTTGTTTTCCAGATATTGCACATAAAACATAATCACCTTCTTCAATAATATCAAAAGAGTTGTGTTTAAAAATAAGTTTAGCTTTTTTTTTCATATCCTTTAAATTATACAATATATTTTTTATCATGAATATTGCATTAATTGGTAGTGGTGGAAGGGAACATGCTTTATGTCAAGCAATTAGTAATTCAAAGCTTTGTAAAAAAATTTTTTGTTTTCCCGGAAATGCTGGAACTATGAAATTAGCAAATAATATAAATATAGATATTTCAAATTTTAAAACTTTGCTTAAATTTATAAAATTTTATGAAATTGACTTAGTGATAATTGGTCCAGAAGAGCCATTAGTGCTAGGTTTGGTTGACTTTCTTCAGAAAAATAGAATTAAAGTTTTTGGTCCTAATAGATTTGCCTCAAAATTAGAGGGATCAAAAGCATTTGTAAAAAAAATTTGTAAATCTTACAAAATTCCAACAGCAAGATTTAAAGTTTGCAAGAAAAAAAGCGATGTTTTAAAATTTTTAAAAAAAAATGATTTGCCTTGTGTAGTCAAAGCTGATGGATTAGCAGCTGGTAAAGGTGTAACAATTTGTTCAAAAAAAACTCAAGTATTAAAAATTTCAAATGATATTTTTAAAGGAAAATTTAAATCCTCAAAAAAACTCGTCATCGAAGAATTTTTAAAAGGGCAAGAGGTAAGTTATTTTTTAATTGTAGATAAAAATTCATTTAAATTTTTTGGGAGCGCTCAAGATCATAAAAGAGTTGGAGAAAATGATACCGGACCGAATACGGGAGGTATGGGTGCTTATTCTCCTGCTCCAATAATCAATAAGCAAGTAGAAAAAAAAATAATTGATCGAATAGTAAAACCTACATTGCTTGCTTTAAAGGATAAAAAGAGTCCATTTAGAGGATTTCTTTACGTTGGTTTAATGATTAAAAATGAAAATCCATATCTTATTGAATATAACGTTAGAATGGGTGATCCAGAGTGTCAGGTTATTTTACCAAGGTTAAAAACTGATTTGTTAAAAATAATTAAAAATGCAGAGAGAAATAAATTGAGTCAAACTACAATCAAATGGAAAAAAAGTAAATGCATGACAGTAGTATTGTGCTCTAAGGGTTATCCAGGAAAGTATTCGAAAAATATTAGAATTAAAAATCTAAAAAAAATTAAACTGAATAAAAATAGCTTTATTTTTCATGCAGGGACAAAGTCAGTTAATAATAATATTCTTTCAAATGGAGGTCGAGTTTTAAATGTTACATCCTTAGGAAAAAATTTTTCAAATATAAGAAAAAAAATATTTGAAATTTTAAAAAGAATTAATTGGAAACACGGTTTTCACAGAAAAGATATTGGGTGGAGAGTTATTAAATAGAATGCGAATTATTAGTGGTAAATTTAGAGGGGTAAGAATAAATTACTTAAAAACAAATACAACAAGACCATTAAAGGATTCTGTTAAAGAAAATATTTTCAATATTTTATTTCATTCAAATATACTCAATATTAAAATGGACAATGCAAATATTCTAGATATGTACTCAGGCATAGGATCTTTTGGATTAGAGTGCGTCTCTCGTGGAGCAAAAAAAGTTGTGTTTATTGAACAAGATTTAAAAGCTTTAAAAGTGCTTAATGAGAATATAAATAAATTGAAAATATTTGATCAAACCATCGTAATAAAAAAATTTAAAGATTTAGAGTCTAAAAACGAAAAATTTGATTTTTTTTTTTTTGATCCACCATTCAAAGATAAAAAATTCGTTGAAAATCTTGAAAATATTAAGAAAAGAAAAATTTTTAATAAAAAACATGTAGTTATAATTCACAGAGAAAATAAAACAGAGGAAAGATTAGATTTATATTTAAATACAATTTTAATCAGAGAATATGGAAGATCAAAGATTATTTTTGGAAATTTTAATTAAGTAGTTTTTTTGTAATAATTTTTACTTCTTCTACCGCAGGTTGGTTAAATGGATTTAAGTTAGATATTTTTCCTATAATAATTGTTTCTAAAATAAAATAAGCAAATAATTCTCCTAGTGTCTCCTCATTCACATTATTTATTTTAAACTCTCTAAAAGGTATATTTTTACTTTTAAAAACTTTTATAAGAGCATATCTTTGAGACTCTTTTATTTGGTGTAAACCTTTATTATACAAAAATTTAATATTTTTACTAACACTCTCATTTTTGAATTTTAAATGTGATTTTTTTTCCTCACTAAAAATATAAAATATTTTATCATTGGGACCGTCTAAATATAATTGTAACAAACTATGATGGTCTTTTGGTGAATTAGAAATCATTGGCAAAAAACCTTTACCTTTTTTTCCCAAACTTTCTGCAATCAGCTGTTGTGACCAAAATAAAAATTTTTCTAATCTTGGAGCATAATTAAGAAAAATTAAATTGCTTATTTTCTTATTTGATAAAATATGAGATAATTTAATTACGCTATCCTTTAAAAATGCTTTTTCATTTCCCTTGAAGAAAATTTTGAGATTTTTTCTAAATTTCTTTAAATTCAAACCCATCAAATATGCAGGCAGCATACCAACTTCAGAAAGCACAGAGTATCTTCCACCTATAAAATATTTATGTTCTACATGATACAAATTAAATTTTTTTGACAAATTATATATAAAATTATTCTTTTTTTCAGAAATACAAATTATATTTTTTGAATTATTTTTTAATATATTAAGAAAAAAAGAATTAGAAATCGTTTCTATTGTGTTTCCTGATTTAGAAATTATTAGAAAAAGAGTTTTTTTAAAATTAATTTCTTTTTTGATCTTTAATATTTTTTCTTCGTCAATATTATCTAAAAAGTAAAAGTTTTTTTTAATTTTATGAGATAAAAATTCATAAATTGCTTCTGACCCTAAAATTGATCCACCCATTCCTACAATTACGATTGAATTAAACTTTTGAAATCTTTTTATATCTTTAATTTGAAAATTAAAGTTGTATTTTTCTTTTAGAACGCTAAATATTTTGTTTGGATTTTCTATATCTTTTAAAATTTCATTTAAAATGTGGTCAAAAAATAAAGACAGTTTTTTTTTTAATTTTGCATTAGTGTAACTTTTAAAAATTGTATTTTTATAAATTAAATTATCAATCACTTACGTATTCTATCAATTATTGATTTTTCCACTGATGAAGATTTTCCTGTAGATTTTTTTTCTTCAGGTGCCTTCAAAATTTCCTTTATGTTTTTTTCTTCATCTGATTGACTAATTGAATTGTTGGAGCCAGGTTTTGGTAGATCATTATAGTCAGGTGGTAATATTAGTGGTTTTCTTTTTTTCACTAAAAACTCATCAGTCGTATTTGCTTTTTCATTTCTCATAACTTTTCCAGCTTCTTGCAAAGATCCGCAAGAAACTAGTGTTGTTATAATTGATAACAGTATTAATTTTTTCATTTCTGTTTTACAAACCCCACTAATAAATAAAATAATATTCCTAATGTTATAAATATATCTGCCATATTAAAAGTAAACCAGTGAAAATTTTTATAATGTAAATCAATAAAGTCTGGAACAGCTTTAAATATCATTCTATCGTAAAAATTACCTATTGCACCGCCTATTATTAATGAGAAAAAAATTTTATCTAATTTATCTGAAATTATTGAGAGATAGATTAAGAACAAAATAACAATAGCTATTAATAGGGAGATCAAGTTATATAGTAAATTTGAGCTAGATTGAAATAGTCCAAAACCGATTCCAGTATTCCAAACTAAATTCAAATTTATAAAATTGTTAATAAAATATATATTATCACTGAAATTATTTATGATTTCAATTTTTGAATATCTATCTAAACAAAAAATAAACAAAATAATTATCAAAAAGTAAAAATTTTCCTTTTGAGTAATTTTGTTATTTATTTCTCTAAGATTAATCAAAATACTGACTTTCTATTTTATTGGACAACTTTCTCTACTACACTTTTTTTCTAAAATTTTCCAACATCTTTCACATTTTTGCCCTAGAGCTTTTTTAACCTCAATCCTTATCTCATCATTATTTGATAATTCTTTCTCTGCTTTGGACACAATAAAATAGTCTGTTAAATCTAATCTATCGAGAAGTTCGAATTTCTCTTTATTTAAGATTAATTTAATTTTAGCCTCTAAGCTTGATCCGATTTCTTTACTAGCTCTCTTTTCTTCTATCGCAATATTTGCTACTTGTTTAATTTTAAATAGATTTGTCCATTTTTCATTTAATTTATTATTCTTCCAATTATCCGGAATTTTTACAAAATTATTTTCATGTATACTTTCATTGTTATCTTTACTTACTAAACTATAAATTTCTTCAGTAGTAAAAACTAAAATTGGAGCAAACCACTTTAATAAGCTCTCTAAAATTATATTTAAAACTGTCACGCAATTTTTTCTTTTTTTTGAATTTAAGCTGTCACAATAAAGAACATCTTTTCTAATATCAAAATAAAAGGAAGAAAGGTCAAGCGTGCAAAAGTTCAATAATTCTTTGTATAATTTATGAAAATTATAATTTTTCAAATTTTCATCAACAGATTTATTTATTAAATATAATTTATGCAAAATAAATTGTTCTAATTCATCAAACTCATTTATTTTAATTTTTTCAAAGTTTTGCTTTTCAAAATTATCTTTTAGGTTTCCTAGCATGAATCTAAATGTGTTTCTAATTTTTCTATAAGACTCTGCATGTTGAATCAAAATATTTTTATCTATTCTTAAATCTTCAGCATAATCAGAAGCAGAAGCCCAAACTCTAAGTATGTCTGCACCATAATTCTTTAATATATCTTCGGGAGATATAACGTTACCCATTGATTTGGACATTTTCATTCCTTTGCCGTCTACAACGAAACCATGAGAAAGAATACTTTTAAATGGTGCTTTTCCTCTAGTTCCACATGACTCAAGTAAAGAGGAGTGAAACCATCCTCTGTGTTGGTCTGATCCCTCTAAATACATGTCTGCCGGCCATTTCAGATCTTTTCTTTTTTCAAGGACAAAACTGTGCGTTGAGCCGCTATCGAACCACACTTCAACGATATCATTAAGTTTTTCATAATCTTTAGCATCATAATCATCACCTAAAAAAATTTTTGCGTCGTCTGTAAACCAACAATCAGAGCCTTGCTTTTCGTAAATAGAGGCAATTTTATCAATAATTTTTTGATCTCTTAATGGCTCTTTAGTTTTTTTGTTAATAAAAATTGGTAATGGTACTCCCCAAACTCTTTGTCTTGAAACGCACCAATCTGGCCTTCCCTCAATCATTGACATAAGTCTATCTTTACCCTTATTCGGATAAAAGACAGTCTCATTTATAGCTTTAACAGCTTTATCTCTTAATTTATTTTTTTGCATAGAAATAAACCATTGA
>MDTE01159493.1_pt1 | contig 11367 bp, 8 predicted proteins | sample 811231 | NCBI WGS metagenome assembly MDTE01 (sample SAMN05326651, study PRJNA326480) | marine metagenome | isolation source: seawater | place: Indian Ocean: Red Sea | collected 2010
CGGTGGGTTCGACGGCGGTGGGTTTGGGCTCCTCGCGCCTGGGTGCCTTCTTGCCGGCATCGCGGCCATCGCCGCCGCCGCCGCCGCCGCGCTTTCGCCTGTTACCGACAGTCTTCCCGGCTTCATCCCCCGCCTCTGCCGCGGCGCGCTTACGCTCGAGTATCTCTCTCAGCCTGGCTCTGGCAGCGACGTCTCTGCGCCCGCCTCCCTTCCCCACACGGCGGCCCTTCTCGCCGCCCGTCCCCCATCCCTCGTCTTTGCCACCGCCGTACTTGAAGCCGTTGCTCTTCACGGCGATGCCCTTGCTCAGGTCGCGCGACGCCTTGGACATGTGCCCGTCCATGCGGCCGGGCGCCGGCATCTTCGCGACCTTTACCTTAGATTCCTGGACACGGCCGACCCTCGCGTGCGGCGGGATTGCGCCCGGCGTTGGTCCTCGCCGCGTTTTGTCAAACAAATTGGCTCGAAAAGTGAATTGTTTAGGGATATCCCGGGCGGTGGACACCACTGTGTGTGATGCACGCCGCGTGCGCTCCGTCCCGAGTCCCCGCGCGGGCCCGACCGGCAGTGCCACGTGCCCTCAGGGTCGCAGCCGCCGCGGCGACGACCGGAACCTCACCAGTCAGGAGCGTCGCGACGCCCCCGCTCCCGTCACCCGACCGGGTCGCGAGCGAGACGATGACGTCGACGAGCGATGACTCCCCCGTCGGCAAGGGGAAGGACCGGTACGTGGTGCACACGCTGGCGGGGTACAAGATCGAGGGCATCAGCGTGGGCGGGCAGGAGACGTGCATCATCCTCCCGCAGCTCAAGATCGCGTTCGACAGCGGCAGGTGCCCGCAGCGATGCGTCTACGCCGACACCCTGTGCCTCTCGCACACGCACCTGGACCACGTGGGCGGCGCTGGGCACTACATCGCCACGCGGTCCCTCCTCTCCCTCCCGCCCCCCACCGTCTTACTCCCCGCGCAACGCGCGAACGCGTTCGAGGCGTACGTCGCGTCGTTGAGGGCGCTGGACGGGTCCGAGCTCCCGCACGTCGCCGTGCCAATCGCGCCCGGCGAGACGCACGTCCTGTCCAAGCTTCACTGCGTCCGACCGTTCCCGACGACGCACCCGGTGGCGAGCCAAGGGTACGTGGTGTACGGCACGAAACGCAAGCTGCGAGAGGAGTACGCGGGGCTGAGCGGCCAAGAGATCAAGGCGCTGAGGGACGCGGGGACGACGGTGACGGACTCGATCGAGGTGCCGGAGGTTGCGTTCACCGGCGACGCGTCCGGGGAGTGGACGCGATCGGACCACCCGGTGGCCCGGGACGCGCTGCGCGCCAGACTGCTGATCTGCGAGTGCACCTTCGTGGACGACGCCGTGGACGCGGCGGGGGCGAGGGAGTACGGGCACACGCACGTGGACGAGTTGGCGGCGGCGGCGGATGCGTTTGAGAATGAGCGAATCCTGCTGATACACTTCAGCGCGCGGTACAAGGCGGAGGAGGTGCGGGAGGCGATCGAGAAGCGGCTGCCGGCTGGACTTAGAGAGCGATGCGTCCCCATGCTCGTGGGGTTCAACTGATCCGTCCTCCCGACGCGCTGACGAGTTCATTAATATCATGACAATCACATTGTTATTCATCGAGCGCGTTAGCTGCAAGCCGACGCGCGTAACATTACTTCTTTCCTTTTTTCGTGGCGGGGGCGCCCTTCTTCGGCGCGGCGCTGGTGCGCTTCTTACCGCCGGGGGCGGCGGCGGGGGGCGCGTCCGCGGGGGGCTCCCACTCCGGCAGGCCATCCGCGTCGGACGGCTTGATGAGGAAGAGCGTGTGGCCGACGCCGCACGCGACCTGGATGACGTGCTTGCCGCCCAGGGACTCCACCAGCTTTGGGTTGGCCGAGCTCTTGGGACCCTTGGGGCCGTAGCCCAGCTCGCCGCATCCCGCCCCTTGCCCCCAGGTGATGGCCTGATCCTCGCCGCACGCCGCGTACGTGGTGGCGCCGCACGCCACGCTCCGAAGCCTCCACCCCTGCAGGTCGAGGAACGGCACCGGGTACATGGTGTTGTCGCCGGTGGTCTTGAGCCGGCCGAAGCAGTACATCTGGCCCTGGAGCGCCGTCACCCAGCTCGTGGTCTGCCCCGCGGCCACGACGCAGTCCGGCGGGCACAAGTTCCTGTCTCCACCCTGGATCTCGACCATCTTCGGCGTCCACTCGTCCTTCTGGACCTTGTGACCGAGTCGGCCGTACCCGCCGAATCCCCACGTGTGGAACTTGCCTTGGTCGTCGACGGCGATTGTGTGGTTGTGACCGGACGCCACCTTCGTGATCTTGCGACCGGCGAGAGCCGCGATGGGCAGCGGCTGGGGCTGCGCCTCGTACGCGAGCTTGACGCTGGACGTCGCCATGTTGTACTCGCCGTCGGTGCCGTGGCCGAGCTGGCCGTATTGGGGTAAACCCGCGGAGAGGAGCCTGCCGTCGTCGCCGCAGATCCACATGGTAAACTCGGCGCCGCACGCGACGGCGCCGCACGCGCTCACCGAGCACTGCACGGGCACGAGGCGGTTATCGTCCTCCTTGGGTTTGGTCCTCGCGATGCTCCCGACGCCGAGCTGGCCGTGCTTGTTGCTTCCCCACGCGTACGCGTTGCCGTCGGCGGTGACCACGACGGTGTGCGATTTGCCGCACGATCCGTCCACAACCTTGATGCCCGCGAGCGCCTTGACCTCGGTGGGCGCCGCCCTGTTATCCACGTCGCCGAGGCCGAGCTGGCCGGTCTCGTTCCTACCCCAGGTGAACACGCGACCGTCGGCGGCGATGGCCATGCAGTGCGCCGCCGCGCTGCCGCCGCACACTTTCGCGATGCTGACGCCCTTGAGCGTGGCGATCCGCGTGGGCTCGAGGATGTTGGGAAAGGTGTCCTCGTCGTCGGTCTTGCCGCGGCCGACCTGCTTCCAGTCGGTCATGCCGCAGAAGAGAACCTCGCCGGCTTCCGGTTGGTCTTCGTCCGCCATCTTTCGGAGATGCGCTGTCGATGAGGATGAGGTGTTGGTGGTTGTGAGCGGGCGGGCTCCCCGAAGATCGAGCCTTTTCAAAAGTTTGTTGATTTCGTCGCTCGACTGACTGGACCCGCGTGTGCGGGCGCGAAGATCGAGTTTTGATCGCGCTCGAACCGGAAAACGACCGATTGGCACCCCGACTTTGAAAGCTGTGCTGACTCACTGACCTGGAGGGTCGTCAGATCGAACAGCGCCGAGGTTCTGGCTTCGTGCGCCCCCGCCGTCCTTCGCGACCGCAAGATGAACAACTTTACCGAGGATCTCACCGGCCTCTCCCGCGCCGACCTCGTGTACAAGGCCAAGCTCGCCGAGCAGGCCGAGAGGTGCGCCTTCCGGTCGCCCGCCTGCTCGTACCATTTTCGGCAAAAGTTACAAAAAGCATCCTCGCGTCGCGGTGACCTCTGCTGGGGCGCGATTGGCGCGCGAGGGTCGGGGTCCCGGGGCGCGCCGGACCCGTCCCCCGGCCGTCCGACGCGCTCCTACGCGATGATGACACCGCGGATGACTCGCACCCGTCGTTTTTGGGGGATCTCGCCAATCGCGTCGCGCACCGCGGGGCGCGATCCGGGACCCGATCTCGCGCGCGGGATAGTTTTTCGCCCGTTGTCTGGGTCCCTCGGCGTGCCCAGGTGGTCATCGGGACGCCCGTGGCGCGCCCACGCCGGCGCTACGCCACGCGCAGGCGGCGCGGGGGCCGTGATCCGCCGCGGATCCGGTCTTCCGGGTGCAGTCAAAGGCGCTCGCGCGCGTCCGGGCGCGACCGCGCGACGTCCCGCGCCAGATCGCGCGCGCGTCCCGCCGCCCGCCCCCTCGACTTCCCCGCCGGACTTGGCGGTACCCTAAAATTGGCAAAATCTCTGGACGTCCGAGCTGACGCGACCCCTCCCCGTTCCGCCCGCGCCCCACCGCCCAGGTACGACGAGATGATGGAGTACATGAGCAAGGTTGCCGAGAGCGGCTCCGGCGGCGCGGACGCCGAGCTCTCCGTCGAGGAGCGCAACCTCCTCTCCGTCGCCTACAAGAACGTCATCGGCGCTCGCCGCGCGTCGTGGCGCATCATCTCCTCCATCGAGACGAAGGAGGAGTCCAAGTACACGAAGGAGTCCGACGTGGTTCGATTGATCCAGAAGTACAAGAGCAACGTGGAGAAGGAGCTCAGCGACATCTGCGACCGCATCCTGAAGCTGCTGAGGGACCACCTGGAGGAGACGTCCAGTGCGGGCGAGTCGAAGGTCTTTTACAAGAAGATGAAGGGCGACTACTACCGTTACCTCGCGGAGTTTAAGGGTGGGGAGGCGAGGAAGAACGCGGCGGAGGAGACGCTTCTGGCGTACAAGGAGGCTGAGAACATCGCGTCCAACGAGCTCGCGCCCACCCACCCCATCCGCCTCGGCCTCGCGCTCAACTTTTCCGTGTTTTACTACGAGATCCTCAACGCGCCCGAGCGCGCGTGCGACATGGCCAAGAAGGCTTTCGACGAGGCCATCGCGGAGCTGGACACCCTCGGCGAGGAGTCCTACAAGGATTCCACCCTCATCATGCAGCTCCTCCGCGATAACCTCACGCTGTGGACCAGCGACATGGCGGATGAACAGCCCGGGGGTGGCAAGGAGGACCCGGATGCCTAAGCGGCGTCACGAGGGGAGGCGAGGGAACGAAAATACGGCGCGACAGGTGCGACGCGACCTTTAGACGATGGTAAAAAAGAGAAGATTCGTGAATGAAAGTGCGAGAAGCGCATTCGACAAACCGAGCCGGGCGATGTCTCGCGCTTGATCATAGAAAAAATGTTAAAATTCGATTGACCAACAATCCTCCCCCTCCCCGCGACACCGGCTCACGACATCGTCGCCTTGTGCCCGCCGATGGACGGCCTCTCCTTCCGTTTGGGCGCGTCCTGGTACAGCAGCCCGAACAGGATGCAAAACACGAGCGCGAGGATGGACGCCGCCGTGGTGTCGTTGGGCCAGACAATCACCGTGAATGCGATGGTCGCCATCTTGTTCAGCACGCCCACGAGCGTGAACGTGGTGGCCGTGATGACGCTTCGGGTCCTCCATCCGCTGTACGAGATTCCGACGCCCATGACGCACGACGCGATGAGCCAGAACCACGCGCCGTCGCCCATCTCCACGTCGCTCACGTTGCCGAACTCGCCCGTGAAGAAGAAAAGAAGGATCGTCGGCGGGATGGCGAAGGCGTTGGTGTAGAACACGCGCTCCCACTGCGTCATCTCGATCTTCTCCGTCATCCACTTCCCGTACGTCATCTGCAGCGCCAGGAGCATCCACCAGATGAAGAGCCAGACGTACCCGCTGGCGCCGTTGACGTCGACGCCCGAGTCGAAACGGATGTAGAGGCCCGCGAAGCCGACGACGCCCGCGAGGGAGAGCGTGGATCGCGCGGACGGCAGAGACCTGCCCATGAACGCCCACTCGATGATGCACACGATGACGGGGAGGCATGACCTCGCGGCGATCACCGCGCCGACGTTGGTGAGCAGGAGGGCCTTCATGTTCGCGAAGAGGCCGGCCGCGAACATGGCGGTGTACAGGACGAACGGCACCACCCGCGTTCGGTCCATCGGGCCCATGACCTTGGCGCCGAACATTTGCATGACGACGACGACCGCGGCGCTCACGACCAGCTGCGCGCCGGACACCACGGTGGGCAACGGGAGCGCGCCCACGGCGAGCTTGTTGATGACCAGCATCGTGGAGCTGCAGCCGCTGTATGCGAGGATCCAGAAGAGCTTCTCCGCGAGGCCCACGGTGGGCGGCGCCATCGTTCGTCTGCGGCCGATGCCCTTTTATCCTCCAATAGTTCCTATGTCAAAGGATCGCCCTCGTGTCGTGAGAGTGATCGGGTTTCCCTGTCGCCAGACGCCTCGGGGAGTGGACCATCGGAGCCGTCCGATCGCTGGAAACCTGAGGCTCTGTGAGGGCTTTGAAGGAAAAATCAAAAGTGGCGAAAGTGCAGACTGTTTGCCTGTGCGAACTCGAAAAATTGCTTCTGTACCAGCATATCCAAACGGGCGTGCCTCTTCGCACCCCGCCACCGACGCACTGATTGGTGCACGAGAGGCGCCATGGCCAAGGAGGCGGTGGGCGAGGTCGACCTCGACGCGATTGTGTGTCTTGACGACATGGAGCACGCGGCACAGCGCGTGATGGACCGCCAGGACTTCGACTACTTCGCGGGAGGTGCGCGGCCCGTCTCGTTCGACCGGATGCGCATCGTCGATCCTTATCGATACTCCCGACACGTCCGTCTCCAAGAGCCCGACCTCTCACTGACCGCGATCCCCCAAAACGACCGACCCAGGCGCCGAGACCGAGTCCACGCTGCGAGCGAACCGCGCCGCGTTCTCCCGCGTCACCATCTGGCCGCGGTGCATGGTCGACGTCTCGGACGTGGACACGACGACGCACATCCCGGCGCTCGGACTGCGCAACCTCGCCGCGCCGCTTCTCATCGCGCCCGTCGCGATGCAGCGCGCGGCGCACCCCGACGGCGAGTGCGCCGCCGCACGCGCGTGCGCCGCGCACTCCATCCCGTACTGCGCCTCGCAGCAGTCCACCACGGCCATCGAGGAGATCGGGCGCGCGGGCGGCGACGACGCGCCTCGCATGTTTCAGCTCTACGTCCTGTCGGATCGGGAAGCCACGACGAAACTCATACGACGCGCGGAGAGCGCGGGAGCCACCGCGCTCTGCATCACGGTGGACGCGCCCGTGCTGGGCAGACGCGAGCGGGACGTGCGGAACAGGTTCGAGCTCAAGGCTGGGCTGAAACTGGCCAACGTGGACGCCAAAAAAAACCAAAACCAAAACCAAAACCAAACCGGACCGGACAAGTCCGCGGTGGACGCCAAACGCGCCCAGTCCGCCATCGCGCGACGCATCGGCGGCCGCGACGCGAGCCTCACCTGGGACCACCTCGCGTGGCTGCGCTCCGTCACCCACCTCCCGCTCGTGCTCAAGGGGATCGTCACGCACGCGGATGCGAAACGGGCGGCGAAGGAGGGCGTCGCCGGCGTGTGGGTGAGTAACCACGGCGGCCGACAGCTGGACGGGTCCCCGGCCACTCTCGACGCGTTGCCCGAGGTGGTCGCCGGCGTCGACGGCGCGTGCGTCGTGATCTTCGACGGCGGGGTGCGACGGGGGACGGACGCGCTCAAGGCGTTGGCGCTCGGCGCGGATTTGGTAGCGGTTGGGAGGCCCGTGGCGTGGGGTTTGGCGTGCGGCGGCGAGCGCGGAGTGGGCAAGGCGGTGGAGCTGCTGACGGAGGAGCTGCGGACGGCGATGACGCTGGCGGGGTGCGGGAACGTGAGGTCGACGAGGAACAGGGAGTTGGTGCAGGTGGTCGGGGAGAGACCTCCGCGGTCCAGGCTGTGACGGCGGCGGCGGAGTCGCTTTGATTACACTCGTTGTTACACTCTTCGTCGTCGACACGCGCGGGACTCATCGTCAGTCGTTCGCCCTCTTCTCCGCCGTCTCCCACAGCCGCAGCGCCACGAGGGACGCGATGTTGACGCACTGTGCCGCGACGATGGGCGCGGGCAGCGTCGCGGGCGCGATGAGATCCGGGAAATCGATCCCCAGGACGATCTCCGTGCTCGCGATGACCGTGACGCCGACGTCGCCGAGGAAGGTCCCCGCGAACAGGCCGGTCGCCGTGACCGGACCGCCCACCGCCCACAGCAGCGTCAGCGCCTTGAGCGGCGTCGTGAGCTCCGCGAAGGAGCCCACGTCGCACGCGGCGGATACCGGCCCGGCGCCGAACACGTCCGGGACGTGAAGCAATCCCCCCGCGAGGAAGAGAGGGCCGAGCACCGCCCTGTACCGTCGCAAACCGTCTGCCGCATCGGCGGGCACCAGAGACGGCCCGCCAGACTCGCCGTCCCCGGCGCCGGTCGCCCGGGTCTTGACGATGGACCGCGACGGCGCCGGCGTCTTGGTCCTCGCGCGTCTCCCACCGAGGACGACGCGGGGTCGCGATGCGGATGCCGCCAGCATACCGCCCCTCGCGCGCTGATCGCTGTGGATAACTCTAGCGCTTTGAGCTCACACGGCGCGGCAGCGCGGGCAGGCGGAGCTTGGCAGGCGGGCGGGAAAATTTCGTTTGTCCGAGTCATCAGAAACGCCTGGTCCGAAAAAGAACCAACTAACCCTAGAGCTCGCCCGGTGCCAGCCAGCCGCCGGTTCAGTTCAACCTGCGCATTGTATCTCCGTCATGTCTCCTCCCCAACACGTCAAGGTCATCTCCCTCGCTACCAACGCTGCGGTGCTCCTCATGGGCGCCCGCAACGTCTTCGCGACCGGCACCGCCCTCCCAATTCCAGGCGATGACAAATTTCTGGCGCACTTCGGCGGATCCTCGCCCACCGCCTTCCTGTTTCAGCTCTTCGGGCTCTTCATGATCGCCACCGCCGGCGCCAAGCTGACCACCGTGGTGTACGACGAGGGGACTTTCCTCCGCCAGAAGCTTTTCCTCGTGCTCGGCGTCATCGACCTCCTCCTCGCGTTCACCGTCTTCAACTACAAGGGCCTGGGGACCGACGTCACGGGTGGGTTTGTGCTCATGCACGCGCTCGAGGGAGCCGCGTTCCTCCACGACGCGCTGACCCGGGAGCGCAAGGTGAAGCGCGTCCAGCGCAGTGCATCCACTAGGTCCAAGCGCGCCTGATCGGTGACCCGCCGATATCGGAGCGCCGCATCGACCGCGCCGCGCCGGGGCGCCGAACGCCCGCGCCGCGTCCGAACGAGTAATAATCGACGAATTCATTCGGGGCGCTCCTCGCTTTCCAACGAGAGTGTGGGAATTCGGTTTGTACATAACACGTAGAACACTCTCAAACCGTCCCCGACGCCGCCTCGTCGCACGCCCTGATCGCCCGCAGCACCGCCCTCGCCTTGAGCGTCATCTCCTCCCACTCACCGACCGGGTCCGACAGCGCGGTGATCGCGCCGCCGCTCCCGACCCAAACCCCCCCGCCTCGCAACCCCGGCTTCACGACGGCGGTGCGGATGACCACGTTGAGGTCAAACGCGCCCGCCGCGTCGCCGGCGGCGGACTCGCGAGGTACCGAGAGGTACCCGACGCTCCCGCTGTACACCCCGCGCGGCCCGGGCTCCAGGGTGTCGATGATCTCCACCGTGCGGAACTTCGGCGCGCCGGTCATGGACCCCGGCGGGAACGCCGCCGCGACGCACGCGGCGGCCGGGACCCCCGCCCGCTTCGTCCCCCGAACCGTGGACACGAGCTGGTGCACCGCCGCGTACGACTCGATCTTCATCAGACCCGGCACCGACACCGTCCCGGGAGCGCACACCCGCCCGAGGTCGTTCCTGAGCAAGTCCACGATCATCAAATTCTCGGCGCGGTCCTTGACCGAGCTCGCCAGCTTCGAAGCCTCCGCGACGTCCGCGTCGCACCCCAAGGGTTGGACCCGCGGCGCCGTTCCCTTGATGGGCTTGGCCTCGAGGACGCCGCTCGAGGACGCCGCGTCGCCGCCCGCGGGCGGGGAGAGGCGGAGGAACCGCTCGGGGGAGGAACAGCACACGGCGACGACGTCGTGAAGGGGATCCGACGAGACGTCCGAAGAGCCGCCAAAGTCGCAGCCGCCGAAGCACAGGAACGCGGCGTACGGCGCGGGGTTGGTCCTTCGAAGCACCGAGTACAGCGTCGCCGGATCCGGGGCGCGCGGCGCGGGAATCGACCCGCCGACCTCCCCGTCCCCCTCCACCCGCGAACCTTCGACCGCCGTCCTGCGCAGCTCGTTCGTCAGGCACACCTCGTACGTCTCCCCGCGGTCGATGGCGCGTTGGCACGCGGATACGTCGCCGACGTATTCGTCCCGGTCACGGCGGAACGTGAACCCGCCCTCGTACGCGTAGGCGGCTCCCGCGTCCTTCGAACCTTCGCCTTCCTGGGTGGCTTCCTCGCGGCGCATGCGCTCGCACGCGTCCAGCGCGGCGACCGCTCGCGCGCCAATCGCCGCCGTCAGACCCGCGTGTGTCGAATCGCTTCTCCGTGGGTCGTCGCCTTCGTTCGCCGGTGAATCGCCCCTCGTCGCGTCGAAGCTCCCCAGCGCGAGCACGGTCCGTTCCGTCTCCGCCATCCACGAACGCGCGTCCCCTTCCGCTTCCTCCCTGGCCATCGCCACCATCCCCTCCGCCACCGCGCGCGCCGCGGCGCCGAGGTTCGCGCCGCGAGCCTCGCGCTCCAACCCGGCGATGTCGATTTCATCCGGGACCAGCGCCAGCAGGTACACGTCGTCGTTGGAGTGGTCCACGGCGACGACCCTGTCGGCGAAGTACAACGCCGCGTCGGGGACGGGAGAGACGTGTCTGGGCGTCGGGGAGTCGCACTCGGCGCGCATCTCGTACCCAAAGTACCCGACGAACCCGCACCTGAAATCAAACGGGAGGTCGTCGATGTTTTCGTCGGAGAGCGAAACAACCGGGTCGCGCGGGGCGTCGTCGCCGGCGTGTGCGACGGATCCCTCGGCGGCGCGCCTCGCCGCGGCCTCGCCCCACGACTCCACGCGCTCCGTTCGGTCGCACGAGCGCGCCGCGAGCCGCGCGTCGAGCCAGTCCAGCAGGCGGATTCGCTCAAACGTTTCCCTCGTCCCGTCGGCGCGAACGGACACGAGCGTTCCCCCCTCAAACGGAGGCGGCGCGCCCGTCCTCCACGCGGGCTCCCCGCCCCCGCGCTCCCCGTCACTCGCCCCCGCGCTCTCCCGCTCGGGTCGCGGCAGCGCGTACACGAGCCTCCGCCACAGACCGCCGCCTCTCCCGCCCATAAACGAGAACCTGGACCGGGGGCACCGCCCCGCGACTGACGCCGTGGCGCTGTCCAGCCAGAACGTGTCCTTGGCGGCGATCGTCCTGCCGCGCGGGTCGTCGACGTCAACGCCGCCGTCGCCGCCGCCGAAGAGTCGCCAGAACAGCGCCTCCGATCCGCCCGGCGTCGACGCGAGGGCGCCCGGGAGCCGCATCCACATGAGCCGGGTCTTACCGTCCCCGTCCACCGGCGCGGAACCTCCGTCGGGAGAGATACACACGGTCGCCGGATCGATACCCCGCGGTGCCACGACGCCGGCGACGCCCTCCGCCGGTCGCGTCCTCGAACCGCCCTCGTTGTGCGCCTTCGCGATGGCCGCGAAGTTTCGGTATAAACGCTCGCCGAACCGGGAGCACACGCTCTCCGGATGGAACTGCACGCCGTAGTGCGGCCGATCCCTGTGTCGAAGCGCCATCACCACCCCGCCGGCGTCCTCGATCGTGGCGTTCGTCGCGGACTCGTTCGATGGA
>MDTE01127258.1_pt1 | contig 11366 bp, 12 predicted proteins | sample 811231 | NCBI WGS metagenome assembly MDTE01 (sample SAMN05326651, study PRJNA326480) | marine metagenome | isolation source: seawater | place: Indian Ocean: Red Sea | collected 2010
AGTATTAATGATATATATAGGTTTTTTAAACTTATGTATAAAATCTTTGTTTACGTAATATCTGTTTTCTTTATTGTATGGAATATGTATGCTCACAATGTCAGAATATTGGAAAATTTGTTCTAGAGAACTTTGGTACTGGTATGATTTTAAATTTATATCATAAGTTAAAATTTTTGCATTAAAGCCAGCTAATAATTTTGCAAAAGTAGAGCCTACATTTCCAAATCCAATAATTCCAACAGTCTTTCCACTTATTTCTTCTCCTCTATTTTTTTCTCTTTTCCAAATTCCATTTCTAACTTCAGAATCAGCAATATTAATTCTATTCATTAAGTTTAACAGCATTGCGAGAGCATGTTCGGCAACCGCTTGCCTATTGCCTTCAGCAGCGTTATAGCACACAATATTTTTTTTTTTAGCATATATGGTGTCTATATTTTCTAATCCACTTCCAGCACGAGCAATGAATTTTAAATTTTCAGCTTTATTGATAAATTTTTTATCGATTTTAAATCTGCTTCTTATTACTAAGCCATCATAATTTTTTAGATCTCGTAAAATTTTTGACTTTGATTCTTTTGAGTAATCATCACACTTGTAGTCTTGCAGAGTTAATTTTTCTTTTAGATATGGGTGTATGGAGTCAATAAAGATAATTTTCATAGTATTAAAGAATAGCTAAGCCAATAAAGAAGTAGATAAGTAAGCCAAAAATATCATTAATAGTAGTGATAAAAGGTCCGGTAGCAAGAGCTGGATCAATCTTATACTTATTAAGTACAAGAGGAACAAAAGTTCCAAAGAAAGCTGCAAAAATAATAACCGCAAGTAATGATATGCTAACAGTAATACTTAACTGAGAACTGTATCCAATCAGTAAAGTTGAAGATAAAATAACCATAGAACAAATTATTCCGTTTATTAAACTAACTTTAATTTCTTTCAGTAGTTTACTTGTTATGCTTTTAGTTTTTAATGTTTCATTAGCTAATCCCTGAACAACAATTGCAGCAGATTGAACACCAACATTACCACCCATTGCTGCGATAAGAGGTATAAAAAATGCTAATTCAATGTTTGAAGAACTTAAATCAAATAAGTCAATTAATTTTGCTCCAAATAGACCTCCAAAAACTCCAATAATTAACCATGGAATTCTAGCTCTCGTATTTTCTAAAATAGAATCACTTAATTCGATATCTTCAATTAGTCCACTTGCCATTTGGTAGTCTTTTTCTGCTTCTTCTTTTACAATATCCATTACATCATCTACAGTTATTCTTCCGATTAATCTTGATTTTCTGTCAACTACAGGAATTGCTACCAGATTATATTTCTGCATTAAATTTGCAACACTTTCGTTAGTGTCTGAAGGTTTAACCGAAATTATATTTTTATTAATAATATCTTTAATACTTGTGTTTTTTTTGGTAATTAATAACTTTCTCAAAGACATAGATCCTAAAAGAATATTATCGTCATTAACAACATAAATTGTATAAACATTTTTGACGCTTTCTGCTTGTTTTCTCATTTCTTTGAGACATTGTAGTATGCTCCAGTTTTCATTTACTTTTATAAGTTCTTTAGCCATTAACCCACCTGCACTATCGCTAGAGTATAATAAAAGATCTTGTATTTTTTTTACATCATCTTTGTTCTGTAAAAATGATAAGACTTCTTTTCTTTTGGCATCGGACAATTCATTTAATACATCAACAGCATCGTCTGATGCTAATTTATTAATTATATTTTCCGCAATTTCTTTTGAAGATAGTGTTTCGATAATTTTTTTTCTCGTATCATCTTGTAGTTCAGCCAAAACAGACGCTGATGTTTGATCTTCATGAATCAACTTAAAGAGCTTTTGAGCGTTTTTCACTGACAAATTTTCAATGATTTCAGCAATATCTGCAAAATGTAATGAATGAATAACCGTTGAAAGTTTGTTGGTATTCTGACTATTAATCAAATTAATAATTTTGTCAAGTAAATTATTATTTAATTCAGTATTGTTTGGCATGTTTAGTTAATTTGATAAAATCTTCAACTGAAAGCTCTTCTGCACGTAAATTTAGCAAATCTTTTATGCTACTACAGTCAAGAATAAATATTTTTTTTAATGCATTTTTAATTGTTTTTCGTTTTTGATTAAATGCTGATTTAATAATTTTTAAATATTTATTCTCATCTACAAAAAGTTCTTTTCTGTCATTTCTTACTAGCTTTATAACAGCAGATTCTACTTTTGGTTTTGGATGAAAGACACATGGAGGTACAGTCATACAGTATTCTGTATTGTAGTATGTTTGTATTAAAACTGATAAAATGCCTCTTTTTTTCCCTCTTTTACATACAATTCTTTCTGCTACCTCTTTTTGAAACATTCCAACTAGTTCGTTAATTTTCTGCTTATTCTCAAAAGTTTTAAACAATATCTGATTTGAAATGTTGTAAGGAAAATTTCCTATTAGAGAAAATTTTGATTTCATAATTTGATTTAAATCTTGAACTAAAAAATCTCCCTCAATAATATTTAAATCAGACCATTTTTTTCGTAAGTAAATAATACTCTCTTTGTCAATCTCTATTAATTTCGTTTGGTATTTTTTAATTAAAAATTGAGTTAAAACTCCCATTCCAGGACCAATTTCAACAACCTTTTTTGTGTTTTTGTCTAATAAATTACAAATACTTTCTGCAATGTGAATATCTGTCAGAAAATGCTGCCCTAGAAATTTTTTTGCACGAACATTTTCCATTATGTGTGACTTAATATTTTTTTAATGAATTTGATGCAAAAACAAAATCACGAAGTTCTTTGTTATTTGATTTTTCTAGCTCTGATTTATTTCCTTTCCACCACATTTGGCCTTGATGGATAAAAGAAATATTATCTCCAATTACCATTGTTGAGTTCATATCATGCGTATTAATTACTGTTGTAATATTATACTCTATAGTTATTTCTTTTATGAGATTATCTATGACTATTGATGTTTTTGGGTCAAGACCTGAGTTTGGTTCATCACAAAATAGATATTTGGGTTGCATAACAATTGCCCTAGCTATAGCAACTCTTTTTTTCATCCCACCACTTATTTCAGAAGGAAATAAATTATTAGTTCCAGAAAGATTAACTCTTTCTAAACAAAAATTTACTCTGTCTAGCTTTTTATGGTACAAATCATTGGTAAACATATTTAATGGAAACATTATGTTTTCTTCTACCGTCATATAGTCGTAAAGAGCACCTCCTTGAAATAACATTCCAATTTCTTTGCGTAATTTTCTTGTTTCTTTATTTCTCATTAACCCAATATCTTGTTTGTCAAATAATACAGTACCACTATCATGTTTATATAATCCAACAAGTATTTTTATTAAAGTTGTTTTTCCAGAACCGCTTTCTCCTATTACTAGATTAATTTTCCCTTGTTCAAATTTAGTACTCAGATTTTTAAGAACATGTTTGTTGCCAAATTTTTTTTCGATATTATTAATTTCTATCATGTCAGAATTAATTTGGTTAAAATGAAGTTAAAAACTAGTATAATAATACTGCTGTATACGACAGCTTCAGTACTTGATCTTCCGACAGCAACTGCTCCTCCTTTTGCATGATATCCAAAGTATGATGAAACAGATGATACAATAAATGCAAAAAATAATGTTTTAACCATTGCATATGTCACATAAAATGGGATAAATTCATATTTTAAACCATAAAGAAAATCAGATGTTGTTACATCTACAGATAATCCTCCTATCCATGCTCCTACCATGCCAATTGACATACTTAGGATTACCAAAAAAGGAAAGAAAATTAATGAAGCAATAATTTTAGGTAGTATTAAAAAAGATGCTGAGTTAACTCCCATAATTTCTAGCGCATCTATTTGTTCACTTACTCTCATACTCCCTAGCTCTGAAGCAATACTTGACCCAACTTTTCCAGCAAGTATAAGAGATATCATAGTAGGAGAGAATTCAAGAATCAGAGAGTCTCTACTTGCCAAACCAATTAAATATTTTGGGAGTAATGGATTTTGTAAGTTTAAAGTTGTTTGAATACTAACAACGCCACCCACAAAAAATGAAATAAATAAAACAATTCCAATAGATTTTAATCCAATCTTATCTAACTCAAGAGTTAATTGTTTTTTAAATGCGCTAAATTTAACTGTAAAACTTATCACTTTCCCCATCATTATAAAATACAATCCAATATGTTTAATTAATTTTAGCATTTGATAAATATAATAATAAATTAACTACTTTTGTTAATACCTATGAAATCACAAAAATACTATCTTTTATTAATTTTATTTCTATTTGTATTTTCATCTTGCTCTGTTTCAAAAAAAGGATGTAATTCATGTCCAAATTTTAAATCATCAATCATAGATTAAAAATGGAATTTGATTTTAGGTCATTTGTTGTAGATAATCTTAATGCAGCCGGTACAATAGGAGGTTATGTTGCAATTTCTATTATTGGATTTGCTTTTATTAGTTTTTTAATTAAAAAAAAATATGATAATAAACCAAATAAAATAGGTCCAGAATGGGCGCATCCAATTATTGGTTCATTCTTTGGGTGTATTCCAGGATGTGGAGCAACAATAGTTATTGCTTCATTATATAAAAACAAACAAATATCTTTTGGTGGTTTATTTGCTGCCTTTATAAGTACTCTTGGAGAAGGATCATTTGTATTGTTAGGAGTTTCAGATGAAGCAGAAGGAGTACTTGGAAACTTAGAATCATATCTTATTATTACTGTTTTTGGATTCATTACTGGCCTTATCTGTGGTTATGTTCTAGATTTTTTTGGACTCAAATTTGATTCAAAAATTATTGAAGAAACAAAAAGCACATCAAAAAAATGGAATTCAAATTCTATAGAAAATTTTAGTTTTTATGCTGTTGTAATATTGTCAATAATTCTCATGCCAAGCTCCATAATGGCTTTTTGGGGTGATGGAATTGATTTGACTATAGTTTTAAATAAAGAAAATTTATCTTTAGATATAATTTATCTTGCATCAATTTTACTTACCTTGACATGCTTATTTTATTATATTTTAACTTCATTTGTTTATAAGAGACATGACTGTCATTGTGATCATGATAATTTAACATCTGTTTTGTCTCATGCAATTTTAGATGTCTCTATGGTAGTATCATATGTTTTGATAGGATTATTAGTATCTAATTATTTTATAGACATTATAATTGGAGAAGATACTTTTAATCAATGGATGCAATCTCCTGTAGTTTTTATGATTATTTTGTTCTCTGGATTAATTGGAGTAATGCCTGGGTGTGGAGGAATGATTGTTGTTGCTTCTGCATTTCTAACAATTGATAATTTTCCTCTTTCAGCTCTCATCACAGCATCTATTGCAACAAGTGGAGATGGGATTTTCCCTTTGCTAGCAAATAATAAGAAAGATGGTTTTTTAGTTTCTTTATTTGGATTAATTATTGCCTTGATGGTTGGATATCTCTCATATGTGCTCGGATTTTAACTTTAGAATATTTATAAGATTTTATTCATTTTACTTATAATGAACAATATTTTTTCTGTTTTAAATCCTAAAAGTCATCAACTAATAAAAAGTTGGATTAATGAACTAAATGTTAAAGTCAAACTTTCAAAAGAAAGAAAAACAAAGCTCGGTGATTTTAAGGTTTATCAAGGCAACATGTATATTACGATAAATGATAATTTAAACAAATATTCTTTTTTAATTACTTTAGTACATGAGCTTGCCCATGCTTATGTATATGTTCAATATAAAAATACCGTTAATCCACACGGAAAAGAATGGAAAAACAAGTTTAAGTCCCTAATGTTAAATTTTTTGAGCAATGAATATTTTCCAGATGTCATATTAAGTCCATTAAGTAAATATTTAATTTCACCTAAAGCATCTACCTATTCAGATCTTGATTTGGCAAAATCTCTTCAAAGATATGATAATAGTATTTTGAATACTGTTTTAGAAATTAATGACAAGAATTCTTTTTTTACATATTCTGGACGTAAATTTATTATTCTTAACAAGCTAAGAAAACGCTATAAATGCAAAGAAATTTCTACTGGAAAAGTTTATTTATTTCATCCTTTAACAAAAGTTAAAATGCATAAGTAAATTTATTGTTGTAATTTCGCATAATTCATATTAGATAGAAAGAATTTATAACTATGAATAAAAACAACTATGCTGTCATTATGGCTGGTGGAATTGGATCTCGATTTTGGCCAGAAAGCACTTCAGATCTACCAAAACAATTTATTGATATATTAGGAGTTGGAAGTACCTTGATTCAATCAACATATGATCGAATGTTAAAAATTTGTCCCAATGAAAATATTTTTGTTGTAACAAATTTTGCTTATAAGCAACTATGTATGACCCAACTTCCTGAATTGCCAAATTCAAATATTTTGTGTGAACCAACTATGAGAAATACTGCTCCATGTATTGCATATGCTTCATTTAAAATTCACAATATAAACCCCAATGCTAGCATGATAATTGCTGCATCTGATCATTTAATACTTAAAGAAGATGAGTTTTATAAAGTTGTAAATAATTGCTTAGAAGTAGTAGCGAATAATAATGTTTTAATAACATTAGGAATTACCCCTTCAAGACCAGATACTGGCTATGGATATATTCAATACACAGATGAAGTTTTAGACAAGTATACTAAAATTAAAAAGGTTAAAACATTTACTGAAAAGCCTGATCAAGAGTTAGCTTTAAATTTTTTAAATAGTGGAGATTTTTTATGGAATTCTGGAATGTTTATTTGGAATGTAGAATCTATCCGATTAGCTTTTAGAAAACTTTTACGAGATATTTATGACATATTTGAAGAGGGAAAAGTTTTTTATAATACTGATAATGAACAAGAGTTTATTGACAGAGTTTATCCAGGATGTAAAAATATTTCTATTGACTATGGAGTGATGGAAAAATCTGACAATGTATATGTATATCCTTCTAATTTTTCATGGAGTGACTTAGGAACATGGGGCTCTCTTTATACACATTTAAATAAAGATGAGCATAATAATTCAATAAAAGGGAACAGAGTATATGTTTCAGATTCATCACAAAATATTATAAAGGTTCCCAAAGAAAAAGTTGTAGCAATTCATGGTCTTCATGGATATATTGTAATTGAAAGTAATAATAAATTATTAATATGTCGAAGAGAGAATGAACAGTATATAAAAAAAATAGTTACGAATATTAAAAAAGAAAATCGTTAAATTTAGCACATTGATTTAGGATCAACCCATTTATCGTATTCTTCTCCAGAAAGATAGCCAAGATTTATTCCTTCTTCACGTAGCGAAGTTCCATTTTTATGAGCTAATTTTGCAATTTCCGCAGATTTTACATATCCAATTTTTGGGTTAAGAGCAGTTACAAGCATTAACGAATTATCTAAATTATCTTTGATTTTTTTAAAATTTGGAGTAATTCCTCTTACACAATTTTTTTCAAATGATAAGCAACAGTCAGCTAATAGTTTAGCGGATTCTAAGAAATTAGATATTATAACAGGCTTAAAGGCGTTTAATTCAAATTGACCCTGCATTCCGCTAATTGATACTGTTGTGTGATTACCCATGACTTGAGCACATACCATTGTTAGTGCTTCGCACTGAGTAGGGTTTACTTTACCAGGCATGATTGAAGACCCAGGCTCGTTAGAAGGCAGTATAATTTCTCCAATACCGCATCTAGGTCCAGATGCAAGCATTCTGATATCATTACTAATTTTATTTAAAGATACCGATAATTGGTTGAGTGATGCGTGAGCTTCGACTATTGCATCATGAGATGCGATTGATTCAAACTTGTTTTTAGATGTTGTAAAGGAAAGTTTTGTAAATGAAGAAATGTATTTAGCAACTTTTTTATCATAACCTTTAGGAGTATTTATTCCTGTTCCAACTGCTGTTCCTCCAAGAGCAATTTCTGATAGACGATTTAGTCTGTTCTCTAAATTTTCAATACAGTAATTAAGTTGTGTAGAGTATCCTGAAAAGACTTGACCTAAAGTTAATGGTGTAGCATCCATTAAGTGGGTTCTTCCTATTTTAACAACCTTGTTAAATTCTTGGGATTTCTTTTTAAAGGTAGAATATAATTTCTTTACTGCTGGGATAGTATCATTAATCAAGATTTTATATGCTGCAATATGCATTGCTGTAGGAAATGTATCGTTAGAGCTTTGAGATTTATTAACATCATCGTTTGGGTGAATTTCTTTTTTTTCAGAATCTAATGAGTATCCAAGAATTTCATTTCCCCTATTAGCAATTACTTCATTGACATTCATGTTTGTTTGTGTTCCACTTCCAGTTTGCCAAATAACAAGAGGAAATTCTTCGTTTAGTTTTTTATTAATAATTTCATCACATACTTCAGAAATAATTTTCATTTTTGTTTCCGATAATATTTTAAGATCAAAATTAGTATGTGCTGCTGCTTTTTTAAGATATGCATATGCATATATTATTTCTAAAGGCATGCTCGATGATTTGCCAATGTTAAAGTTATTTATGCTTCTTTGTGTTTGCGCTCCCCAGTATCTTGTTTTAGGAACATCAACAACTCCCATTGTATCCTTTTCTTTTCTGTATTTCATCTTATTTTTTTTTGATATGTCTGTTACTTATTGTTAATTTGTAAAAAATAATTTTTTATGAAGTTTATTGGTTTTTTAGTGTTTATATTTATATTTTTTATGGCATTTTGGTGTTTATTGTTTTTAGCTAGTGTAATCCCATACTTTATTTACGTTTGGATTAAGGAAGGTAAGTTAGAAAAAGACCAAATCCCATCATAGCTGAAAAGTCTTTTTTACATTTTCAATTGGTCTTCCAATTAACGAAATTTCATTACTTATTATAATAGGTCTTTCAATCAGTTTAGGGTTTTTAATCATAACATCAAGTATTTCTTTTTCATTCAGCACTTTATCTTTGTAATTATCTTTCCAAATTTTTTCATTTTTTCTGATTAATTCAATTGCCTCTATGTTTAATTTTTTTAAAATTGATTTTAGTTCAGTATTTGTCACTCCATTTTTAATGTATTCGACAGTATCAAATTTAATATTTTTCTCTCTAAATAAATTTACTACTTCTCGACTTTTTCTACACTTAGGATTGTGATATATTTTCATTTTATAAAAATACTATTTTTGACCAAACTTCATAAGATATGATTTGATAAAATGATTTATTTCTCCATTTAAAACAGCTTCCGGATTAGAGCTTTCATAATTAGTTCTTACATCCTTTACCATTTTATACGGGTGAAGTATATAATTTCTAATTTGAGAGCCCCATTCTATTTTTTTCTTCGAATCATTTAATTTATCTTTTTCAGCTTGTATTTTTCTAATTTCTAGTTCATAAAGTTGAGACTTTAAAAGCTGAATTGCTTTGTTTTTATTTTCTAACTGAGATCTTGATTCTGAATTTTCAATAGTAATTCCAGTAGGTTGGTGTTTAAGTCTAACAGCTGATTCTGTTTTATTTACACTCTGTCCTCCTGCTCCACTTGCTCGAAAAGTATCCCAGCTAATTTCAGATGGATCAATTACAATATCTATATTTTCGTCAGCAAGTGGGTAAACAAATACTGAGGAAAATGATGTATGTCGTTTAGCATTTGAATCAAAAGGAGAAATTCTAACAAGTCTGTGAACACCGTTTTCACCTTTTAAATGACCAAATGCAAAGTTTCCTTCAAATTCAAGAGTAACAGACTTTATTCCTGCTGGCTCAGCTTTTTGTAAGTCTAATGTCTTGACTTTATAGTTGTTTTTTTCTCCCCACATTAAATACATACGCATAATCATTTCAGCCCAATCTTGGCTTTCTGTCCCCCCAGCACCAGGTGTGATAAGCATTATTGCTGACAAATTATCTTCTTCAGAACTTAGCATGTTTTTAAACTCTAAATCCTCAATTGTGTCCAGTGTTTTAATGTACTGAGTTTCAATTTCATTTTTCTCGGCGTCAAGCTCGTGTAATATTTGTAGCTCCTCTAAGTTTATTTTTATTTTATTAAACCCTTCTATCCAAATTTTGAGATCATTTATTTTTTTTAAAGTTTTTTTGGCATCTTTTTGATTTTCCCAAAAATCATTTGATTGACTGATTTTTTCTAACGATAAGATTTCCTGTTCTTTTTCTAAAATATTAAGAAATGTAAATAACGTTTCTTTTCTATCTATAAGATTTTGAATATTATCTTTTGAACTCATAATTGTTATTTTTTTTAATTAAATCCCACACCATACTTCTTTCAAATCCTTTGTTAATCAAAAAGTTTGCTATTTTTTTTTCAAATAAATATCTATCCATACTTTTAATCTGACTACTTTTTTTAACGTATAGTTTATTTAATAGAGTTTGATAATCTAAATCATTTATCTCATCTAATCCCGAGAGGATATCTTTATTTTTTATTTTTTTTTTCCTAAGTTCATATTCAATTTTTACTCTTCCCCATTTGTTTATATTAAATTTCCCTCTACAATATGATTTAGCAAATCTTTTTTCATTTAAATAATTTTCATTAAACAAAGTATTAATTATTTTATCTTCTTCGTCTTTACTCAAATCAAAATTTTCAAGCTTTTTACGTATATCGTCAAGGCATCTGTCTTGTAACGAACAATAATTTTTAAAATAATTTTGTGTATTATTAAAATTGTCTAGATTTTTCTTCATAAATCAAAAATACAACTTAAATAATTATATGTTAGTTTTGCAATCATGAAAAATAAAAATGCTATTTTTCTTCTTTTTTTATCGAATATTGTTTCTGGACTAGCACAAGGAATAAGTATGTTAGCAATTCCTTGGTATTTTGCACAAATATCTGAGACAAATTTTTTTTTGTTTTGGTATTTAATAATTACAGCACTAACTCTTTTTTGGGGTATATACGCAGGAACATTAGTTGATAGGTATTCAAGAAAACGTATTTTCATTATATTAAACTTAATTTGTGGTACAATTATTGGAAGTATTGGTTTTTTCGGAATGTATTACAATTTAGAAACAGATTTTCCAAAAATATTAGTTGTTTTTGTATTTGGAATTACAATATTTAATTATAATGTTCATTATCCAAATTTGTATGCGTTTGGTCAAGAAATAACTGAGCGTAAAAATTATGGCAAACTAAATTCATATATCGAAATTCAGGGACAAGTAACTTCAGTGCTAGCAGGTGCATTTGCAGCTATATTACTTACTGGCACCAAAAATAATATTCTTGAAATAGCAGGTATTACAATACCAATACCATTTAA
>MDTE01141970.1_pt1 | contig 11366 bp, 15 predicted proteins | sample 811231 | NCBI WGS metagenome assembly MDTE01 (sample SAMN05326651, study PRJNA326480) | marine metagenome | isolation source: seawater | place: Indian Ocean: Red Sea | collected 2010
AATCTTTTAATTTTGGATCCACTTGTTAATTACCTATATAGACTTCAATTCATGATATCAATATTATGATATAAATAAAATTAAGATGGAAAGTTTATACAACAAAGAAAAGAAACTTGAAACAGCCTTGAACAGACTTGAAGGTTTAAGCAAATCTTCTACCAGTTACCAAGGTGAATTAGAGGATTTGTATGAGGAAAAAAATCAATTAAAAATAGAAAAAGACGAAGTAGAAAATAAATACAATCAGCTTGTTTTAGAACATGACAATTTGAAAAAGAAACTTAAAGCTTTAGAGGATCAAACCTTGAGAAATAAAAAACTACAAGATGAACTTAATCAAGATATTAACGAGCTGAGCCAGGAAACTGATTCGCTAGTAGAGGAGATAGATAAGTGGCAAACGTAAATGTAAGATTCAATAATAAGGATTACCTATTGTCATGTGACGATGGGCAAGAGGAGGATCTTAAAAATTTAACAAAATTTTTAGATAAAAAATATACTGACTTAAAAGCAAAATTAGGAAACTTAGGGGAAAACAAGCTTCTTTTAATTACCGCAATACAAGTTATTGATGAGTATTTTGATTTAAAAAAAAGAGTATTGTCCCAAAAAACCAATTTTGATGATTTATCATCAAAATTTAAGGAAATGAAATCTTTAGCTATAGATTACAAAGGTGTAAAAGATACAGAAATATCAAAACTTAATTCTGATTTAGATAAATTAAAAAAAATGGTAGAAGAAAGCCAAAATCTTTATGAGAACATGCTCGATAAAACAACTAGGTCCATTGAAGAAATAATAAAAAATACTGAGTCTAGAACTAAAGTTCAATAGATGTCCCCAAAAGATAAGCTGAGAAAAAAATTTGTTTTCTTAAGAAGAAAAAAATATTTCTTTGTCGATAAAGATTTTTTTAAACCTTTAATAAAAAAATCATTATTAAAAAAAAAAAATGAACATTTCTTTGTATTATCCCTCAAATTTTGAGTTAGACACATATCATTTATTTTCAATTCTTAAAAAAAGAAACTTTTCTACACTACTTCCTAAATTAATGCCTAATGGAAATATGAAATTTGTAAAATGGTCAATCTTTGATCCCTTAAAGGTAAACAAATATGGTTTTTTGGAGCCATTAGACAATATAAAAGGAATTATACCAGATTTAATATTCGTTCCATTATTAGCTTTTGACAAGTTTCATAACAGACTTGGTTATGGAAAAGGCTATTACGACAAATTTCTCTCGAAATGTAAAAAAAGAAAAAAAAAAGTAGTAACTATTGGTCTTGCCTTTTCTTTTCAAAAATATAAAAAAATTCCAATATTAAAATCTGATATAAGATTAGATTATATTTTAACTGAGAAAGGAATTTTTTAAGATTAATGAATATACTTGTTTTAGGCGATGTTTTCGGACCACCTGGAGTAGAAGCTGTAAGAAAGGAATTACCAAAATTAATAGCAGAAAAAAAAATAGATTTTGTTGTAATAAATGGTGAAAATGCAGGAGATAAAGGAGTAGGAATTACAAAAAAAAATACTGAGGATTTTATTAATGCAGGAGCAGATGTTATTACATCAGGCAATCACATTTGGGATGAGAGAGAGACAATGGAATTCATCTCTAAAGAAAAGAGATTACTGAGACCAGAAAACTCCTTAGCACCAGCTCCTGGAAATGGATTTGGTATCTTTTTAACAAAAAACAAAAAAAAGATTGCTGTAATTAATTTAATGGGGAATATTTTTATGAAAAAAAGTGAGGACGTTTTTCAGGCTGCAAAAAAATTCTTGGAAAAAATAAAATTAAAAAAAGATGTAGATTTCATAGTAGTAGATATGCACGGAGAAATCACAAGTGAAAAAATTGCGATGGGTTATTTGTTTGATGGTAAAGCCACTATAGTCGTAGGTACACATACCCATGTCCCAACTTCTGATTATAGAATTATGGAAAAGGGAACTGCATATCAAACTGATCTTGGAATGTGTGGAGATTACAATTCAGTAATTGGTATGAATAAAGACAATTCACTAAAAAAATTTTTGAAGGATAGTTCTGCAGTCAGGCACTTTCCCTCAACAGGTAAGGCTACAATTTGTGGATTATTGGTTAAAGCTGATGAGACAACTGGTTTGGCAAAAAAAATTCACCCAATAATTTTAGGCGGATCTTTACAGGAGAAAAAATAATAAATGGCTGGTCATTCACACTGGGCAGGTATTAAGCATAAGAAAGGTAGGCAAGACAAACTACGATCAAAAATTTTTTCAAAAATTTCAAGAGAAATTACTGTAGCTGCAAAATTAGGATCAAAGGACCCGAGCACTAATCACAGATTAAGAGCAGCAATTGAGTCTGCCAAAGAAGCTAATATGCCAAAAAATAATATTAATAGAGCAATTAGTAAATCAGAGATGGACAAAAGTGAGAATTTTCAAAGTTTAAGATACGAGGGTTTTGGTCCTAAAAATATCGCTTTGATAATCGAGGCTTTAACTGACAATAAGAATAGAACAGCTGGAAAAATAAGAACAGCCCTTCAGAAATTTGGTGGTAATTTAGGTAGCTCTGGTTCTACAAAGCATTTTTTTAATAATTGCGGGATAATTCAAGTTTCAAATGAAAATATATCAGATGATAAGGTTTTGGATTTTGCCGCAAAAACTGGAGCTAAGGATTGCAATAGTTATAAAGAATTTCATGAGATTATAACAAAAAAAGAAGATTTTTATAAAATCAAAAATGAAGCCGAAATTCTGGCCAAAAGTTTAATTTATTCAGGTATTGAATGGAGACCTAAAAATATTATAAACCTTAAAAAAGAAGAAGCTTTAGAATTAGAAAGTATGTTTGAACTATTACAAGAAGAAGATGATGTTCAAAATGTTTTTCATAACTGTAAATTTTTATAAATGATAACTTAATGAGAATAATTGGAATAGACCCCGGGCTAAGTGGAGCAGTTGCAATATTAGATGATCTTAAAGTTTTTGATATGTTTGATATGCCTATTATGTCTGAGGGCAAAAAAAATAAAAATCAATTGAATAGTGCTCAATTAGTTAAAATAATAAAAAAACACATTCTTTCAAATGAAGATACATTTGTAATAGTAGAACAGGTGAGTGCTATGCCAGGGCAAGGAGTAACAAGTATGTTTAATTTTGGCCAAACCTTTGGAGCTATAAAAGGCATTTGTGCCTCACTAAACCTTCCAATATTTTATGTAAGACCATCTAAATGGAAAAAACATTTTGAATTAATAAATGCCTCTAAAGATGCCAGCCGAACAAAAGTTATAGAAATGTATCCCTCTATATCTGAACGTTTAAGCAGAAAAAAGGATGTTAATAAAGCAGATGCCATTCTTATTGCCAGGTATTTCAAAGAGTGTAAAACTCAATTTGCCTCGTAAATAATTGATAATTTCTAAACTTAAACGTCAAATTGATGACACATTCTCTAAGTAATTAATCTTAATGGAACAAGAGATTGCAACGCAAGTATCTGGATTGGGAGGAGCAACAGACTTTTCATTGTTGCAGTTATTTTTAAGAGCAGATTTTGTAGTGAAAAGTGTAATTATAATTTTAATTGCAAGCTCAATTTTTTCTTGGGCATTGATTTTCGATAAAATTAGACTTTTTAGGAAAATAGATAAGAGCACCCAACTTTTTGAAGATAAGTTTTGGAAAGCAAAGTCCGCAGAAGCATTTTATAAAAACCTTCCAAATAAAACTGACGATCCTCTAACTAACGTATTTAAATCTGCAATGACAGAATTAATTAAAACAAGATCCAAATCTTCTAGCGTTCAAAGCGTTAGAGTAGAGAGAGTAGTTGAGGTATCAGTAGATAAACAAATTAAAAATATAGAAAAAAATTTTACTTCCCTAGCCACTATAGGTTCAACCGCACCTTTTATTGGTTTATTCGGAACAGTCTGGGGAATAATGAATTCATTTCAATCAATTGCCATTTCTAGAAACACAAGCTTGGCAATAGTTGCGCCTGGTATTGCCGAAGCGTTATTTGCAACAGCTTTAGGTTTGTTGGCAGCTATCCCTGCGGTTATAGCTTACAACAAGTTTAATAGTGATAGTCAGAGATATTTTTCAAGAGTAGATAATTTTTGTAAAAGATTTCTATCAATTGTTTAATTTATGACATTTATAATTAATCGTTCAAAAAAAGAACCTATGAGCGAAATTAATGTTACGCCTTTTGTAGATGTAATGTTAGTACTTCTAATTATATTTATGGTAACAGCACCACTTCTTACCGTTGGTGTACAGGTTGATTTACCAGAGTCTGCAGCAGACTCTTTACCTGATGATCAGGAACCATTAACAGTAAGTATAAATTCTAAGGGTGAAATATTTATTCAAGAACACAAAGTTGGTTTTGATACAATTGTTCCAAAAATACTAGCAATATCAAAAAATAGAACAGATACCAGAATATATGTAAGAGGAGACAAGACTATAAACTATGGTAGGGTTTTAGAAGTTATGGGCAGGTTATCAGGAGCAGGATTTTCAAAGGTAGCTTTAATATCTGAACCATATAAGAACTAATGTTTTATGAGCAGAAACCTATTATTCTCATTTTTATTTCATGCACTAATTATATATTTAACGGCTTTAACTCTTCCTTTTATGTTAAGAGAAGCAATTGATTTGCCCCCAATTGTATCTGTGGAGTTTATAGAAATTAAAGACAAAACTTATATACCGTTTGCTCCAAAGGCTAGAGAAATAATTGAAAAGGTAAAAGAAGAGGAAAAAAGAGTTGTTTCTGAACAAGCCCCCCCAGCAGCCAAAGCAAAAGAAAAACCTGACAGAATTCCAATGCCAGAAGATAAGAAAGAGAAAAAAGAATTAAAAAAAAAGAAACAGAACCCTGAAGAAATTAAGCCACAGATTAGACAGTCTTCAGAATTTGAAAAAAAAGAATTATTTGATACAAACGAAATTGCAGCTTTAATTGATAAAGCTAAAGAGGAGAAGGCTAAAACAGAGAAGAAAAGTGACAAACTTACACAAAGCAACGTAAAAAATTCCTTTGCTCAATCTTTATCTTTATCCGAGGAAGATGCATTAAGAGCACAAATTTTTGGTTGTTGGAGCGTTCCTTTAGGACTTCCTTACGATAAAAATCTACTTGTAAGAATTAAACTAAATCTTAAGCCAGATGGTACTATTCTTAAATCAGAAATTTTAGATCATGCAAGAATGAATACTCCAGGACAGAGCTTTTATAAAATTCTTGCAGAAAGTGCTTTAAGAGCGGTAAGAATATGCCAACCCCTTAAAGTCCCTCCTACTGGTTACGAACGATGGAAAGACTTACAATTAAATTTTGATCCAACTGAGATGCTCAAAGGCTAAAAAATGAGAAAATTAATAATTATATTTTTGTATTCACTTTTAAGTTTTAAAGCTGCATACGGGTTAATTAAAGTAGATATCACAAGAGGAAATCTAGATCCTCTTCCAATAGCAATATCACCTCTCCATGTAGACAATTCATCTGAAAAAACTGACATAATCAATATAAATAACTTAGGTGCAGATATTGCGAAAATTATTGAAAGCAATGTAAAATCTACAGGATTGTTCAATCCGCTGAGCAAAGATGCGTTTGTTCAAAAGCCTGATATAGCTCACTTAAAACCAAGATTTGAAGACTGGAGACTAATCAAGGCACAAGCATTAGTCACAGGAAAACTTTTAATAAAAGATGATAAATTAAAAGTAGAGTTCAGACTATGGGATCTAACTGCCGCAAAAGAAATGTTAGCTCTTTCTTTTACTACAACGCCAGAGAACTGGAGAAGGGTAGCTCATATTATATCTGATAAAGTTTATGAAAGATTAACTGGGGAAGGTGGGTATTTTGATACTAGAATCATATACGTGTCAGAGACCGGCCCAAAAGATCAAAGAGTTAAAAAACTTGCCTTAATGGATCAAGATGGTCACAACATAAAATATCTAACATTAGGAAATGAATTAGTTTTAACACCTAGATTTAATCCGACAAATCAATTGGTAACTTATATGTCTTACTTTAAAAATTTGCCAAGAGTATATTTGCTAGATATAGAAACAGGAATTCAGGAGATAGTTGGTAATTTTCCAGGAATGACTTTTGCACCAAGATTTTCTCCTGATGGAAAAAAAATTATCATGAGTTTTGCAAAAGATGGTAATTCGGATATTTACTCAATGGATTTAGAAACTAGAGTTGTGGAACAGATAACCAAACATCCTTCAATAGATACATCACCATCTTTTTCACCAGACGGTAAATTTGTTGCTTTTAATTCTGACAGAAGTGGACTTCAACAAATTTATGTAATGAGGAGTGACGGAACAGGTGTCAAAAGAATAACTCATGGAAAAGGACTTTACGGAACCCCCGTTTGGTCTCCTAGAGGAGATCTAATAGCTTTTACAAAAGTGAGAAAAGGAAGATTCTATATTGGCGTAATGAGATCTGATGGAACAGGAGAAAGATTGCTTACAGAAAATTTTTATCAAGAAGCACCGTCATGGTCACCTAATGGAAGAGTATTGATTTTTTATAGAGAAACAAAAGCAGACAAAACAGGAAAAGGTTTTTCTGCTAAGTTATGGTCTATTGATATCACTGGTTACAATGAAAGAAGGGTTAAAACAGAAACAGACGCCTCAGACCCATCTTGGTCCTCTTTGCTGTCAAAGTAGGCTATTTTTTTGTACAATTTGTGCTTGCAACATCTAAATAAATTTGAAATATTACAAACACCTTAAATATATTTAGGAGATTAAATATGAAATTTAATACAGCGCTCAGAAACCTTTTAATAGTTTTGTTCGGTGCTTTTGTTCTTTCTGCTTGCTCTACTACAAAGAAGGGCGATTTATCAGGGGACGTGTATACCGGAACTGAAACTATCGAATATTTAGCTAGTGGTGTTCCGGACAGAGTTTTTTTTGCTACAAACAAATCAAGCTTAACTACAGCTGCTCGAGACACTTTGAGAAAACAGGCTACTTGGCTAAGAAAAAACAAAGATATTACAGTTACAGTAGAAGGTCACGCTGACGAAAGAGGTACAAGAGAGTACAACTTAGCGTTAGGTGAAAGAAGAGCCAATGCTGCAAAAGATTATTTGATGACATATGGAATTTCTGGAAAAAGAATTAGCGTAATTAGTTACGGTAAAGAAAAACCAGTTAATCCAGCATCGAATCCCTTGGCATGGTCTCAAAACAGAAGATCGGTAACAGTTAAAGCAAACTAATTTAAAGAATACTAAAGACCCCGTTATTATTGAAAAGTAATGGGGTCTTTTTTTTGCCATTTTTTTTATAAATAAATGTCTGGAATGACATCTTTTAAAAATATTTTTTTAACAAAGTTTCTTTTTGTTATTTTGACTATTTTATCTTTGGTTGCACCGGTACATGCTGAAGAGGATTTAGCAGATGTAAGAAGTGAACTTAAAAAAATTAATGCAGATCTAAAGACTCTTGAAAAAGCTTTTTACAAAACTTCTGAGATGCAAACAACAAAAATTTCGCCTAACAATATAAACGAAGATGTTCTAACAAGACATTTGCTTAAACTGAATGAAATAGAGGAACAGTTTCGCGAGCTTACTAATAAATATGAAGAGATTAATTTTAAGATGGATCGATTGTCGACCAGAATTACAAAGATGCAATCAGATAACCAATTAAGATTTAGTGACATAGAAAATTCAGGTGTTTCTAAACAAATTACTTCAAAAGAAAAAAAACGACTTCCAGGCACTGATTTACCACAAGACCTTGGTAGGATTTCGGATAAAGATTTAACAAATACAAACAATGAGGTGCAAAAAACACAATCAGTTGAAACAGCTGGATTAGTTGTAACAGAAAAAAAACCCATAAAATCTTTACTGCCAAATAAGCCAACCAAAGAACAATATGAATTTGCCGTAAGTTTTATTAAAGTTGGAGATTATGAAACAGCAGAATTTGCTTTAAGAGAATTCATCGATAAAAATAAGGACAGTGAATTGGCAGGTAGTGCACAATATTGGTATGGAGAAACTTTTAGGGTTAGGCAGCTATATCAAGATGCGGCTGCAGCATATCTAGATGGTTATCAAAACTATCCAAAAAGTAAAAAAGCACCAATTAATTTACTAAAACTTGGAAGCACTCTTGTTAAAATGGGTGAGAAAGAACAGGGTTGTTTAATGATTAAGGGAGTAAAAAAAGAATATCCAAAAGCCAGCCAGTCTGTGTTACAAAAAGCTGAGTATGAAAAGAAAAAGTTTAAATGCAAAAAAACTTAAAAACACTTTCCTGCAAGATAAGAAAATCTTAAATTTATATTCAAAGCTAAAAAAAAGCTTATCAGAGAATAAAAAAATAAAATCATTTACAGTTGCCGTGTCAGGAGGACCAGACAGTATGGCTTTGGTAGGGCTAAGCAGCATTTTAATGAAAAGAGAAAAAAATAAAGCTTTTTATGTTTTGGTTGATCATGGAATTAGAAAGAATTCCACTAAAGAAGCTGGAAAAGTTAGGAAACTACTTCAAAAAAAAATATTAAACTAGTTGTTTTAAAAAATAAGAAAAAAATTAAGAGGAATATCCAAAAAAATGCTAGAGAGGTTAGGTATGAGTTATTATCTAAATTCTGCAAAAAAAATAAGGTTAAGCAATTAATTACAGCACACCATCTGGACGATCAAATCGAAACGTTTTTTATCAGACTTTCCCGAGGAAGTGGTATCGAAGGGTTATCCTCGATGAGTAAAAAAACAAGGATAAAACATGGTATTATTTTATTGAGACCATTTCTCGAAAATAATAAAAAGGAACTATCTTATGTTGCTAAAAAAATGTTTGGCAAAACCTTTAAGGATCCATCTAATACGAATGAGAAATTTTTAAGAACCAATATTAGAAATCTTAAAAAGATACTTGAAAATAAAGGTCTCAGTCCTGAAAAAATTGCTCACTCAATAAAGAATATTTCTTTAACAAAGGATGCGATAAACTTTTATGTTATCAAATCAATGAAAAAATTAGTAAAATATAAAAAAGCTGAGACAATTTTGAACTTAATAGATTTTAAAAAAGAACCTGAAGAAATCAAATTTAGAATAATTAACAATATAGTTAAAAGAAGGGCAAATACTTATTATCCTCCAAGATCTTATAAAGTTGTTAATTTAATTAATCGCTTTGAGAAAAATAAATTAAAAAAATGTACTTTAGGAGGCTGCCTTTTTGAGAAAAGGAAAAATCTACTTCATGTCTCAAAAGAATTAGGTAGAATTTCATAATTTTTTACAAAATTAGGTACAAATTGCCTCATTTTTAACAATTGTTTTAAGTTCAATATACTTGTTAAAATAATAATGATACCTATTTATATACTATGAACTTTAGAAATTTAATTATGTGGGGTTTGATAGTCCTTTTGTCAGTTGGACTTTTTAACCTTTTTCAAGATCCGAGAGCAGCAAAATCTCAGAACGAGCAGATTGCTTTTTCTAAATTTCTAGAAGAAGTTGATGCAGGCAGAGTGGTTCAAGTAGAGATTAAAGGAAATAATATCTCAGGAGTTTTAGCAGATGGATCAAAATTTAGTACTTACTCTCCAAATTATCCAGAACTCGTAGGAAAGCTTTCTGAAAAAGGAGTAAACATAGTTGCATCTCCAACTGAAGATAAAATGCCTTCTTTACTTGGTGTGCTGTTGTCATGGTTCCCAATGCTTTTACTTATCGGTGTTTGGATTTTTTTCATGCGACAAATGCAGGGCGGAAGAGGCGGAGCTATGGGATTTGGAAAATCAAAAGCCAAACTTTTAACAGAAGCACAAGGTAAAGTTACATTTAACGATGTAGCTGGAATTGAGGAGGCAAAAGAAGAGGTTGAAGAGATAGTAGAATTTTTGAGAGACCCGAAAAAATTTAGAAGACTAGGAGGAAAAATTCCTAAAGGTGCCCTACTTATAGGCCCACCAGGAACAGGAAAAACATTATTAGCCAAAGCAATCGCTGGCGAAGCAGATGTTCCTTTCTTTACTATATCGGGATCAGATTTCGTAGAAATGTTTGTAGGTGTTGGAGCCTCAAGAGTAAGAGACATGTTTGAGCAAGGAAAAAAACATGCTCCATGTATAATTTTTATTGATGAGATTGATGCCGTCGGGAGAAGCAGAGGTGCTGGCTTAGGCGGTGGAAATGATGAAAGAGAACAGACTCTCAACCAGCTTTTAGTTGAAATGGATGGTTTTGATACTAATGAAGGAATTATTTTAATTGCAGCAACCAATAGACCTGATGTTTTAGATCCAGCTCTTTTAAGACCTGGAAGATTTGATAGACAGGTAGTAGTTCCAAATCCAGATATTCTCGGCAGAGAAGCAATCTTAAAAGTACACATTAAAAAAATTAATACTGGACCAGATGTTAAACTTAGAACCATCGCAAGAGGAACCCCTGGGTTCTCAGGTGCTGATTTAGCAAATCTTATAAACGAGTCAGCATTGCTAGCTGCCAGAAAAAACAAGAGAGTAGTTACAATGTCAGATGTTGAAGAGGCAAAAGATAAAGTTATGATGGGGGCTGAAAGAAGATCAATGGTTATGACCGAAGAAGAAAAAAAACTTACGGCATACCATGAAGGTGGCCACGCGATTGTTGCATTAAATGAAAAAGTATCCGATCCTATACACAAGGCTACAATTATACCAAGAGGAAGAGCTTTGGGTATGGTCATGAGATTGCCAGAAAGAGATCAGCTATCAGTCACAAGAGAAAAAATGTATTCAGATATTGCTGTTGCTATGGGAGGAAGGATTGCCGAAGAACTAATCTTTGGTTACGAAAAAATAACTTCTGGTGCTTCATCCGATATTGATATGGCAACGAAAATGGCAAAAAATATGGTAACAAGATACGGTATGAGCAAAGACCTAGGAACTGTAGCTTACGGTGAAAACGAGGACGAAATATTTCTTGGTAGGCAAATAGCTAGACAACAACACATGTCAGAAGAAACTGCAAAAAAAGTAGACCTTGAAGTTAAGAAAATTATTGATACTAGCTATGATAGAGCAAGAAAAGTCTTAACTGAAAAAATTGACGACCTTCATAAAATTGCTAAGGCATTACTTGTATATGAAACCTTAACAGGTGATGAAATTAGAGATTTGATTTTAAAAAATATACAACCAGCCAAGCTCTCTAAAAAAGATGAAGAATCTGAAGATAAAACATCTTCAGCAATAGATTCTATTGGTTTAAAACCAAAACCAGCACTATAATAAATAAATCATGAGAAAATATTAC
>MDTE01174866.1_pt1 | contig 11366 bp, 9 predicted proteins | sample 811231 | NCBI WGS metagenome assembly MDTE01 (sample SAMN05326651, study PRJNA326480) | marine metagenome | isolation source: seawater | place: Indian Ocean: Red Sea | collected 2010
ATTTTTTAATTATTATTACTTGATTAATATTTTTGATTTCTGGTCAGTTTTAAATATTGTAATGTAGATAAATAATGTCTAATAAGTAATTTTTGGAAACAATACTTGTTACTGGAGGATGTGGATATATAGGAAGCCATACTTGTGTAGCCCTTTTGGAAAATAATTATAATGTTTTAATAGTTGATTCTTTGATCAATAGTTCAGAAGATACTTTTGATAATATAAAGAAAACTATTGCTTTAAAAGGTTTAAATATTAATGGCAAAATACAATTTATTCAGGGAGATTTAAGAAATAAATTGTGGTTAGATAACATTTTCAATGATTGTCTAAAGGCTAACAAGCCCATTAAATCAGTAATTCATTTTGCAGGTTTGAAATCTATTTATGATTCAATAATATCGCCAATTGAGTACTGGGAATCAAATATATCAACCTCTATTTCATTAATACTGACAATGAAAAAATATCAATGCTATAGATTAATATTCAGTAGCAGCGCTTCCGTTTATGCAGCAAATGGAATGAAATTATTGAAAGAAACAGATATTATTAAACCGGTTACCCCTTATGGGAAAACAAAATTATGTATTGAAGAAATGTTAAACGACTTATTTATTAGTAATACTGATTGGAAAATAGCAAGTTTAAGATATTTCAATCCAATTGGCTCTCATGATTTAGGATTATTACCTGAAAATTCAAAAGGTAAATCAGCAAATCTTTTCCCAGCTATTTTGAAAACTATAATGGGGTATCAAAAAAAGTTGCTTATATTTGGTAAAGATTGGCCTACATCTGATGGTACATGCATTAGAGACTTTATTCATGTAATGGATTTAGTTGATGCACATATTGCGGCTTTAAAATTCCTTATACATAATAGACCTCAAAACATTGCACTAAATATTGGGACAGGTAAAGGGACAAGTGTTATGGAAATAATCAAAACTTTTCAAGAAGTAAATGGGATTTGTTTCCCCTATCATTTCGTAGAGAGAAGAATGGGAGACCAGCCTTTTCTTGTTGCAGATAATAAACTCGCATTATCTTTATTAGATTGGCATCCTAAGAGGAATATCGTTGATATGTGCTCTGACTCAGTTAAAAATCTAAAATAAATTTCCACTAATCTAATAAAAAATTTTTATAAAGAACCCAATATGAAGAATGAAAAGCAAGATTTAAATAAATTATCAAGCTTGAAAAAGATAAGGCATATAAAATATTTATAAAAAAAGATTTTTTAATTTGAAATACTCTAAATCTGGAATGTTCTAAAGATTAATTCGAATCGTAACTTTAATTATAAAATACCAATACTTCCAATTAATTAATTATTCTTTGTAAATCTTATATTTTTGGTGATGTTTTATAAAATTCTTTTGAAAAAATTGTTTTTCTTATCTATACCTCTATTTAATTCAATAATTCCTCTCTTATAAATATCATGACCAATAATTTTTGTTTCAACCTTTTGTTGTAACTAATGATGTTGTTTGGTTGGCAATTTTTAATGCAAGAGGAAAACCAAATTAGCCGAGACCGATGACTCCTTTTGTGCATTTATTAAGGTTGGGTAATTTAGATTTGTTCAATATTTTAATTAACTTAATTTATAATAAGATAAGTACCATTTGATAAAATTTTTTATACCTTTGTCTATTGATGTATTTGGTTTAAATCCAATATATTCTTCAAGTGATTTTGAATTTGAATAAGTTGCCTCAACGTCCCCAGGCTGAATTTCCCTTAAAATAATATCTGCTTTCTTGTCAAGATATTTTTCAATTGACTTAATATAATCAGTTAAATTTTGGGGCTGCGAATTTCCAATATTAAAAATTTTGTAAGGTATATCATCATTAGATTTTTTCAGATTATTATTTTTAATATGAGTTTTATGTATTATGCGTAATATTGATTCGATAACATCGTCAATATAAGTAAAGTCTCTAATCATATTTCCAAAATTAAAAACTGTTATAGGCTTATTCTTAATAATTAAATCCGTAAACTTGAAAAGCGCCATATCTGGTCTTCCCCAAGGACCATAAACTGTGAAAAATCTTAAACCAGTGGTAGTTAAATTAAAGAGATGACTATAAGTATGTGCTACTAATTCATTTGATTTTTTTGTTGCAGCATATAGGCTTATAGGTTTATCAACATTTTCTGATTCAGAAAAGGGGATATTTTTATTGCCCCCATATACGGAACTACTACTTGCATAAATGAAATGCTTTACTTCTTTTATCCTACATTCTTCAATTAGATTACAAAAACCAACTAGATTAGATTCAACATAAGCCGCAGGATTCTTAATGGAGTACCTTACACCAGCTTGAGCGGCCATATGAACTACAATAGAAATTTCGTTAAATTGATTGTGAAGAACCTTCTTAATCTCATCCTTGTTTTTTAAATCACCCTTTATGAAGTGAAATATTTTTTTTCCTTCATAAGCTTTTTTAGTTAAATTTTTTATTCTATCTTTCTTGAGATTTACATCATAATAATTATTAAGATTGTCAAAACCAATAACGGATTCATTTTGATCTAAAAGTTTATTACAAAGATGATATCCAATAAATCCTGCTGCGCCAGTAACCAAAATTGCCATTTTATATTTTTTTTTTAATTATATTTGCTTTAGAAGAATAATTTGAATCTTTAATTTCTATATCTACTTATATAGAAATATTTGAAAAATAAAAATATTTCTCATTAATCAAAGAAAAAATTTTTTCTAATTAGGTTTAATTTTCCCTTCCTTGATCAAGGATTCTACAGAATGATGATAAGTATAATTAAATTTTCTTCCTTTACCCATTAAGATACTTTCCGCGATTAAAAAATCATCTTCGGTGTCTATATCAATTGATTCTAGCGTTGAAAGTCCATATGATTCGAACTTTCCACAGAAATTCCCTGAATTATTTCTTTTATATGATTCTATAAAAGTTTTTGTTCTCCATATAAAAAAAGCACATGTTTGACAATGTATAGCTTCAAGATCTTGAGTCCTTGGTTGACCAGTATCAAAAGAAAAATTTATTGGATTATTTTTGAAGAAGCATAAAGTTTGTGCAACTCGACTTGCACATAAAGAGTCAAGATTATTTTTAATGAAGTAATCTATGGCTTTATCAATAGTTTCTGGCCTAAGAAATAAACAACATGGATTAAAAAAAATAGTAAATTCATTAGGAAATTTAAGCATGAAGTCAAAAACGAAGTCGTCTAATTTGGCTTTTGAAGATCCAAGATGAGCTGGGCGTATATAGTAATTTAATTTGTTTTTATACATGGTTTTAGCAATATCGACTAGATATTCAGAGTCTGTATTTAAATAAAGATTTTCAATCTTATTAGATTTAAGTGCGTTATCTGTTAGATAAGTAAAAAGTGGTTTATTATTTAGTAATAAAAGGTTTTTGAACTTAACTCTTGTTGATCCTAATCTGCATCCAATAAATGCATTTACTCTATTCATGATTATTTGTGGAATATTTATTACTTTATTTTTTGACGGGTTAATTTTATGAATTTTTAATGAAAATTGTTAAAATATTTATTTATAAAAGATCATAAAAATTAAAAAAAAGAATATCTTAAAATATCTTTTTTTGAGATAATATTTTTATTCTAAAACTATTATGGTAAAAAAATTATTCTACTTTGTGTAATCAATTAAATAATATAATTAAGACAACTTAATTTTTTTATAATTTTGCTATAAAATAATAAAAATATTTAATTAAGCTTTGAAGATAATAAATGCCTCTGATAATTTTCAAAAAGCCACTTGGCTTGATACTGATTTTCCAACTTTAATTGTAGATAATTTTATTGATAATCAAGAGGGAGAAAAACTAACTAGAGATGGAAAAATTTTTATTAAATCAGAAGCAAAAAATAATACAGTAGTTCATGGAGGAAGAATATTAATTCCCTTCTCTTCTGATAAATTTAAAAGACTTACCAAAATAAGTAAATCCTGGAATAATTTTTATAAAATTTTTAAAGTAAGATCCCTTAAATTGTTCTTAAAAGAATTAGATAATGTTAAAAATCTATCAGAAATTTCAAAAACCTCTATTGATGAATTAAAGCTTATAAGTCTAAAAGATACAGAAGAATATAAGCTTTTAAATAAATTAAATTTAAAATTATTGGAAAAAAAATATAATAATCTTTTAGAAAAGAAAATAGGCTCTATTCCACCTTCGAAATTATTTTCTGTTTCAACAATAAGGCTTTTTGATAACTATTGGAGAAAATTGAAGTCATTAATTCAATATGTATTTGGCGAAAAACCAATTTTACCTTTATTTGATTATAGTTTTTCAAGTAATGGATACGGTCGCGAAATTCATAGAGATTCTGATAATAGATTAATAGTTGTTCTACTATACTTGAATAATTTAGGTGAATCAACAAGTGGAGGAGATCTTGAAATTCATAAATTAAAGAAATCAAAAAGAAAACATAATTTATATTCACCTCAACCTAAAAAAAATGATTGTGAGTTGCAATATGTAATTAAGCCAAAAAGAGGAAGATTAATAATGTTTATTAATCAGTATAATTCCTATCACGCTGTTTCTGAAATGATTAACGATGAGGAAGGTAGACATTTTTTATATGGAGGATTTACTTATCCCAGCTCATTATTTGTAAATAGCAAAAGGTTATCGCGTAGTAAATTAAAAACAGAAATGTTTTTATATTAGTTTATTTATTTTATATGAAAAGTATATCTAGAAAAATTGTTTGTAGAGTTTGTAATTCAGATAAGAATGTCATTAATTTAATAAATTTTTTACCTAAAAAATTTAGTAAATTTTTTCTTTTTTCATATAGAGATGTTGATACTTCAAGTCTATTTTGTAAAGAATGTGGTTCTCTAAGTTTCTATAATAAAAGAGAAATTAATTATAAAAGTGGAGAATATAGAAACAAAAATAATCAAAAATTACCTATAGATTTACCTTGGTCGACAATTACATATAAAAGACATGAAGGGATTATAAGATTCATTAATTCAGCTATACCCAAAAAGAAAAAATCTGATTACAAAATTTTGGATTTTGGAGGATATAATGGCTTCTGTTCTTATGGGATTTGTGCAAAGCTTGGGATACCTTTCTCTAATGCTTATATTGCTGATTTAGATCCAAACGGTCTTTCGATAGCATCCTCACTTGGTCTATCAATATATGATTTGGGAATTAAGAGCTTAAAAGAACATTTGCGAAATAGTGAAAGACTATTTGATTTGATAATTGCGGTTCAGGTTTTGGAACATTTACAAAATCCATCTAATTTTTTTAGTGAAATTAAAAATAATATTAATTCTAATGGCATTATATATATAGAAGTCCCGTCAAGATTCTTTTTCCCATTATCAGATAAATCACATCTAACCACTTTTTCTAAAGAGGGCATTATTAATTTAGCTCAAAAAAATGGATTTAAATTAATCAAAAATAAAACTTCTTCTACTCCAAAAGAATCAATACTTTATGGATATCCCTTCTCTTCAGAATTCGAAAATCAAGTTTTCATATTTAAATTATCAGGAAAAAATAACAAAAACTCACAAGTTAATATTCTAAAGACTAAAAATAGTCTTAAGAAATTTATTTTTCTAGCTTTTATCTCTGATATTTTTTTACGAATGATCATAACCTCCAACTATTTTGTATTGTTAAACCAAAATATAAAGTCATTTTTAAAGTCTATATTTCTATTGTTTTTGACACCAATATTTATAATATTTAAAATATTTAATATATTTCTTAAAAAAAGGAAAAAAATATGATTTTTTTATAAAAGTATTAAATTTTTAATCTTCTTTTAAATGATACCTTTCCTATATTAAAATTAAATATTGATTTAAGAGATAAATTTGAATACTTTGTATCTACATTATTCAAAAACAATTTACTAATTTTAGCCTATTTAATGAAAGATATTTTATATATTCTCACAAGAGAAAATGAAATTAAGAAAATTAGAAATAATAAAAATATCTGTTTTTCTTTGTGCCCGATGGTTGTAAATAATAGTGAACTAAAGATTATTTATCCAAATCCATTAAAAACTTCTAAATTGTCTTCTAAGCAATTATTGGAAAGTAATAGGCTCTTTAATTTAGTTATGGATTTAGTAAATAGATCAATTGATACTAAGGAAAGAAAGTTAATTAAAGAAATTTTAATGCCATATCTTGAGTCAAAAATTTCGATTTATCTATATCTTAAAAGTGTATTCCCAATGTTTAATACTTATAAACTTTTTATTAAAGGTAAATGGCAGAATTTCTATAATTTAAATAGTTTAATCATTGCTATAGAAACTAAATACTCAAAGACAGAAGGTAACATTCATCATCATCTGAGTAAGTTCACAAAGGTTAAATATAATTTAATAGAGAAATTACTATCTAATTTACAGGTATACCTAGTAAATAAAATAATTAAAAAAAAATCAATATATTTACTTTCAAATAATAAATCATATTTTATGCCAAGTATCTTTAATGAATTAAAAAAAAGAGGCAAAAACATTATTGTATATAATCAATCACAAAAATACATAGATATATTGAATATTCTTTTAAGACAAACATTATCTATCTTTTCGAATAAGAAAATCTTTATAAATGAATTTTTTTTAATGCCAACTTCAAAAAAATTTAAAATCTATTTAAATACTAATATTGATAAAAATGATTATAAAGATAATTCATATATATACTATCTAATAAAGGACGTTGAGAAATATTTAAATGTTTACAAGGCATATCAACATTATACTTATAGATTATTTAATGTTTTAAAAAATAATCAAATTAAAGGAATTTTTCATAGCAACAGATTTCCTGACCTTAACTCTTTAAGTTTTAATTTATTTAATCTTAACCAACAACAACATCTAATTTCACATGGCACCCATACTTTACAAAAATTAGACAAAACAGATCTCTTGGCCTCGGAATATCTAGCAATTGGCATGATAGAAAGTAATATTCCAAAGGTTAATATCTATTCTCAATCAAAATTTTCAGATGACTATCTTTCTAGTAAAAATATAAGTTTTAAGAAAATTAAACCTCTTAATGTAAAAATAAATAATAATTTTAAAGATTTAAATAAGTTGAATATTCTATGCGCCGGAACTGTCAAGCAATTGGGTGCTAGAAGATATTACTTTGAATCTTCATTTGAGTATATTTATTGCATCAAAGAATTAGCAAAAAAACTAAGAAAATTAGATTTTGAAATTCAACTAACTCTTAGGATCAGAGATGTAAATTATGAAATAAATTCCAGAATTAAAATGTTGCTAGCAGATGAATTTCAAGACCTAATAAAAATATCTCAAAGAAAAAATATATCAGATGATATTTTGAAAAGTGATTGTTTGATTGCTCTTTCTTCTACAACCTTGGAGGATGCTATTAAGCACAATTTACCAAGTATGAGTTATGGCATGTCAAAATATGATCATTTTAGTTATTACAAAGATAGTGAATATGGAATTAAAAAAAATATGGAAAATTATGTAAAGCTTAGGAAAATTGAGAAGATATTGAAAAAAAACTTTATTTATTTAAAAAATAGTTTTCTTGATCGAAAAAAAGATATTTATGACTTTATTATCTAAATTAAACTTTTTGTTTAAACTTAATGTTTTAAAAATTGATAGTTTTATAGAACTTATTAAACTATGGTAATAATTCTAAAATTTGTATTTACTAAAAAAGAATTAACTTTTTTCTTTAAATAAAAATCTTAATATGTCAAAGAAGCGTTTTTTTATATTTGGATTTTTTAACGTATTATCTGTAAATATAATTCTCCAAATCTTATTAAGATATCTCCAAACATCTATTGCAACATTTATTTCACAAATATTTGGAATGATTCTTGGTTTCTTTTTATATGGTAATTTCGTTTTTAGAAAATCATCTTTAACAATTTATACCTTAATAAAATATATATTCTCTACATTATTTATTTGGATCTTAAATTGGTTTGGTATTTATTTTTTATCAATTAGAGGTATTAATAAAAATATTGCAGCTTTATTATTAATTCCTTTTTTAGCTTTGTTGTCCTACTCCATACAAAAGAAAAGAGTTTTTTTAGAATAAATTTTGAAAATTAAATTATATTCATATAACATTCAAATATAATAAGCATTTTTTATTAATGATTAGTTTCATAATATTATCTACTTTATTTTTATTTTTATTATCTGATAACTTTAAATCTATCTCTGATAAAAAAGAAGTTTTTATTTCAAATATAATCACTTCCGTAATGCTCTCTATTTCTTCAATAGGGATTATTTCAATTGGATTGATTTTCTTTGAGAAAACAAGAATCCCTATAGTTTTTTTTGCAGTTACAGTTCTCTTTTTATATATCATCCATAAGAAAATTAATACTCAAAATATGAGAAATTTTTTAAACAGTATTAAGTTGATTATTGATGTTTTTTCAAGAAACTTTGAAAATAGCAAGTTCGTTATATTATTGATGATTTGGTTATATTTTATATCTTTCGGACCAATTAATCATCCTGACTCTATAACTACTTACGTAGGCTATCCTTATCAATTTTTTCTTCAAAATAAACATTTTATTGATGGTGGATTACATCAGGGCATATTAGGGTTGAGTGATTTTGCTAATTTATCTTTTATACAAGAAAATAATATATGGTTAATTAGGTCTATCCAATCTTTGCCAATAATCTTAATTGTTTCTATTTTTTTATTGAGAAATATAAACAAGATTCTTATAATTACCTTTTTAACTTGCCCAGTTTTTATTCAATGGTTAACCATAGGTAAATATATTTTTTTACCTGATATTGCTATCACAATTACCTATCTAGTTTGGACTAGAGCCAAAGAAAAAAATACAGTTTTAAATTTAATAATTGTAATCTTACTCGCTATAAGTTTTAAGATTACTTGTCTTGTAATTTCAATTCCAATAATCTTGCATCTTTTTTATGATTTTTTTAAAAACAAGCAATATATATTAGAGAAATTTGAATTAAATTTTTCAAAAATTTCTTTCTTAATTTTGTCAATATTTTCTTTATTTTCCATTTTTACCTATAGGTTATATGTAACAGGTAATCCTTTTTATCCAGTGCTTAATAAGTATTTTGTACCAGATAATAAGCAGATTTTAGATTTTGAGAATTTATTGAAAGGTTTTTTCAAAGGAGAGGGATACCCATTTAACTTATTGATGACTAATGATATAAATTATTTGGCTATGATTATCGGTCCAGCAACTGGATTCTTCTTACTTTTCATTCCAATTACAAATATTATTTTCTCTAAGAAAAAATATTTTTCTATCCCTGAACTTATTCCAATTTTTCAATTAATTTTATTATTGACTATTTCACAAGGAAGAGCTGATTATTTTTTATCTCCTATAATTCTTAGTTTAATGATAAAAAATAATGAAATAAAAGGATTATTTTCAAAAAATAATTTTCTTTATTTAAAGATTTTTTCATTAAAATTGGCATCTCAATTTCTACTTTTAATTCAGATATTTATATTTTTAACTATAACTTCGATTTCTGGATATCAGACTATCTATAGTGCTATAGATTACGATTCATATATGAGAAGATATGCTTATAATTATGATATTACAAAAAGTCTAAATAATTTTGCTAAAGAACCCGTTATCCATCTAGAAGGTAGAACTGCATTATTATTTTTAAATAAACATTATATTCATGAGGATAGATATAAAAAATGCATTAATAGTTATGACAATAACAATAATACCTTTGATTGCATCGAGATTCTAAAACCTAATTCTGTAATAAGTATTGATGATCCATTTTATAAAAAAAATTTTAATTGTAATGAATTTTCTTCAAAGGAAACTTCTAGAAATCCATTTAATTTAAAAAAAGTAATATTTCATATTTGCAATAAATCAGAAACATAGTATTTGTTAATTGTATTTTTAAAGTAATAAAGTGAATTTATAAATAATTTGATGAATAATATTATTGCGGTTATGCCATGCTATAAAAGCTCTAAAATTGCACCATCACTTGCTGAAGATGTAATTAAATTTGTAGATAAACTTATTTGTGTTGATGATTGTTGTCCCGAATTTACTGCAAAGAAAATTAGTGAATCAATAAAAAGTGAAAAAATAGATATTATTTTTCATGATACGAATAAGGGCATTGGGGGAGCGATGAAAAGCGGTTTTAATTATGCCTTGACATTCGATCCTAAAATAATAATTAAAATTGATTCAGACGGTCAAATGAATCCTTGTTTAATACCAAAACTTATAGATCCTCTTTTAAAAGGATCATCTGAATTAACAAAAGGAAATCGTTTTACAAGTCCAAAATCTATTCGAAAAATGCCTCCAATAAGGATAATTGGAAATATTGGTTTAGGATTTATTACTAAACTCTCAACAGGATATTGGGAATTGTTTGATCCAACTAATGGTTTTATTGCATTAAGAGCAGAAGTTTTAAAAGAAATATCCTTAGAAAAAGTTGATAATGGTTATTTTTTTGAGACAGATCTTCTATTTAGATGCTCTTTAAGTAATATTTTTATCAGTGAAATAGCGATGGAAGCAGTTTACGAAAATGAAAAGTCAAATTTGAATCCTTTAAAAGAATTTTTTAGATTTCTTTACAAGCATATTAATATCTTCTTAAAAAGATTAACTTATCAATATTTTTTATTAGATTTTAATCCAGGGAGCCTAAGTCTTTGCTTAGCTTTTGTTTTAGGTATTTTTTCTTTATTAATTGGGATTAGAAGTTTTACCTTTTATCGTGAACTTAACTTGGAAACACCATTAGGCATTCAAATACTTTTTTTAGCATCCTCATTAATTTGTAATCAATTTATATTAAGTTTTATTTACTATGATGTTTCTCAAAAACCATTATTGAGAAGACTAAAAAATTTTAGAGATGTAGTAAAATAGTTTAATTTATTAGTAATTAGAGAGTTATGTTAATAATTGAACTAAATGAGTTCGATCCTAATTACTTTAAGAAAGTTTCTAAAGAATTAAATCTTGAACATATAGAGAAGATTTTTAAATTAAAACATACAAATACTTTTACAGATGAGAATGAAGAACATCAAGGCTTGGACCCTTGGGTACAGTGGGTAAGTATTCATTCAGGCAAACCATTTAAGCAACATTCAATAGGTAGATTGAGCGAAACAAAAAAACAAAATTTTAAACAAATATGGAATTTAGTAGGAGAAAATAAAAATTATTCGTGTGGTATATGGGGTGTAATGAATGCACCTAAAGGGAATA
>MDTE01199670.1_pt1 | contig 11366 bp, 8 predicted proteins | sample 811231 | NCBI WGS metagenome assembly MDTE01 (sample SAMN05326651, study PRJNA326480) | marine metagenome | isolation source: seawater | place: Indian Ocean: Red Sea | collected 2010
GCAAGTGGCGGAATTGGTATACGCGCTAGTCTTAGGAACTAGTGCCGCAAGGCTTAAGAGTTCGAGTCTCTTCTTGCCCACCAAAAATTATGAAAGTTAAAGTAACTTCAAAAAAAGGTTTAAAAGCAAACTTGTCTGTCTTAGTTGATAAAGCAACAATTCAAAAAAAACTCGATGAAAAACTTAACGAACTTCAAACCAAAGTTCATTTAAAAGGTTTTAGACCAGGAAAAGTTCCTCCAAAAGTAATAAAGGATCAGTTTGGAAAAGCTATTTATGGCGAAGTTATTGATGGGATTTTAAAAGAGACTTCCACAAAAGCACTAGAAGAAAACAAACTCAAAGTAGCAGGTCAGCCTAAAATTGATCTTAAAACTTTTGGAGAAGGTAAAGATTTAGACTATACCATTGAAGTTGAAACACTACCAGATGTTAAGCTAAAACCTTTAGAAAGTATAAAAGTAACGGATTATGAAGTTTCAGTTGAAGAAAATATTATAAAAAAAAGAATAGATGAAATAGCTAAAAGCCAACAAAATTTTTCTGATAAAAAAGAGATTGAGAAATCCGAAAAAGGAGACATGGTGGTTTTCGATTACACAGCTAAAATTGATGGTAAAAATTTTGATGGCGGCGAAGGAAAAAATGTTCAAATTGTATTAGGAAGAGATTTATTTATAAAAGGATTTGACAATCAACTTCTAAATGTAAAAAAAAATGACAAAAAGTTAGTTAATGTAAGTCTTCCAGAGAATTATCCAAAAAAAGAATTTGCAAATAAAAAAGCTCAGTTTAATTGTCAAATTACCAGTTTAAAAAAACCTATCGAGATAAAAGTGGATGATGATTTTGCAAAAAAAATAGGAGCAAAAGATTTGATTGATTTGAAAACTTTAATAAAAAAACAAATATCAAGCGAATACAAAAGAAACCTGGATTCTATGACAAAGAGAAATATCTTAGACCAGATTGAAAAATCTCATTCGTTAGATTTACCATTAAATCTTGTTGAACAAGAAGCAAGCATTATTACACAAGGTTTAAAGAAAGAGGATATCGATAAGCACAAAGAAAAAAATAAAAAAATTGCAAGATCTAGAATCAAAATTGGAATTATATTAAATCAAATTGCTGAAAAAAATAATTTAAAAATTAATGATGAGGAGATTAAAAACGAAATTCAGAAACAAGTTAAAACTATGCCAGGACAAGAAAAAATGGTTATGGATTATTATAAAAATAATCCAAGTGCTATAACCAGTTTAAAGGGCGCAATGTATGAAGAAAAAATTATAGATTTGATAAAAAATAAAAGCAAATTAACCAAAATTAAAGTTTCAACCCAAGAAGCTGAAACAATAATTAAAAATTTTGCAAATACCAGCAATGAATCAAAAAGTGCTGATATTAAAAAAGACCATAAAAAATCAAAAAATAAAAAGAAAAAATAAAAAAAAATAGCTAAATCTCTTTTAAAATTGTATAAGCTTTATTGCTATGATTCGTAAAATTGATGAACATTTAAATACTCTTATTCCGATGGTTGTTGAACAAACAACAAAAGGAGAAAGAGCTTATGATATATATTCAAGACTTCTAAAAGAGAGAATAGTTTTTTTAGTTGGAGGAGTTAATGATAATGTAGCATCATTAGTCACTGCTCAATTACTTTTCCTAGAATCAGAGAACCCAAAAAAAGAAATTTACTTTTATATAAATAGCCCAGGTGGTTTAGTAACATCAGGTTTAGGTATATACGATACGATGCAATATATAAAATCGCCAGTATCTACATTATGTATTGGACAAGCTTCTTCTATGGGATCGTTTCTTTTAGCCGCCGGTGAAAAAGGAAAAAGATTTTCGTTACCCAATTCGAGAATTATGGTTCACCAACCCTCAGCCGGTTTCCAAGGACAGGCAACAGATATTCAAATACATGCTAAGGAAATTCTTTCGCTAAAAGAAAGATTAAATAAAATTTATTCAAATCACACAGGAAAATCCGTCAAAGAAATTGCTTCTGCACTTGAAAGAGATAAATTTATGACCGCGGAAGAAGCAAAGGATTTTGGTTTAATAGACAAAGTTGTTGAAAAAAGAAATTGATACACAAGATATAGGGTAAAACACAACTTCCGCTTGCCTTCGTCAAATTCAACATTTATAGATTAATTATATTGATTCGTTATGTCAGAAAAAAATAATAAAAATATACTTTACTGCTCTTTTTGTGGAAAAAGCCAGCATGAAGTAAAAAAATTAATCGCTGGCCCCACAGTATTTATCTGCGATGAATGTGTAGAACTGTGTATGGATATAATTAAAGAAGAGAATAAAACTTCATTAATTAAGCATCAAGAAGGGGTTCCTACACCAAAAGAAATTTGCAAAATACTTGACGATTATGTTATTGGACAAACATACGCAAAAGAGGTTTTGTCTGTAGCTGTTCATAATCATTATAAAAGATTAAGTCATGAAACTAAAACCAATAAAGACGTTGAACTTTCTAAATCAAATATACTTTTAGTCGGACCTACCGGATGCGGAAAAACTTTGCTAGCCCAAACTTTAGCAAGAATTTTAGATGTGCCATTTACTATGGCGGATGCCACTACTTTAACCGAAGCAGGCTATGTTGGAGAAGATGTTGAAAATATAATTTTAAAATTACTCCAAGCTGCAGACTATAACGTTGAGAAAGCCCAAAGAGGAATTGTTTACATAGATGAAGTAGATAAAATTAGTAGAAAATCAGAAAACCCGTCAATTACAAGAGATGTTTCAGGGGAAGGAGTTCAACAAGCTTTGCTAAAAATTATGGAAGGAACTATAGCTAGCGTTCCTCCTCAAGGTGGCAGAAAACATCCTCAACAAGAATTTTTACAAGTAGACACAACCAATATACTATTTATATGTGGAGGAGCTTTTGCTGGTCTAGATAAAGTTATAGAAAACAGAGGAAAAGGGACATCAATTGGATTTGGCGCAAAAGTTAAAAGTCATGAAGACAAATCAATTTCAGAAATTATAACAAAACTTGAACCAGAAGACCTTATTAAATATGGGTTAATACCAGAATTCGTTGGAAGAATGCCTATAATAGCAACACTAAGAGATTTAGATGAAAAGTCGTTAGTAAAAATCTTAGAAGAGCCAAAAAATTCTCTTTTAAAACAATACAAAAGACTTTTTGAATTTGAAGATGTTAAACTAGAGTTCAGAGATGACGCTTTGGTTGAGATAGCAAAAAAAGCAATTAGTAAAAAGACAGGAGCTAGAGGATTAAGATCCATTTTAGAGTCAATTTTGCTTAAAACAATGTTCTCCTTACCAGATTTAGAAGGCGTAGAATCAGTGACTGTTGATAAAACAGTTGTCAAAGGTAAAACAGAACCAATAATTACTTATTCAAAAAGTAAGACAACATCTGTGGCATAAATACGCTTCTTAGAAACAAACGATTTGAATTGCAAATTTAACTTGAAATAGTTCTTTTAAGTAGCCATATTAGTTTCATGTCATCAGATATTAAAAAACCTCTATTGCCATTAAGAGATATAGTGATTTTTCCATCAGTTGTAGTACCACTATTCGTGGGGCGCAAAAAGTCTATAAATGCCTTAGAGGAAGTTATGAAAACTGACAAATCTATAGTTTTAGTCACTCAAAAAAATTCTGAAGTTGACGACCCTCAAGAGAAAGATATTTTTTCATACGGTTGTTTAAGCAAAATTATACAATTATTGAAGTTACCAGACGGAACAGTGAAAGTATTAGTAGAAGGTTTGGGAAGAGTAAAAATTAAAGAAGTAAATCAAGAAAACAAAAAACACTTAAGTTGCTCTATTGAGAAAATAGTAAATGAGAAAGAAACAGAGGAAAATAAATTATATGCATTAAATCTAATTAAAAAGTTTGAAAAATTATCTAGTTTAAGCAGAAAAGACTCAATGGATTTTGTAAAAACATTAAAGTCTTTAAAAGATGCAGGCCAAATATCCGATAATATTGCATCAAATTTAAATATTTCAATAGAAGACAAACAGTTCTTGCTTGAAATTAGCAGCCTAAAGAAAAGGTTAGAAAAAATTTATGAAATTTTAGAAAAAGAAACCGGTGTTATTAGTATGGAAAAAAGAATTAGGGGCCGAGTAAAAAATCAAATGGAAAAAACTCAAAGAGAATATTATTTGAACGAACAATTGAAAGCTATTCAAAAAGAGCTTGGTGAAATTGACGAAGGCAAAGACGAAGCTACAAATCTATCGAAAGCTATAATGAAATCTAAAATGACCAAAGATGCACAGAACAAATGTCTGGCTGAGTTAAGAAAATTAAAAGCAATGAGCCCAATGTCAGCCGAAGCTACAGTAGTTAGAAACTATTTAGATTGGATGATTGATCTTCCGTGGAGTAACAAAAGCAAAGTAATTAAAGACCTAAATGCTGCACAAAAAATATTAGACGAAGATCATTATGGATTAGATAAAGTCAAAGAAAGAATTATAGAATTTTTAGCAGTTCAAAAAAGAATAGAAAAACTAAAAGGACCGATACTTTGTCTTGTAGGACCACCTGGGGTTGGAAAAACATCACTAGGAAAGTCAATTGCCAGAGCAACAGGTAGAAAATTTGTCAGAATTTCATTGGGCGGAATAAGAGATGAAGCTGAAATAAGAGGCCATAGAAGAACTTACATAGGTTCTTTGCCAGGAAAAATTATTCAAATGATGAAAAAAGCTGGAACTAAAAACCCATTATTTTTATTAGATGAAATTGATAAAGTTGGTAGTGATTACAGAGGAGATCCATCTTCAGCATTACTAGAAGCTTTAGACCCCGAACAAAATAAACAGTTTAATGATCACTATTTGGAAGTGGACTATGATTTGTCAGACGTAATGTTTGTAACAACAGCTAATACACTTAATATTTTACCACCACTACTTGACAGAATGGAGATTATTAGAATACCCGGATATACAGAAAATGAAAAAACAAATATTGCTCAAAAATTCTTAATACCTAAACAAAGTAAAGATAATGGATTAAAAAATGAGGAGTGGAAAATCCCCCAAGAGGTTATAGAAAAAATTATAAGAGATTACACGAGGGAGTCAGGAGTAAGAAATCTTGAAAGAGAAATATCTAAAATTGCAAGAAAAATGGTAAAGAAGATAGACTCAAAAGAAAAAGTGAATCCTGAATTATCAGGAAAGGATATAAGTAGCTATCTAGGCGTAAAAAAATTCAATTTTGGTGAGATTGAAAGCGAAAATAAGGTAGGAGTTACAACTGGATTAGCCTGGACTGAAGTTGGTGGAGAAATATTGAAAATTGAGTCAGTTAATATGCCTGGAAAAGGTAAAATGCAAATTACAGGAAAACTTGGTGAGGTTATGCAGGAGTCTGTTAAAGCTGCAAAATCTTATGTAAGATCAAAATCATTAGATTTCGGTATTATACCTCCACTCTTTGAAAAAAAAGATTTTCACGTTCATGTCCCTGAAGGAGCAACACCAAAAGATGGTCCATCAGCTGGTATAGCAATAGTGACGTCAATAATATCCTCTATAACAGGCATACCTGTAAATAAAGATATAGCCATGACCGGAGAGGTCACTTTGAGGGGAAATGTACTTCAAATAGGTGGTTTAAAAGAGAAGCTTTTAGCAGCACATAGAGCGGGTATAAAAAAAGTTTTAATACCTGCTGATAACGAAAAAGATCTGGTAGAAATACCTGAGACTATTAGAAAAAGTATAGAGATAATAAGCGTTAAAAATGTTGACGAGGTTTTAAAGCTTGCATTAACAAAAGAACTTAAACCAGTTAAATGGGCTGAAATAGATCAAGTTTCAAATAAAAACAAAGAAAAATCTGAAGTTACAAGCACTCATTAGTTTTTTAATATATTTAAAACTAATTTAATCTATTATATTCATTATTAAAACAATGATATGAAGAAAATCGTTATAACTGGTGGTCTTGGATATATAGGCACTGAACTTTGTAAAATCTATTCTGGTGAAAGCTGGAACAATGAAATTACAATAATAGATAATCGTTTTATTTCAGAAAGAGTTTCACAGTTGAGAAATTGGAATATGAACTTTGTCCATGCCGATATAAGAAATGCTGACATAGTAAGACACTACTTAAAAGATGCTGATATAGTTCATCATCTAGCTGGGATTACAGATGTAGCAAGGACCCAAGACGAACAAAATCCTGAAATAGATAAGGAGATGAGTAATGTTGCAGAAAAAGGAACGTCGGTAGTTCTAAACGAAACACCTGAAAATTGTAAGATAATATTTCCATCTACTCACGTCGTTTTCGAAGGTAAAGAAGATCTAATAAAAAACATAGATGAAAATTACAATACACTACCAAAATTACCTTACGCAATTGGAAAAAATAAAAATGAAGAAGATATAAAAAAATCAGGAAAGAATTATGTAATTTTAAGATTAGGTTCTGTTTATGGTTATTCAAATGACGCAACAAGATTAAATATTATGCCCAATTTATTTTCTATGATTTCATCACAAAATGGCACAATAAGACTTTTTGGTGGTGGAAAACAATTAAAAAGCTTAGTTCCACTTATCGATGTTGCAAGGTGTTTTAAATTTATGGAGGAGAAAGATGATATTAAAACAGAAATATTCAATGTATCTAAAGACAGCGTTACAGTTGAGGAAGTTGCAAATGTTTGTAAAAATCTTAATTCTAAAGTTAAAATTATTAAAACAAATGATAAAGTTCCTAATCCTGGATACTCGCTCTCTAATAAAAAACTTTTAAGCAAAGGTTTTAAATTTCTTTATGCTTTAGATGAAAGTATAAAAGAAATGATATTAAAGTGGTCAAATAAAGATTTAATAAAGGATTTAGAATATGTAAAAAATGGTGAAAATGAATATTTTGATAAAAGAGGAAAAATTAGCAATCATGAATTAACAGAACCCATAAATTTAATTGGTTTAATTGACTCAAAAAAAGGCACAATGAGGGCTAATCATTATCATCCTCAACAAGAGCAGAAATGTTTATTTACAAAAGGTCAAATAATCGAAGTCTTTCAGGATTTGCTAAATCCTAATTCTCCCAAGATAACCCAAGTTGTTAATGAAGGACAACTTTCAATTATAAAACCAAATGTTGCACATACAATGGTTTTTACAAAAGATACGGTTTTTTTAAATTTAGTTAGAGGAGACAGAGAACATGAAAATTATGGAATTACGCATACAATTAAACACAATATAGTTTCCGAAAAGGAAAAGAAATTACTAATTAGCTGTTATAAATTTGAGTGCAGATCGTGTGGTAATTCAAATTTGAAAAGAGTTGTTTCATTAGGTTACCAGCCATTAGCAAACAATTTATTAAATAAAAAAGATGATCAATGTGAACTATATCCTTTAGAACTTAATTATTGTCCAAATTGTCATAATTGCCAACTTTCAGTTTCAGTAGATCCAAAAAAAATGTTCTCAAACTATCTTTATACATCATCAACATCAAAATCTTTCCGTGAACATTTTGAGAAATCTGCAAAAAATTATTCAAAGCAATTTAAATTATCATCAAAAAAATCCTATATTATAGACATCGGAAGTAATGACGGAGTAGCCCTAAAACCTTTTAAAGATATGGGTTTTAAAAAAATTTTGGGAATTGAACCGGCAAAAAATTTAGCAAAATTAGCAAATAAAAATAAAATTAAAACAATTAACTGTTTCTTAAATCAAAAAAATTTAAAAAAGATTAAAAAAAATGCAGATATTGTTCTTGCATCAAATGTATTTGCTCATTCAGACAAATTAAAAGAAATGGCTGAATGCATGCTTAAATTAATAAAAAAAAATGGAGTAATAATAATAGAAGTGCAATATTTACTTAATACTCTTCGAGACTTAACATTTGATAACATTTACCATGAACATTATAACTATTGGTCGCTTACATCATTGGTAAGTTTCTTTAAACAATTTGATTCAAGGGTAATTAAAGCTGAAAAAATTAACACACACGGGGGTTCTTTAAGAGTTTTTATTAAAAAAAATAAAAGCTCAAAATTGGACAAAAGTGTAAAATCTTTATTAGAAGAAGAGGAAAAGTTTGGTATTAAAAAATATTCAACATATCAAAAATTCGCAGAAAAAATTTATAGAATTCAAAAAAATGTAATAAACAATGTTAAAAATCTTAAATCAAATGGAAAAAAAATAATTGGATATGGATCGCCAGCAAAAGCTACAACAGCACTAAATTTTTTTGGCATTTCCTCAGAAATAGATTTCATCGTTGAAGATAATAAGCTTAAACATGGGAAGTTTGTTCCTGGAGTTAAAATACCAATTGTTGCCAAAGATAAAATTACTAATAAAGATAATACAGTTCTTGTTCTTGCCTGGAATTTTTATGAAGATATAAAGAAAAATAATCTCGAACTTTCAGATAAATTTGTAAATATTAAAGATTTGGAAAATTAGATTATTTTTTTAAAAATTTTTCAGCTTGTAAAATAATTTTTTCAGTATTTTTTGGTACTTTATCGTTTTTTTGATCTTCCTTTTTAATCTCATCATTTAAAATTAAAGGTTTATCAATTACATTTATAGACTGAGGCTCCTCTTTTTTATTGCTATATAACAAAGAGTCAACCGCAGAAAGTATATCTTTGATTTCATAATTATTTTTCATTTTTTAATTTAGCTTTATATAACTTTTTAATATAATTAATACTATTAGGATTTGATAAAGCATGTAAATTCTCAACTCTTTCTCCATTTATTGCTTTTTTAACTGCTAGTTCAACAATCTTACCACTTCTAGTTCTAGGTATTTCTGGAATTTGAATAATCTTGTGTGGTACATGTTTTGGTGAACAATTTGTTTTAATTTTATTCTTTATAAATTCTAAATCTTCTTTTCTTAAATCACTCTTCATATTAAGTACTACGAATAATATTATTTGAACATCATTTTTAAAGTTTCTTCCAACTACCAGGCTTTCTCTGATAAATTCTATTTTTTCAACTTGTCTATATATCTCAGCTGTTCCTATTCTTACACCTCCAGGGTTTAAAGTTGCATCAGATCTTCCAAATATTATAAATCCGCCACTTTTAGTTTTTTGAATGAAATCTCCATGATGCCAAATATTTCTATATTTAGAAAAGTAAGCCTTTTTAAATTTTTTATCATTAGTATCGTTCCAAAATTTTATTGGCATATTTGGAAAAGGTTCTTTAATTACTAACTCACCTTTTTTTTCTATATCAACTTTTTTTCCGTCTTCATCAAATATGTCAACATGGATACCAAGGCTTTCTCCTTGTATTTCACCAGAATATACTTTAGAAAAAATATTACCCAACACCAAGCATCCAACAACATCTGTCCCACCACTTATTGAAGCTAAATGAACATCACTTTTAATATTTTTATAAACATAATCAAAACTTTCTTTCATTAGAGGTGATCCGGTAGATGCAATTAATTTCAATTGAGATAAATCTAGATTATTAAAATTCATATTTTCCTTTTTAAGAAAATCTATATATTTTGCGCTAACACCAAATAAATTTATTTTATTTTTTGAACAAAAATTTATAAGTGTATCTTTAGAAGGATATGTTGGAGAGCCATCAAACAAATAAAGAGTTGCACCAAAAGAAAGTCCACCTACCAACCAATTCCACATCATCCATCCAGTTGTTGTGTAATAAAATATTTTATCTTTATTAAATATATTGCAGTGTAAAGAAAATTCTTTATTGTGCTCAATAAGAACATTACCGGCGCCGTGAGTAATGCATTTAGGAACACCGGTAGTACCGCTTGAATAAAGTATATAAAGAGGATGATTAAAACTAAATTTCTTAAATGTAAAATCAGGTTTTGAATTTTTAATAATCGAATAAAAATCTAAATACTTTGAATTAATTTTTTTTTCAAAATTATCTTTATATGGAAAGACAATAACTTTTTTAATTGATTTTATATGTTTTAAAATTTCAGGGACTTTATTTAAAATATTTATTTTTTTTCCATTGTAGTAATAATATTCACATGTAATAAGTATTTTAGGCTTGATCTGGAAAAATCTATCAATAACACCTTCAACACCAAAATCAGGTGAACAGGATGACCAAATTAGACCATTCTTTGATGTTGCTAAAAAGGAGATTATTGTTTCAATCGAATTAGGCACATATGCTGCAACTCTATCTTTCTCTTTTAATTTTATTTTTTTTAAATATAAAGATAATCTACATACATTCTCATATAATTGTTTCCATGTAATTTTTTTTTTAATATTATTTTCAGACAAGAAATTTAGAGCAATCTCATTATTTTTTTTTGGCAAAAGATTTTCAGCATAATTCAATTTAGAATCTGGGAAGAATATATTTTTATAAAAAATTTTATTCTTTTTTAATATTTTTTTTCCTTTAATACCTTTAATATTTGTGAAATCCCAAACCTGTGACCAAAAAATTTCAGGTTTATTTACTGACCATTCCCATAAGTATTTAAAATTTTGTTGATATTTTAAAATTTTTTTTTTATCAAGATCTCTACAAAAAAACTCAAGATTAGATTTCTTCTTAATTTCTTCATTTGCTGACCACAATGAAGAATATTTTTTTTCTATAAATTTTTATTTATATAGATCTAAAATAAAAACCTTGAAATTGTTTATTGTTTCAAAAAAATGATCTATATATGGTTCTATCATAGGAAATTTTGATGTAAGAGTAGACCTTACTGAACTCAAAACCCCTACAAAAAATATTGATAAAATTGATAAAGTTATTATGTAATTAAAAAAACCAAATCTCGGTCTTTCAATTCTTTTTATAGGTTTTTGTTTTTGCAATTTATTTTTTTGCGATATTTTTTTGACCTTTTTTGATAACCCTTTTTTTAAAGCATAGTCTTGAACTGACGTACCCCACTTTTGCTTCATATACTCTTCAGAGTAGGGAATAGGACTACTCTTTTTAGCTTGTATTTTTTTAGGAGAAATAGTTTTTGTTGGAAGAGATGTTTTAGGTTTGTCTGTTTTAGTTTTTATTGGGTATTGTGTCCATTTATTACCGCAAGAGCTACATTGAACTAAACGTCCATTTGCAGTAATTGCAGCACTAGGTACAGAGAACTTCTTTTTACAAGCTGTACAATCAATAATCATAATTTCTAATACTACATTTAATAGACGTTAATTTACATTATTTTTTTTAAGTTTTTACATTACAAACTTAATGTTGTATATGTCTGATCTGCTTATTTGGGGCGGTTAGCTCAGTTGGTAGAGCATCTCGTTTACACCGAGAGGGTCA
>MDTE01124980.1_pt1 | contig 11365 bp, 11 predicted proteins | sample 811231 | NCBI WGS metagenome assembly MDTE01 (sample SAMN05326651, study PRJNA326480) | marine metagenome | isolation source: seawater | place: Indian Ocean: Red Sea | collected 2010
GGGGAAAAACTTTATGCTCTTTCACCATTAAAAAATAAAAGCATACCAGTAGAAATAGTATCTTCACATTATGTTGATTCCAAAGGCGAAAGAGTGAGATCATGACAGCAATTACACCATTAGAATTTGTCCATAAAAAAGGAATTTTTGGAGATCATGAGAAAAAAAATGAAAGCGATTTATTAAAAATTTTAGAAGTAAAAAATTTAACAATAATTCAAATTGTTCAATACAAAGGATCAAAAATTAATATCAATGATATAAAAATTGAAGGTTTAGAAATTCCCACACAAAGTTCTAAAGTAAATTCAAACAAAGAGACAAGAGTTTTATGGAACGCGCCTAGAACTTGGTTAATTTTATCTAGTATAGAAAATATAACTGAAACTATTAAAAAGATTTTCAAAGAAACAGATTTTGCGATTACAGATATATCTCACTCTAGGGCCATAATACAAATTCAAGGCGAGCAGGCAAAAGAAATATTAAAAAAAGGTAGTCCGATAAACTTTAATGAGTTTAATGTTAACCAATCTGCAGGCACAGTATTTCATGGAATAACTGTATTGATTGATTTCATTTCTAACGATCCCGACACTTTTAATCTTTTAGTTTTGAGAAGTTTTGGAGAATCTTTTTATCATCATATAACGGATTCTGCTTTAGAATTTGGATACAATGGTGTTTGACACGATTTAATTAAGATTTTTTTTTAAATTAGAATCTATTGCATCCAAAAATTCATTTGTAGTTAAGTATTTTTTATTTTTTCCAACTAACACTGCTAAATCTTTGGTCATACAACCGCTTTCAACTGTTTCTATACAAACTTTTTCTAAAGTTTTTACAAATCTTTTTAGGTCTTCATTGCCATCAAGCTTTCCTCTATGATAGAGACCTCTGGCCCATGCAAAAATAGAAGCTATTGGATTTGTAGAAGTTGCCTTGCCTTGTTGATGCAATCTGTAGTGTCTTGTTACAGTACCGTGGGCAGCTTCAGATTCCATAGTTTTTCCATCTGGTGTTAACAAGACACTTGTCATAAGACCTAATGAACCAAATCCTTGAGCAATTGTGTCAGACTGCACATCTCCATCATAATTTTTACATGCCCAGATATAATTTCCATTCCATTTTATAGCGCATGCAACCATATCGTCTATAAGTCTATGTTCATAAGTTATTTTTCTTTCTTTAAATTTTTTTTCAAATTCCTTTTCGTAAACTTCTTGAAATAAATCTTTAAACCTGCCATCATATTTTTTTAAAATTGTATTTTTAGTGGAAAGATAAACAGGCCATTTTCTATTCAACCCGTAATTCATACAAGCTCTTGCAAAGTCCTTTATGGATTGATCTAAATTATACATGGATAAAGCAACACCCGGTCCACTAAAATTAAAAACCTCAAACTCTTTTTTTTCTTTTCCATCCTCTGAAGTCCATTTTATTTCTAATTTACCTTTTCCCGGAACTTTAAAATCTGTTGCTCTGTATTGATCTCCAAAAGCATGCCTTCCTATTACAATAGGATTTGTCCAAGAGGGCACAAGCTTTGGTATATTTTTACAAATTATCGGCTCGCGGAAAACAGTACCTCCTAAAATATTTCTTATTGTGCCATTAGGGGATCTCCACATTTTTTTTAAACCAAACTCTTTTATGCGATTTTCATCTGGGGTAATCGTTGCACATTTAATACCCACTCCCACTTTTTTAATTTCTCTCGCGGAATCTATTGTGACTTTATCTGATGTTTTGTCTCGATTTTTTATACCTAAATCATAATATTTAATATCAAGGTCTATATATGGGAGAATAAGTTTTTTTTTGATGAAATCCCATATTATTCGGGTCATTTCATCACCATCTAGCTCAACTACTGGGTTTTTCACTTTAATTTTCGTCATTATATTTCAATTTTATTAATTGAATTTAACTACTTAATATACATATTAACGTAAAATTACAAAGTTTATTGATATGTTTGATATTTTGTTTCCGCGACTTCATAAAGAAGGTTATAGATATTTAGTTATAGCAGCAGTTATAACATTTATCTTTTTACTAATTTCTAAATTCCTTGGAGTATTAAGTTTTATTTTAACCATATGGGTATATTATTTTTTTAGAGACCCTGAAAGATTTCCAATTAATGATGACAATTATTTGATTAGCCCAGCGGATGGAGTGATATCGCAAATAATAGAAACAAAAGGACCAATTGAATTAGGCCTAGAAAGTAAAAAATTTACTAGAGTAAGTATTTTTATGAATGTTTTTGACTGTCATGTTAATAGAGTTCCTTCTTCTGGAAAAATAAATCAAATATTTTATAAGCCAGGAAAATATATAAACGCGTCTCTTGATAAGGCAAGCGACGAGAATGAGAGAAACTATGTAAAAATGACAAACTCTAATGGCGAAGAGTTAGTTTTGGTTCAAATAGCGGGTTTAATTGCAAGAAGAATTGTTTGCGAAATAAAGGAAAATGATGAAATTAAACAAGGGGAAAGATTTGGAATGATCAGATTTGGTAGTAGAGTTGATTTATATTTTGAAAATTATAAATTAATGGTTAATAAAAACCAAAAAATGATTGCTGGAGAAACTATAATAGGTAGAAAAACATAAAATGCTTGAAAACAAAAAAGAATTTAAATTGATAACAAAAAAAAATCCAAAATCACTACTACCAAATGCTTTAACGATTTTTGGAGTTTGTTTAGGCTTAAGTTCAATTAAATTTGCAATAGATTTAAATTATTCAATGGCAGTAATTGCAATTGGGTTTGCCGCTATTCTTGATACATTAGACGGAAGAGTCGCTAGGCTGATCAAAGGCACGTCAAAAGTTGGAAAAGAATTAGATTCTCTCACTGATGTTATCAGCTTCGGAGTAGCGCCAGGATTTATATTATATTTTTGGGCTTTGAATGAAATTGGAAAGCTGGGATGGATGTTTGTTCTAATTTATTCTGTATGTTGTGCTTTACGGTTAGCAAGATTTAATTTAACTGTAATTGATGATAGCGAATCATGGAAAATAAATTTTTTTGAAGGGGTACCTTCACCTGCAGCAGCTGGCTTAGTGTTATTGCCTCTTATATTAAATTTAAGCGGTTTGTTTCAATTTGAAAATTATGCTGTTTTAAGTTCTGTAGCAATTTTAACAACGTCCATTTTAATGGTAAGTAAAATACCTACATATTCTTTAAAAAGAATTTTAATTCCAAGACATTTTGCAATTTTTCTATTACTTGGAATTGGGATATACGTAAGTCTTTTAATTTTTTATACTTTTGAAACTTTATTTTTTACTGGAGTGATTTATCTTTTGCTGATTCCTGTAAGTTTTTTTCATTATAAACAAAAAAAAAAGAAATCATTTATCCCTTCTACCGATGGCGAAGACGAAGATGTTTTATAAGTTCTCTGCAAAATTTATATTAGTTACTTGAAAAAAAATAAAATTTCAAAAAATTGGTTAATTAAACAAAAAAGAGATCCATTTTTTAAACAGTCAAAAATTCAGGGGCTCAGATCAAGATCTGCCTTTAAATTAATGGAGATGAATAAAAAATTTAAATTTTTAAAAAAAAATTTATCATTGTTGGATTTGGGGTCTTCTCCTGGAGGCTGGTCTCAGGTTGTTAGCAAAGAAATTATCAAAGGTAAAATATTAGCGATAGATATAAAATCAATGGAAAAGATTGATAATGTAGATTTTATGAAAGGAGATTTCTTAGATAATAATATTTCTGAAAAAATAATGCTTTATTTTAATAATGGGGCCGATGTAGTTTTGTCTGATATGGCAACAAACACTACTGGAAACAAAGATTTAGATTCGTATAGAACTGGAGAACTTTGTTTAAATGCTATGGATCTAGCAACTAAAATTTTATCACAGGATGGAGTTTTCTTGTCAAAAATATTTATGGGTTCTATATTCAAAGAAATTAATGAAAAGGCAAATAAAAATTTTAAAAAAGTGGTTAAATATAAACCTTTATCAAGTAAAAAAGAGTCTAAGGAAATATATATTTTTTGCAAGGGAATTTTGAATATATGATACACAATGCTTGGATTTTTTATAAACGCAATATGAAAAATATTTTTTCTTTAATAAAAATAATGGTTTTTTGTTTATTTGTAACAACGAATGTATATTCAAAACAATCAGAATTTCTAAAGGAAGGAATATTTTTTTTTGAGAAAAAAGAATTTAATAAATCTAAAATTTTTTTTGAAAAAGACATAGTGTTTAATCCAAAAAATGAAGTAGCATATTTATATCTTGCCAAGATATCTAAAGAAAAAGAAAAAGATGATGAGGAAGAAATGAATCTAAATAATGTATTGCTGCTGAACCCAAATAATGATGAAGCAATTTATATGCTTACAATCTTAAAAATAAAGCAATCTGACTACAATCAAGCAAAAAGTTTGATAGATAGATTTAATTTAGTTTGCGAATCTTTTTGTTCCAAAAAAAGTGAAATTGATGAAAAGTTTAAAAAATTGATTCCAGAAAATGCAAAAAATAACAATTAAAAAAATATTAAGCAAAAAAAACAAAACTCCAATCGTTTGTTTAACAGCATATTCAAAAGCAGTAGCACAAATCGCTGACAAATATTGTGATATAATTTTGGTTGGTGATTCTTTGGGTATGGTTTTATATGGAATGAAAAATACAAGAGGAGTTAGACTTGACACAATGATTCTTCATGGAAAAACTGTTAAGAGTTTTACCAAAAAAAGTCTAGTTGTTTTTGATATGCCTCACAAGACATATACAAACAAATACATTGCATACAGAAATGCAAAAGAAATTATTAAACTTACAAAATGTGATGCAATAAAAATAGAAGGAGGAAAGAAAGTAGCAAAAATAATTAAATATCTTACGAAGAAAAAAATCCCGGTCATGGGACATGTCGGATTACTACCTCAAACTTCAACCAGTTTTAAAGTTAAAGGAAAAAATTTTATTCAAAGCAGGAAAATTTTACGTGATGCAAAAGCAATTTCAGATTCTGGTGTCTTTGCTATTATAGTTGAATGTGTAGTAGAAGATTTAGCAAAAAAAATTACTAAAAGTGTTCCGGTTCCCACAATAGGAATAGGAGCATCAAAGTATTGCGACGGTCAAATTCTTGTTGTTGACGATATGTTGGGTTTAAGCGATTTTTTACCAAAATTTGTTAAACCATATTCAAATTTGAAAAAAATTATAGACAATTCTGTCAAGAATTATACAAAAGATGTAAAACGAAGAAAATTTCCTAGCTTTAAAAATGTTTATAAATAAAAAAGAAAATATATATGGCTGATAATTTATTTGAAGCGCAGTACGATATAACAAAAAAATCAAAATTAAGAAAATTTTATGATTCATATAAAATTTTAATTTTTTCTTTTATATTAATTTTTATAATTTCACTCGGGTCTTTTATTTTTTATTTGGAGAAAAAAGAACAAAAAAAAATTTTGATTTCCGAAAATTATATAAAAGCAAAGATTTATCTTGAAAGCGGAAAAAAAAATGAAGCTGTAGAAATATTAAAAGAAGGAATTTTTTCTAACGATCCAACATATTCATCTTTGTGCTTTTTTATAATATTAAATCAGGAATTGATTACAAATCGTGAAGAATTGTTAATTTTGTTTGACCATCTATTGCAAAATAATAAATTTGAAAAAGAAGTAAAAAATTTATTAGTTTTCAAGAAAGCATTATTCATATCTAATTATGCAAACGAGGCTGAATTGTTGGAAGTAACAAAACCATTATTAAACACAGAAACATTGTGGAAGCCTCATGCCTTGCTATTATTGGGAAGTTATTTTGCTTCAAAAAAGGAGAATTTAAAAGCAAAAGAATTTTATATGAAAATTCTTAATATTAAAGGTTTGCACCAGGATATCTACAATCAAGCAAGTTCACAACTTTCTGTTATTTCAGATGATTAATAAAAGAAATTTAATTTTTCTATTAATACTTATTTTATTAAACAATTGCTCCTTTGATGACAAAACAGGAATCTGGAGTGGGGGAGAAGAAGAAAAAAGGAGAATTTCTGATTTAGAAAAAGAACAAAAAAAAATACTAAATATATCTAAAATCTATTCATCCGATGCCGAGTACACAAAGGAGATTTCTCTCAAAAAAACAATAAACCTTTCAAGGCCAAAAAATTTTTCGTCTTGGAAAATGTCAGGCTTAAATCATCAAAATTTTCTTGGCAATATTTATTTATCTGGCATAGATAATACATTTATAAAAAAAAAAATTGGTAAAAATAAATATTCATTATCAAAAAATAAAACATCACCACTTGTTATAAAAGATAATATAATTTTATCTGACAACAACGGTACAATTTATAATTTAAATTTTAGCGGCAAACTGAATTGGAAAAAAAATATATATAAAAAGATACATAAAAAAATATATAAAAATTTAACTTTTTCTGTTTATAAAAATATTATTTACGTAGCTGATAATTTAGGATTTATTTATGCTATTTCTCTTCAAAATGGAAAACTCATATGGATAAAAAATCACGGATTGCCATTGAAATCAAAAATAAAAGTTTTTGATAACAAGATTTTTTTAATCAATCAGGATAATAGATTTTTTTCTCTAAACACAAAAGATGGAACCAAAATTTGGGATATTCGCGCCATAGCATCTTTTATAAAAATTCAAAATTTTCTATCAATAGCAGTTACAAAAAAAGGACAAGTTATTGGAATAAATTCTTCGGGAGATCTATTCAAAGTTAATGCGAAAAGTGGAGAAATTTATTGGTCGTTGAACACCACCCAATCTTTGTTTGCTCATGCTTCTGATTTTTTTTATTCTTCGGAAATTGTAATAACAGATGATGAAATTTTATTTTCTTCAGGACAATCATTTTATTCTTATAATATTGAGGACGGCTATATTAATTGGGAACAGGAAGTAAATTCAGTGGGTGCACCGATAGTGGACGGAAAAAATATTTTTATAGTAACTAATAATGGATATTTTGTCATTATTGACAGAAAAACAGGAAAAATAATCTCTTCTAATAATATCTTAAAAATATTAAAAAAAAAGAAACAAAATACTCAAATATCAGGATTTATAATGGGTTCTGGAAAAATATACTCAGTAACATTAAATGGATTTTTAATTGTGAGTTCTGCCGAAACAGGCAAGGTTGAGAATTTTAAAAAAATTGGAGATCCAATGACATCAGCGCCTATTATAAATAATGGAAAATTGTATATTTTAACGAACAATTCTAAAATAATTGGATTAAATTAATAATAATCCAGCTTTTAGTCTATCCATTTAAATTTTTTCTATTTTCTCTTCTGTTTCCTCGTAATAATCTTTGCTTTTAGGAAACTCGTCAATTAAAAAGCTGCTTCCTTTATATATTATTTCAAAGGAATAAGTACCTTCAGTTTTCAAAGGCCATTTTTGATGTGGATAAAACCAATTAAGTAAAGAAAAAATACATATACAAAATACATAACCTTTAAATATTCCAAAAAGCAAACCAAAAGTTTTGTCTACAGAACCAAGACCGGAATAAGTAACAGCTTTGCCAATTGTTTTGCCTATATTAATTATTACAAAAAGAGAGACTATGTATATAAAAATTCCTAGACCAATATCAGCAACAAATTTTGATTCTACGTAATCTTGTACCCAAGGATTTAATTTTGGCACCAATATAATTGTTACAATCAAAGCAATCAGCCATTTTGAAAAAGATAATAGGCTCATCATAAATCCCTTTGCCGCACATTGAGCCATTGAATAAAGAATAATCAGGAAAACGATAAGATCAAAAGCAGATATATTATTTTGTATAATTTCTATTATATCAGACATTGCCAAAAGGTTTTATTACTAAAATCAGTTTTGGCAGCAATGTCAAAACCGAAATCATAGCCAAGAGCATAGCCAGTCCTGTAAAAACTCCAAAATAAATTGTTGGTATAAAATTTGAAAGAACAAGTATGGAAAAACCAAAAACTATAGTTATGGAAGTATTTAAAATGGCAATACCAACAGTGTTATGACATTTCTCAACAGTGTCGTTGTAGTTATTGGTTTTTTTAAATTCTTCTTTAAACCTGTATATATAGTGAATACTATTATCTACAGCTATTCCAATCGTAATTGCTGCTATGGTAATGGTCATCATATCCAAAGGTATTCCTAATAAACCAATTATGCCTAAAATTAAAAATGCTGCCATAAAGTTTGGAACAACACCAATTAAGGATAGCGTTATATTCCTAAATAAGATTAAGAACATTATTGTAATTCCCGCCATAACAACTCCCAAAGTTAATATTTGAGATTTGAACAAACTTTGCAAGAGATTGTTAAATAAAATAAGAACACCCGATAGTCTAAATTCTTCACGGTTTAAACCTAATTTATTTTCTAAATCATAGTTAATTTTTTTAATTAATTCATTTCTTCTAAGATCTTCTTTAGAATCTAAAACTCTTAAACTAATTCTGGCTTCATTATTTTTTATAGAAATGTAAGGGTCTATTATTTCTTTTTTTATTGAATCTGGTATTTTTGTATATAAAACACCCATTTCCAAACCTTGTAATTTTTTTCCTTTGTTTAAATCTTCAGCTACTCTCACCATAGAAGCAAAGGATATAACCTTACCAACCGCTTGTAACCCATCCAGATAATCGTGGACTTTCGTTATTGTGTCAATTTTATTTCTTGTAAACCAATATTTGGAATCATCTTTTTCCTCGTCATCCCAGCTATCGAAATCATCTTCTATTTTTTCCTCTTCTACTTTATCAGGGAATTTAACTATTACATCAAGAGGAGTCGTTCCTCCAAGCTTATCGTCAATCAGTTTCATTCCTTTGTAAATCTCAGTTTTTTTGTCGAAATAATTTATAAAGCTGTTTTCTACTTCAAGCTTTGTAATTCCAAACAAACTTATGCAAATGATAATGGCGGCTGATGCAAAAATAGTCTTCGTATTTTTCTGAGCAACCTTACTTAGATATGATGTAATTTTTGATTTTTTTTCGTCTTTATGAGAGACATTTTCTTTGCTTAATATATTTAAAATTACTGGTAGTAGAGTAAATGTTGTTGTTAACGAAACTAATAAACCAACAGTCATCATCCATCCAAAATCTATAATAGGTTTGATATCGCTAAATATAAGTGAAAGGAAAGCGCATATTGTTGTAAGGACAGTATAAAGTATTGGCCAAAACATTTTACTTGAAGTCCAAAGTATAGCCTCTTTATTTGAAACGGCTGGATTTTCTTTTTTAAATTGTAAATATCTAACGCTCATATGAATATTCATAGCCATTGTAAGAATTAGCATTAGAGCTATAAAATTTGAAGATATGACTGTAACTTTCCATCCAACTAAGCCCAAAAAACCAATCATAATTAGAACTGAAAAAAAACAACTCGCAAGAGGAATAAATACCCATAATAAATTTCTAAAAACAAACCAAAGTGTGCAAATAATAAAAATAAAAACTCCAGCTCCAAATACTATTATATCGCTTTTTATATAAGTCATCATGTCGTCAGCAATCATAGGAATTCCACCCAAATGAATCTTTGCTGTGTCTTTATATTTTTCTATGATTGTTCTTACTTGATTTATGTTTTGATGATTTTTTTGATTATATATTTTTTTATATTTATCATATTCTTTTATAAATTTTCTATATTCTTTTTTGTCTTCCGAACTCAATTTGCCTTTATCTTTTTTATCTAGGTATTCATTTTTTTTTTTTATAAGTCGAGATAATTTTTCATCAGTTTTTATGTAAAGTAAGATTCCGCTAGTTTTTCCATCATTACTAATTACAAATTCTTTATAAATCGGACTATTAATTATTTCCTCAAAACCTCTTTCTTTATCTACATCTTCACTAGACAGAGTTTTGAAATTTTTAATTCTTTCAGCTAAAGGATCATCATTATTCTTTAATAAAGGAACATCTAAGATTGTTATTACATTGTCAGCCCAATTTAAATTAGATAAATCACTTTTTAAATTTTTTAAATTTTTAATTGTATCGTTTGATAATAAATTATTTTTTGGAGTATAAGTTAGTACTAAAAAATCTTTTGAACCATATTTTGAGTTAACTTCTCTTAAATATTTTAAATCGGGATCATTTTCTAAAAGCAAAGTATCCGAAGAAGCATCTAGTTGAAAATCTTTTGAAAAATAAGAGAAAGCAAATAATAAAATACAAAGAATTAACAGAGCATGCTTAGGTTTTTCAATTATTGAATTTTTATATATTTTTTCAAACATTGAAGCATAAAGGTTATTTGTTCTCTAGATCTTTAAATTTAGTATACATAGCCTCAAATTCAACTTTAACATTTCCAGTTGGTCCATGCCTTTGTTTGCTAATTATTATTTCAGCTAAACTAGATATTTCATTCATTTTTTGCTGCCATTCAGCATGTTCAATTGATCCCAAGGTAGGTTCTTTTCTTTCGAGGTAATAAGATTCTCTATAAACAAACATGACTACATCTGCATCTTGTTCTATGGATCCAGATTCTCTCAAATCAGCCAATTGTGGTTTTTTATCATCTCTTTGCTCTACAGCCCTAGAAAGTTGAGATAAAGCTAGAACAGGTACATCAAGTTCTTTTGCAAGAGCTTTCAATCCTTGAGTTATTTCGGAAATTTCTTGAACCCTGTTATACTCTTTTTTACCAAAAGATTTCATCAGCTGTATATAGTCAACTACTACTAATTCCAAACCGAAAAGCCTTTTGATTCTTCTCGATCTATTACTAATAGCTGCAATAGTGATAGCCGGAGTTTCATCTATATATAAAGGCAACTCAACAATATTTTTTGAAGTTTCTATAAATTGTTCAAACTCTTTTTCGGAAACTTTACCTTTTCTGATGTCATTAGATCTTATTTTTGACTGTTCCGAAAGAATTCTTGTGGAAAGTTGTTCAGATGACATTTCTAAAGAAAAAAAAGCTACAGTAGATTTAGATCCTTTATTTTGAATATTTTTTGCAGCATGAAAAGCAATATTAGTAGCTAGAGCTGTTTTCCCCATAGAAGGTCTTCCGGCTATAATAATTAAATCTGATTTATGCATACCCCCCAACCTTGAATCTAAATCAGTTAATCCAGTAGGAACACCAACTATCCCCTCTTCATTTTGGTAAGCGCTTTTGGCCATATCGATAGTTTGTTTAAGAGCACTTTCAAATTTCATAAAAGATTGATTAAAATGTCCTCTTTCAGCTAAATCAAATAAAGATTTTTCCGCATTTTGAATCATATTTTCACCAGATGCAGAA
>MDTE01112421.1_pt1 | contig 11364 bp, 11 predicted proteins | sample 811231 | NCBI WGS metagenome assembly MDTE01 (sample SAMN05326651, study PRJNA326480) | marine metagenome | isolation source: seawater | place: Indian Ocean: Red Sea | collected 2010
AATCTGGCACGCCATATAGCGTATCCACACCAACTGGATCAGAGGCTCTAGCAATATCGGTACGAGGTCCGGAAAACATCACTTAAATGTAGTCTACGTTTTTTTAAACTAATCTATTTTGATTACCCCCAAAATAGAAATAACAATAACGAAACAGGTATCAAAATTTGGAATATAAACACCAAGAAAATAATTATTATTTTAAATCTAGTACTAATTTGGTTCTCCACGCTATATGTATATAATTTCTCATCATAACAAAAACCATTCTCCACTAAAAATACACCTGTTCAGTAAAGCAATAGTCTGTTATCATTCCACAAAACCATAACCCAACTAATCTAATTGTAATTTTATTTAGATATGAATATAAACCTAGGTAAACTAAACAACATAAAAGTTATATTAGGAATATTAGCAATTATTTTAATAATTGGTTTTGTTGTTGGGTTTTATTCAGCCAAAACCTTGTCCAAATCTGAGCCAGAAGCATCTTACTTCGGTTTAAACTCAGGTAACTCTGAAAATGCACTCAAATTACCTACAACGTCAGAACTTGCAGTTGCTGAAGGATGGGAAGGTCAAGGATTGTGCATTCCTGGAAGAGGAAAATTTGCCACAAAGGAAAGTATTCCATACATATTAACCTATAACACCGCAGGGCAGCTAACCAGCATCTATTTGATAAGTAAAGGGGAGATGCCACCACCTTGGAAATCAGGAGAAAACCTTATTGCTTCAGGTATTGAGATTGTAGACTATAAACATTGGAACCTTCTAGTGCATTTTGACAACCCATTAAGTGCGTGTAAAACTCTTCAGAGTAAAAACACCAGTGGTTATTGTGATCCAATTCAATGTGACCTCAGAGGCAGCGGTGAAAGAGCAACGCCAACACCATATATCTCACCTACTCCAACTCCACAAGCTTCGACTATACTGCAAAAAGTGACTGTAAGCCTAACATCTTCAAAAACCTTAAAGCTTGAATCAAGTTCGAGCTTAGATGAAATATCCGAAACCATAATTAATAACGCCACTAATGAGTCAACCAATCTGGCAAATATATTATCTAAAATTGTTTCAGACATGAAAAATACTGCATACGATAGCAACACGTGGATAGATAATGTATCCCACAAAGGTATAAAAGGCACTGTAAATAGTGACTTGTTACAAGATTTAGTTCCTAATGTGGATTCTGGAACTGATTTAAATATAACCATTTGGATAAATGATACTCACCAAATAAAACGTTTTAAGATTGAGGGAGCTTTAAACACATCTGACCCCAATGATTCTGCAAGAACGTTTGAAATATCAGAAGTTGAATAAATATTAAAAACCATGAAACACTACCCTAAACCAAATAACCGTTTAACAAGCTACTATGAGGTTAATAATTGATGTTAGCTATACTGCAAAATCCAAAAATATTGGTGCCAATCGGTCTAGTATTATTATTAACAGGTATACTGGCTGGAGTTGTATTTGGTCTAACTTCTTCTGATTCAACAACAGAAAGATATATTGCGCTTGACAGTGGAGGGGCTATAATCGCTGGAGACCAAGGTAATGTCTGGGCGCAGGCAGGAACTGGAAAGCAAACTCTTGAAACTCTTCTACCTATTACGGTGACGGAGGCTAAAACCAATGGATGGATCGAACAAACGGCTTGTATCCCAAATAACGGAAAATACTTTACTCAAAAAGATTCCCAATATTTATTGATATTCAACATACAAGATGAACTAATAGGAATTTATCTTATTAGCAACTCCGAAAAACAATCACCATGGATTAAAGCCGAATCACTTTCTTTTGGTTCACAAAACGTAATCGATTACCCTCATTGGAATCTTGTTGTAAACCTCAAAAACCCTTCTAATGCATGTGTTCTAGATCAATAAACATTTCTTAAACAAGCCCCAACTCATTGTTTATTTCATCTTGGTAAAGCGTGACTTCCTCAGAAATTATTTCATCAAAAGTAACCATTCTACCCTGTAAACTTGATTCATAAGCACCAAGTATTGCTGCTACTGCGTGCATACCAATTTCGCCTGTTACTTCAGGAGTACCTCCATTGATTATAGCCGAAGCAAAGTCGTAAAACTCAATCGCCATAAGCTTAGAATCAACGTCTTGGCTATGTAAATTATATGTCAAATTTCCTTTACCGAAAAATACTTCTGTTATTTCATCTATGGGAAACTCATCAAGTAAATTTGCAATATCATTTCCACTAACAACAGAGTTTTCCAGTTTTAACACAACTGGTTTACCATTACGGTCACCAGGAGAATAAATTGAACCCCAACGCCCGTGTAGACTCCTTTGAAATTCTCTTCCACCTCTACCAGCTGAAATATATGCCATTGATACCATCGCACCACTTGATGTTTTATACATTCCAATTACAGAATCTTCGCCAGTTGCATCAACAAAATCTGGATAGGTTTGAAATCTAGTTTTGTAAGACTCTAGTTCCCAAACTTCCGATTCAGGTTTTTTCCTAATGGGTTCAACTATCAATCCACAACCATAAACTTGCTCAAACTTTCCTAAATAATATTGAAAAATATCGGCCATATGGACACCGTAATCCAATCCTATCGCCCCCATGTTTTTCAAATGCCTCCAAGGTGTTATTCTAAACAGGTCATCTCCTCCCAACTCATTAGAAACCATATAGTAAGGATCTCCAATCAATCCTTCTTCAACTATGGCTTTAACCAATCGATTACTGGGATCTCTCCTTAAATTTTCTGTCGTTGCTAAAATTGTAGATGTACTCTTCGCTGCTTTAATTATTTCTTTACATGCTTTTATTGTTAAAGCTAACGGCTTTTCTACCATCGCATGTTTACCTGCCTTCAAAGCAGGTATAGCTATAGAATGATGGCTAGCAGGCTGAGATACTACGTCAACGGCAACAATTTCAGAGTTATTCAATACATCATCAACATCATAAAAAACCATAGGGGTTTTTCCCAAAAGCCTTTTTACTTCTTTAGCAGCAAATTCTGCATTCTGCTTTTGGCTATCACATACAGCAACAACTTCTACATTACCTATACCACTGTCTTCTAATTCTTTATATCCAAATAAATGTCTGTGACCCATACCTCCACATCCAATCAAACAAAGCGGTATTTTATCCAATGCTCAACCCCCCCTTTGAATATTAATTCAATAAATTAAAGACATAAATAAATTTAATATTCGAGCGACTTCAAATATTTCATATTTTCATTACACGATTCGACAGCGCCAGTATCAGCTCCACTTCCAAGTTCTCCAACAACCCAACCATCATACCCAATATCGATTAAAGAATTCTTGACTTGCGCAAAATCAATTAATCCTCTACCTCTACCCATAATACAAAACTTACCATAATCTACGTCTTTCAAATGGACGTAAGCCAACCTATCAGAATATTTCTTTAATTGAAAAATCGGGTCTTCACCCATTAAAGCTGATATTGATACGTCCAAACATATTTGCAATTGTGGTACACAGGAAAACAAAATATCCTGTTCCTGTTCTGTTTCTACTAATGAAGCCGGATGCGCATGGAATGCTAATACTTGGCCATAGAGCAATGCGTATTCGATCAATATTTGAACATGGTCAGCGAATCTTTTAAATTCATCTTGGCTTGGTTTACGATTTAATGGCCTTTGCGGACCGGTAAATGCATATACATCTGCTCCTAATTCCGCCCCATATTCAATCCTCCTTTTTTCACGCTCCAACATATTATTTGAATCAGAACTCATATCGTCCACGCGACCGAACATTGAGGATAATACTAGACCATTATTTTTCAACTTATTTGCCAAATTATTAGGAGTGCCAAGCCAATCAAGAGACAAACTGATTAATTCTACCCCTTTCCACCCAGCATTAGCGATATCATTAAACATTTCATCTAGATCTGGTGTTTTTCCCCAAGAGTTCGTATTGTATCCCAATTTAAAACAGTGGGGTCTATTCATAAATGCCTCCAAACACGTCACTATTTTTCTATTATCGACTGGTAACCTATTCTATTGATTTTCTATACGCTTTAGACCCGACATCTATCTGCCTATCATCCATATCAATATTGCCTTTTCCAACCCAATCAATATTTCCAGGAGGAGATAGAATCCAGTCCCTACGATTCAAAACATACCCTCTAATAAATGCTCGGGGAGCATCTTCGTTAATGTAGTTTACGACTAAAATCGAACCATCATCTAATTCAACCCATCCAGAGTATCCGGAATCAGTAACCATATTTCTATCCACATCTATGATTTGAAATCTTTGCATCTCTTTAGAATTAAAAGAATCAGCTAAATCATCACCATGAACAGCCCACTCTTGGCTTTCAACAAATAAAGCTAAAGCCCGAGGACCAGAAATTTTTGGCATTGCAAGCCTATAAGTTATTAAAACCTCACCTGTGCTTAGTAATCCTACACTTGGTCTGCCTCTACATGCTAACATGCGGCAACGAACTGCCTTTGACCAAGATTTGCCACCATCATTACTGTAACTTCTCCATCCTGTAAAACCTTCGTTATCCTCACGCATATAAAGTACGATTACTCCGTTATCAAGTTCAACAAAATCTCCTTCATTTAAATCCAAATCTCCATCAAAAGGAATAGCAACATAATCACTCCAAGTTGATCCTCCATCCTCACTGCGGTGAACAAGCTGTCCTCCTCTATTTGGGTTACAGACACCTACAAGCAAATCCCCATTACTCAACTCTTTGATAGAAGGTACTATTCCTGTGTTGATTGAAGTTTCTTGTGCAGAAGTCCATGTCATTCCATCATCTGCACTTCTGAAAATTATGTTGCATACGCTTCCTTCGTCCATAATGCCTTGCTCGTCATAAAACTTCTGGCCTTCTGGAAGGGGTGGGAAACGGTCAACAATTAATATGACTGTACCATTATCTAAGGCAACCAATCTAGAACAGTTATATGCATATCCTTCTTTCAGGTCTTCTGTTGAACAGACAATTTGTCTATCGCTCCAATGAAGCCCTCCATCAAGGCTGCGTCTCACAATTATCCTACAATACCCAGAATTTCCATCTATACCATGCACAGGAGAATGGGTAAGCGCTTCTCTATAAGTGCAAATAAGCACCCCGCTTTTTGTCTTCACCACATCAGCAAAGGCTTCATAGAAATCATCATTACGAGAAATAGTAAATTTCTCCAAGATTGCACCTACCTACATGTATGCTTCAGTAAGATTATTTGAAAGGTCAGTTCAGCTAGTATACTAAAATTCCCATCAATCATAACTATTATTTTTATAAAACCCAAATGATATGTTTTTGCAATTAGAAAATTTATCCTTGAAATTTTAATTTACAATCTGTATTCTTGTGGAAATTATCAATTTAATGTATTTTTGGTACAAAACAGGCTTAAGGAGTTACAAATCATGGCTACTAACCGAGGTGTGGCATATCTAGAAACAGGAAAGGTTGAAATCCAATCTATCGATTTCCCAAAATTAGCATTGGGTGATAGAAAATGTAATCACGGGGTTATATTGAAAGTTGTAGCAACAAATATTTGTGGAAGTGATCAACATATGGTGAGGGGCCGTACTACAGCACCCGCAGGATTAATACTTGGACATGAAATCACTGGTGAAATTATTGAAAAGGGCAGTGATGTAGAATTTTTGGACGTAGGTGATATTGTTTCCGTACCGTTTAATATTGCATGTGGCCGTTGCCAAAACTGTAAAGAAGGTAAAACAGGAATTTGCCTACATGTAAATCCTGCTAGGCCAGGGGCTGCTTACGGTTATGTAGATATGGGTGGATGGGTTGGAGGACAAGCCGAATATGTCATGGTCCCTTATGCCGACTTTAATCTTTTAAAATTTCCGAACAAAGAACAGGCTTTGGAAAAGATTAAAGATTTAACTTTATTATCAGATATATTTCCTACGGGCTTTCATGGAGCATATACAGCCGGTGTTGGGCCAGGATCAATAGCCTACATAGCCGGAGCAGGACCTGTAGGTCTAGCATCAGCCGCTTCTGCTCAATTGCTTGGAGCCGCTTGTGTTATTGTTGGCGACTTGATTCCTGAAAGATTAGCTCAGGCTAAAAGTTTCGGATGCGAAACTGTCGACTTAAGCAAAGATGCTTCGCTAGCCGACCAAATAGAATCTATAGTTGGAATTCCAGAAGTAGATGCAGCTGTAGATTGCGTAGGATTTGAAGCTAGGGGGCATGGATCTGATTCTAGCGTTGAAAAACCTGCTACGGTTTTGAATTCTATTATGGAAGTCACTCGGGCCGGAGGATCTTTAGGTATACCGGGACTTTATGTTACCGGAGATCCAGGAGGAGTTGACGACAACGCTAAAATTGGCATGCTAGGAATCCGAATCGGATTAGGATGGGCAAAATCTCATAACTTTACAACAGGTCAATGTCCAGTTATGCGTTACCACAGAAAATTAATGCAAGCTATTCTGTATGACAAAATCCAAATTGCAAAAGCAACTAATGTCACAATGATCGGTCTTGATGACGCTCCAAAAGGATATCAAGATTTTGATAAAGGAGCAGCAAAGAAATTTGTGATAGACCCCCACGGAGCAGTTTCAAATTAACGTTTATTACTATAATTTTTTGAATTAGAGAGGTGTATGCGATGAAAGTAAGTGGACAGTCTCCCTTTGTATTTGCCCATCGCGATGATTTACGAACATTACCTAAAAAAACCTACAGCTGTGAAGTAAACCTTCATGGTGGATTTGCAGTAAATGATGAATCTGATGGAGGTATATACTATGGTATGCCTGGTTCTGGAATCATTAGAATTAGCAATGACCTAAAAGAACAAGAAATCATAGAGTTGCCAAACGATTTAAATTCTGTGAATTTCCACGGCACCAAAATCTGTACTTTTGATAATAAACGACGGTTGATTTTACCTGCAAACAATGAAGAAAAAGTCGTTGTCTTAAGTCTTGATGGAAAAGTGGATTTTATTCTATCTAGGCCCGAATTCGAAGAATACAAAGAACAGACTGCTGTGTATAAACCTACTGATACTGCCATTATAGGTAATGATGTTTATATCGCAGATGGCTATGGCTCTAACTATATTACTAAAGTTGATTTAACAACTCAAAAATGGATAAGTATTTTTGGAGGGAAAACAGAAAACCCAGAAATGCCAGGTCTATTTGGTACCGCTCATGGATTGAATCCATCATTAAATGGACAATATCTTTCTATTACAGACCGCCCACATTCAAGACTAGAACATTTCACTCTTGAAGGTGAATTTAAAGAATCATTTGGAATCCCCTCAGGTTCCAAACCATGTGGAATCGATTTTATAGAATGGAAAGGACGTTCCTTAGCGTTAATAGGTAGTTTAGACGACCCTGATGAGAATAGACCTGCACCCATATATATTTTGGACGCAGAAACTTATGAGGTTTTGTCTACTATACGGCCCAAAGAAGATTTAAAAATTGAACTGGCCGACCATATACATAATACAGTTTGGTACAAGCACAAAAATGCTTTGTATTTAATCTGTCAAGCTTGGAATCCTGGATATTATTTTGTACTTGAACTGGTTGGTTAATTCACATTCCTTTAGCAAGCCAACCACCATCTACATAGATATGCTGACCAGTAATATAAGAAGATGCTTCTGAAGCTAAAAGCAGAGTAACACCCGCTAAATCATCTGGAACTCCCCAACGTCCTAACATCGTACGTTCTTCCAATTTGGATCGTCTTTCTGTATCTTCCCAGCTTTTTAAAGTCATATCAGTTCTCATATACCCAGGGCCTACGGTATTCACGCGTATATTAGATGCTGCTAAATCATTAGCTAAAGCATTAGTTAATTGCCTCAACCCTCCCTTAGAAGCAGCATACGCCGGATTGTCCGAAAATCCACGCTCTGCATTTATACTCGTTATGTTTATAATTGAGCCACCTCCATTTTCCGACATCAAAGGAGAAAACACACGGCATAAAGCAAAAGGTGCATAAAGATCAACACTTAATGTTCTCCACCAAACATCATCAGGGTATTCGGCCAAAGGAGCAGTTTGAGTCACTCCTGCATTATTAACAAGAACATCTATCCGGCCTAATTTACTACTAACATATTCAAACAATTTATTAATTTCATCTCGATTTCCTATATCACATTGAAATTCAAAAGCAGACAGACCTTCATTTTTAAATTCCGTTACTGTTTTTACCAACCTATTTTTATCCCTACCGACAACAACGACGTTGGAACCTGCTTTAAGCAAAGCATGTGCTATACCCTTACCAAGTCCTCTACTACCGCCGGTAACAACGCTTACTTTTTTATCTAATGAAAAGATTTTCTCTAAATAACTCAAATTCATACCTCACATCCAATATTTTTTGCATTATCACACGGTTCTAATTACCAAACAACAAAAGAATTGCAACTACCAAAACCAATATGGACATAATGACAATAACGGGCAAACTCCACTCAATTAAATCCTCTTTCAAGATATTCCAACCGCCCCTGCTACGGAGATCAAAAGAATACCAAACCAACCATAGAGTACATCCTGCTATGAGAAAACCCGCTGTGTACCAAAAGTTTAAATCCATATATATCCTTAATTAAACGAGTCTAGGTAAATAGGTTTTCGGGAATTTAGCTACGACTGAATACAATATATCAACCATATTAGCTAATCTCACCCTCGCCACCTGAGAACATAACTGATAAGCCATTAATTTTTCTATTCCATATTCAGATTCAAGCCACATAACCAGTTCATAGAATGCGATCCTAGCTGCGTCTTCCATGGGTTTAGCACTCCCAACGGTCATAATGTAGTCTGAAGATTCAATTCTAGGGGAATTAATATTACTATTTTTGATGACATCTACAGTAAGTACTCCTTGCGTTGGAATTTCAGTCGCAACACCACATACTTCTGCATCACCTTGTGCTGCATGTCCATCTCCAATAAAAAGTCCAGCTCCGGGAATTTTTACAGGCAAAAATATCTTATTACCTGGACACACATCAGCTGCATCCATGTTACCTCCATGGAACCCTGGGGATAGTGAAGAAATTGCTTCAAGTTCAGGAGCTGTACCGATAGTGCCATAAAATGGTTCGTATGGTATCGCTGGTATATTTAATTCTTCCGAAAATATAACTTCTCCATCGTTTATAGGATGTATCATAACCCTAGCAGGTAAAGGAGGATTAAGCGTTCTAGTGAACACAGTTGAACATAATCCTCCAAATTCCGGTATTAATGCACTTACTCCATAATCCCTTGTACACTTTATTGAATGAATAGTCACACAAAGAGTATCACCTTTTTCTGCTCCATTAACATGAATAGGTCCAGTTAATGGATTTACGAAAGGCATTTGTATTATTTTACCTATATCAACATCTACAGAATCGATTCTGTTTTCAAAAGCATCCATAGTTTCGACCACAAAAGTTTCTCCAGAATCAACTTTGGCAACAGGCTGTTTATATGGTCCAATCACATAAGCCCAGTCACCATTTTTATTTTTGATATGTTGCATTGTAAAATCCTTTATACTACCCAAATAATACTTTATTTTAGAAAGTCGTGCACAATCTCTCCATAACCCTCAGTAAAATCCATTTCTACATAATACGAACCAAAATACTCAATCGGTTTGAAATCCGACAAATCGTATATAGGAGAAGGTGCAAACTCAACTATACCATCTCCTTTACGACAAACTTTTATTGAAACATCATTGGTAACTTTTGAACCATCAATCAATTGCATAACATCCACTCCTTTACCATCGACTCTGGGTATTACTTTCAGTCTCCATGAAGGCTTTGTTTCAGGAATATCGCTTATATCTGTACTGTGATTCATGGTGCTTCTGATTCCTAGTATGGAAGAGCCTGCTATCATTGTATTTGTAAACATTACCCTCTCATCCATACCAACTTCTATATCAGCGTAAACTTTAGGAGTCCCGTATATTTCCCTACCAGCAGGTATACTGGACCGAGAATTTAAAAAGGCGGCCGGAGCGAAGTATCCAACTTTACCTTTATAACTGCATTTGACTGTCAAATAGCTTTCTTGAAACTGCCCATAATTAGCCGACCAAGGTACAGTTAAACCTGTAGCTGAACATAAACCGTCTTGTGAAGGCTCGAAACAGTCGGGCAAAATCCGATTTACTGCGTCTAAAGATGCTTTAAAAAAGACACTATGCATACTGACTCCCCTATACCTTGCTGGAGGCATTGGATAATAAGGAGAAAATGCGGGCATAGTCACTATATCATTCATTGGAATAGACATCAGACACTCCTGTTGTTTTATTAATCTTTAGCTATTTTAATCTAAACTAAATCAATGTCGTCAACACACCAAGAAAACACGCTACCATCCCTATAATCACGTGTTTAGTAATATTTTCCTTCAACCAGATAACAGCCAACGGAGCTACAAAAAACGGATAGGTACTATTTAATACAACTACAATAGAAGGTGTGGTAGCTGCTAATGCACCGATAAATGTTAATGTTGCACCTCCCAAAAATAGTCCTGAAACAAAAATAACAAATATATCTCTTTTCGATAGTCCTTTAATTACAAAACTTCGCTTATATGCTAATACTCCCATAATAACCATAGTCATAAACAATAAGCGGATAGCTGCTGCAGGTATCGGTGGCACTTGATCTACTACAATGTCGGTAAAAACGGCACCTATAGCCCAAAATAAACCGGTTACACTCGCGAAAATCAATGCATACAGCTTCAATCTAAGTGAAAAAATATTTCGTAAAGTAAATTTAGAATCATCATTTTTCGAAATCAAATATACTCCAGCAAGTACCAGTAACCCTCCTAACGCCGTCCACCATGAAACTTTATTATCGGTAACTAATATACTGACCAATATACATGCCAATATATATAATCCAGTAGTAGCAGGAGCAACTCTAGAAACATCATCCAAAGATATTGCTTTGACCAAAGCAGTATGTCCAATCATCATTATGAAACCTGCAATCAACAAAATCGCAAAATGTTTAAATTCCATCTGCAATAGGGAGCTCATATCGCTAAATATAAACCCGGCTGCAATAGCCATTACCAAACTAACAGCTAATCTCAAAGCAGTTAAATATAACGTGCCAAATCTCGGTGTTACATTTTTAACAAAAACGTTCGAAAGCCCAATACAGATAGCAGATGATAAAGCAAGTATTTCTCCCAGCATTACAATTTACAATCCAGTTCTATACAATTCATCTAACTATCGTCATTATTATTTAACCTTGG
>MDTE01146130.1_pt1 | contig 11364 bp, 11 predicted proteins | sample 811231 | NCBI WGS metagenome assembly MDTE01 (sample SAMN05326651, study PRJNA326480) | marine metagenome | isolation source: seawater | place: Indian Ocean: Red Sea | collected 2010
CTTTAGCAAAGAACATCATTCCATAATCATCCGATCTAGTGAATCCTCGGATTTTTACCGGTTTTAATTTGAGTGCTTTTTCTAAATCGTCTTTTATTGATTCTGGGTTAAAATTTGATTTGATACTTTCTAAACAATCGTCTAATGTTTTTCCTAATACTTTTTCAGTTAATGTATTGTCTAAGAAAGTGGTAACAGATCCTGTACCGTCATCAACAATGATTTTGGTACGTAGATCTGGATTACCATCCTGCTTACCATGCACCATACATTGATTATTTCTCAAAACCCGTTTACAGTCTGTACAACGGAATATGAGGCCACTTCCTTCTCGAACATTGATTACATATCCATCAACAACGACATCTGTAGAACCTCCTCTGACCGCTAAAGCCTCAATTGGCATTGCAAGTCCTGCTTCAAATGCCTCCATAGGTGGTAAATCATCGAGTTCCAAAGGCGAAATCGTAGTATAATCTCCTATATTCAAATCAGGGACGCCTTGCCACTCCTTGACATAGCCGCTTTCTATTCGATACGCTTTACCTGCTTCCATTTTTGAATCTTTCCATGCTGTGAATCTAGTAACTCCGCTTGCATCCGCCATTTGACCGCTCCAAAGATTCTTTGTTTCGTTTGTAGTTTTATTAACGAATTCTCTCTTTTCGATATCCAGTACTCGAACATTGAGATTAACTCCGTTCATTCCATTTTGTAGAGTAGCGATTGTGCATTCTTGAGAAGTTGTTGTTCCTCTATTCATAGAACCAACATCTATCTCTAATGCTGAAAGAGCTTCGTCTTCTACTACGTTTATTATCGCGCGATCCCCCATATTGACATCTATGCGTTCATTCCAGACTTTACTATATGCGCCGCCAACGTCGACTACTGTGCCGGCCTCATATGGGAATTCTTCTTGCCAACTAGTATAGCGTAAAACTGCACTGGAATCACCTAAGGTTCCCTCATAAATCTGGCGTTTATTTCCATCTTTGAGTGTTATTTCTTTCTGACTTACAGAAAGTAATTTTGCTCGAAAGTTAACGTTTGGTTCTTCCCCCACTATTTGTGCCAGGGGTTTTGATGAAGGCGTGAAAAGTGCTTCGGGATTTCCGCCATATTTTCTAATCACTGCAGCTCTTGCTGTAGAGATGTCTATCTTGTATCCATCGACAAATTTGTGTAAATCAGATACTATTTGTGCTCTGTCTTGATCTGTTTCTAAAACATTCAAGATTTCTTCAATGTGTTTTTCGTGTTTTTCTTCGAATTCTTGCATTGGAGTTCCTCCTTTGTTCTTTCTCGAGACTCCACCCTCGAGTGAAACTTAATTCCTATATGGGTATATATACTTATTGGCTAATAACCTAAATGGATAATTGGATAAGAAATTAAAGAGGGAATGTGTAATATACTGTCCCATGTGAGGATTAAACAGATAAAGGTGAAAAAATGAAGATAGACGAGTTAACACCCAGATGCCCCTCAGTAAATATGACTGTGAAAATTTTGTCATTAGAAGAACCTCGAGAAGTTGGAGAAGGTAAGACTGTAAGAGAAAGTTTGATTGGAGACGAAACAGGAACTGTTGTGATGAGTTTTTGGGGTGAAGAATGTAACGAAGTTAATCAAGACGATGTTCTTTCAATAGAAAAAGGTAGAGTTAGTTTAGTAGGCGGATCTCTAAGAGTTAGTTTAGGAAGAGATGGATCTATGAATATTGTTGAAGATGGACCTGAAAATGTTAGAAAAGATTTGAATATGTCAGACATAGCATATGCACCTCCAAAAACGTTTGGTGGAGGCCGTCGTGGTGGTGGACATAAAGGTGGAGGCCGTCGTGGTGGTTTCCAAAAAAATAAAGGAAGAAGAGGAGGTCGTAGCTATAGCTAGAAGAGGGAGACATCGCAGAAGAGGACCTACAAACGCTCGTCCGCCAATTCGAAAGGCAAAAAAAACCAAGATTAAGTCTAAGAAAATAGAATTGTTAAATGCCTCTAAGCAGACAGAAATACGGTATTTTATTGATGAGATATTAGCTGATCAAATAGGAGACGATAAGGAGCCTTTGATAACGACTTTAGTAGTCAAGGGAACCAGAGAATCAAAGGAGGCCTCTGTTGATTTTCTAGACATGAAAATTTCTGATGGTGTAATCTCTGAAAACGTTAGAAAACCGATATTAGATGTGATTCAACGTTTTACTGTTAAACGATAAGCTGAAGGTTGGTGCATAGGGTGTGGATATTATGGATGAAGAGACTGAGGAAGAATATAATGAAGGTGTAGAATCCTTAAGACAGCCTATTGTAGCAGTTCTAGGACATGTTGATCATGGAAAAACTTCTCTTCTTGATTTTGTAAGAGGTACTGCGATTGTTGATCGTGAAGCTGGTGCGATTACTCAACATATAGGTGCAACGGAAGTGCCTTTGAATGATATTGTAAACGTATGTGGAAAATTAATTAAAAAAGATACGATTGAATTGCCGGGTTTACTGTTCATAGACACCCCCGGTCATCAAGCATTTTCATCTCTAAGAACGAGAGGGGGTGGTTTGGCTGATTTAGCTATTCTAGTTATTGATTTTAATGAAGGATTTAAACCCCAAACTGTTGAAAGTCTGAGAATTCTAAAACAGCAAAAAACTCCTTTTGTTGTTGCCTTGAATAAAATAGATAAAATTTCTGGTTGGACATCCAAGGGTATTGGACATTTAGCTAATGCCAAGAACCAACCACCTCATGCAACTGAAGCATTTCAAAATCGTTTGTGGGAGATTATGGCGGATTTTGGAGAAAGGGGTTTTGATGCTGCTCCGTACTGGGAAATTGATGATTTTTCAAAGAAAATAGCGTTAGTACCTACCTCTGTGAAAGAGACTGGAGAAGGGATACCGGAATTATTTATGGTATTGATGGGGTTAGCGCAGAAATATTTGAAGAAAAGACTTAGACTAGATGAAGGAATGGCAGAGGGGACTGTTCTAGAAATGAATGAAGAGAAGGGTCTTGGAAAATCACTTAGTATAATTCTATACAACGGCATCCTAAATGATTCAGATAATCTCGTTATTGGAGCTACAAACGAACCTGTGGTAACTAGAGTAAAGAAAATATTGAGGCCGAATGCGTTGGATGAGATTAGGGATCCTCGAATGCGTTTTGAATCTTCAGAGATTGTTAAAGCGGCTGCAGGAATTAAAATTGTTGCACCTGATTTAGATGGTGTTGTGGCTGGCGCTCCGATATATGGTGTGTCGAATGATGAGGAGTTGGAAAATGCTCTTTCAAGATTGGAAGAGAGTATGATTGCGAATGTAGAATTAGATGATGAAGGAATAGTTATCAAAGCAGATGCTATTGGATCTTTAGAAGGTTTAGCAAGCGAATTGAAAGAGGTTGGGTATCCTGTTCTTAAAGCTGGAATCGGAGACATATCCAAAAAAGATATTATTCTAGCTGAAACATCTAAACCGGAGTTGCGAGCGATTTTAGGATTCAATGTAAAGGTATTGCCAGAAGCTAAGAATGAGTTGGAAAATTCAGAAGTAATGGTCTTCGAATCGGATATTGTTTATCGCTTAATTGATGATTACAAAGAATGGCGACGTAAATATGATTTAGAGGAAGAGGAGAGAGTTAGGAAAGAGTTTGCGCATCCAGGTAAATATGAAATTTTAGAAGGGTGTGTTTTCAGAACAAGAGGGCCTGCAGTAGTTGGTATTAGAGTGCATGCAGGAAGGATCGCAGTTGGACAGCGTGTCCTAAGATCTGATAATGTAGTTGTTGGAAGAATAAAATCAATGCGTCGTGGCGATGAAGTAATAAAAGAAGCGAATCAAGGAGATGAGGTCGCTATTGCAATAAGTAATGTGACTGTTGGAAGGCAAATTAAGGAAAACGATATGCTGTATATTGAAATGAATGAAAGAGATATTATTGAAATAAGAGAAGCTGGTGTTAAACTGAATTTAGATGAGGAAGAAGTTATAGGAGAGATGCAAAAAATAAAGAAAAAGGACTCTCCCTTTTGGGGGCGCTAGGCCTTATAATCAATAGTCAATGACCTATTATGGCAAGTGACGCTGTGGAATTGGAAGACTTACCGGGAGTAGGTCCTGCGGCTGCAGAAAAATTACGTGAAGGTAAATTTCTTTCAATTGAGGCCATTGCTACAGAATCGCCAGCTAAAATATCTGAAGCTACTGGGATAGGAATTGGGTCCTGTACAAAAATAGTAATAGAAGCTAGGAAGTTAGCGGAGATTGGAGAATTTATAACTGGAGATGAACTGGAAAAGAGGAGGGGGGAGGTACAAAAACTTACTACCGGTTCGAATAATTTAAATGAATTGTTAGGTGGTGGTATTGAAACTCAGAGTATTACGGAATTTTATGGTGAATTCGGTTCTGGTAAAACACAAATAATACATCAATTATTGGTAACGGTACAACTTCCTGAAGAAGAGGGGGGGTTGAATGGACACGGTGTACTTATTGACACTGAAAATACATTTAGACCTGAAAGAATAAAATCAATGGCAGAAGGATATGGTTTAGATCCGGAAGAAGTTCTAAGTAAGATACACGTAGGTAGAGCATACAATTCAGACCAGCAGATGTTGATGGTGGATAAAGCTGTTGAATTGGCTGAAAAACATCCTGTTAAATTATTGGGTATAGATTCTTTGACGTCGGCATTTAGAGCTGAGTTTTTGGGAAGAGGCACTCTGGCTGAGAGGCAACAAAAACTTCGATCGCATATGCGTGATTTAGACAAATTTATGGAGCTTACAAACGCAGCAACTGTTGTTACAAATCAGGTTCATTCAAATCCACAAGCTATGTTTGGTGATCCGACAAAACCGGTTGGTGGGCATATTGTTGGACATACTTCTAAATTCAGAATATATCTAAGAAAAGGAAAAGCTGGAACTAGAGTTTGCAGATTGAAAGATTCTCCACACCTTCCTGAAAGTGAAGCTGTGATTTCGGTGCTGGAAGAAGGAATTAGAGATTAATCTTTTTTCCAAAAAAGAGAAGGGGAATTGAAAAGAACTTTTAGACCGAACCAATTTTTTATCGCTATTTTCAAAATACTTTCTGTATCACGATTAAGTGTTTCCTGTTCACGAATACCGTCTGCCTGTATGAAACAATGCATGGAACAGTAACCACTACTAGCGCCATCCGATACGTTGTGTTGAACATTATCTGGAGTATTATTAGTCATTGCATTTCCAACTTTGAAGGGCCAATTAAACGGTTCTTCACATCCTTTACAAATTCGTGTCTTGATGTTTGCAACTGTTGAATTCCCATAACGGGCACCTTGTTTGATTTCATCTTCCTTATAATCATAATGAGTTGAATCGGCAGATGGATAGTTCAAGTCGTCAAGGTTTACCATAAATCCTCTATCGATAGTTAACGTAGCCCGATTTAAGGGTTAATGCCGTATTTTTCATAATAAGATTCATCAAAATGGAAGTATATTCGTTCACCTTTAAATTTTCGAGTGGTGGAGTCCCAAGGAAAGAAAATTGCTACTTGGAATTCTATTTGATCGCCTGAAGCAGGAAAACCAAGCCAGTCCCTTTCGTGAGTGCCGATGACTCTGGCCTCTTCAACAACGCCCTGTGGACCGATGACTATGTTGGTTAATCTAAAATCGACATCTGGAAAAGCGGAGAGTAGGTCGTTGTAAAATTCTGTAGCGCCACTATGGCCGTGCCAAATTTTATTTTTTTGAGGGATTTCGTAAACACAGTCTTCTGACAGTGTAGAAATTAATCCATCTATGTCTCTATTGTCCTCAGCTATTGAGTGTTTTTTCCATAACTCTTTGATTTCATCATACTCTTTTTGGTTAATTGGCTTCTTCAACAGTTCCTTAGCTAATGTGTGTTTATCATCAAATGATACAGGGGCGTCTGCACCTTGTAGTTCTCTAACTAAATCGACATAGGATTTCATTGCATCTTCTTTCGAAGTGCCTTTTAGTTCTGCCCATGCACCATGTTTTGCAATTGCAACGGGCCCTTTCAGATAGGGGGTTTTACCTGTCGCATCCCCTTCGATAGATTGTTTGTATAGAGAATATAAATTCAATAGTGTTTCCTGGCTCGGTGTTCGATTTATGTTTCTAACATCTTCCGATGCTTGTTGAAAACTTTGCTCAAGCTCTGAAACCATAGAGGAGATAATGCAGTGTTGTAAATAAAGAAGATTTTGCACCCAATAATATAAACTAGAATGCGTTATCTGTATTGTGAGTTCCGCAAAGCCAAAGCACAGGTACGGATTGTATAGATTTTATGCGCCGATATATGATCGTATTATGGCGCCCAGTTTTTCAGAAGGACATGCTTTGATGTATGATGAATTGAATTTAAAATCTGAAGATAAAGTTCTAGAAGTTGGTGTTGGAACTGGAATATCTTTGAAGTATTATCCTGCGAATGTAGTAGTAGATGCAATAGATGCAAGCGAGCCGATGTTGAAAGAGGCCCAAGAGAATATTGAGGGGAATGTTGAGGCTGAGGTTCGATTACATTGTATGGATGCACATCATCTTGAATTTGATGATAATAGTTTTGATTGTTCAATAATTGCACATGCAATTGCTGTTGTAGCGAATCCAGATATGGTTCTAAAAGAGATGATTAGAGTTACAAAACCTAAGGGAAGAATTGTGATTGTAAATCATTATAAAGAACATCCAGGAATTTTAGAAAGAATATGGAATCCAATAAGGAAGCGTTTAGGTTTAGGAAGACAGATTGATCTATTTCAAATAATTGAAAAGAATGGATTAGAATTGTTGAAAAGTAAAAATGTTAATAGAATTGCATCAAAATTATTAGTTTGTAAAATACCTTAATTCTGAACAATAATTTTTGCTGCTATCTCTTCATCGAGAGAGAGGGTTGTGGTTTCCGTTTCTATATCATAAGAGTGGTCTTTTGATTTTTTCAGCATGATTGTGTTGCCTGGAGATAGTCCTGCCTGTTCCAACGTTTTTGTCATTTCGTTATTCTCTAGAATTATGCGGACTTTAGCTATCTTTCCTTCTTTTAGATTCGTGAGTGGAAGAAAATCGGGTTCCGGTTCAACGTCTACATTCACTTCGTGACAAAAAAGATTGCTATCGTCTTCCATATCTACACCTAAAAGATTGCTTAATCGTGTTTCAACATCGCGTGTTAATATGTGTTCCATTCTACAAGCAACTTCTGCTGCTTCATCTTTTTCAACGCCTAGAATTTCGGTTAAGAAGCGCTGAAGGATATTAAATCTATGATCTATTACATTGGCCACTCGCTGACCCTGTTTTGTTAGATATACACCATGATATGCTTGATAATCTACCAAACCAATCTCTCCTAAACGTTGTATCATTTCGGTTACTGTTGCCGGTTGCAGATCGGTTTGAACTGCTAAATCTGAAGTTCTAACACGTTGACCATCAGAGGATAATGCGTGAATGTTTTTTATCATCATTTCTGCGCTTTCTGACAGTGCGTCCATTGAAGCCATATCGTCGATAGGAGGTGGTGATATAAAAAATTTAGGGAGGCCTAAACTATTATAAAGAGGGTTCTTTTTAGGGAGGCCTAAATTAGGGTGGGCTAAAAATAAAAAGTGATAAAATGGACATGGAAGCAGGATTTTTGATTGGATTTCGAGAAGCTCTAGAAGCTGTACTGATTGTAACTGTTCTAGTTAGTTTGATGTACAAAACAGATAGAGATTATATGGTGAAATGGATTTGGGCTGGAGTTCTATTTGCGATAATTGCAAGTATACTAACTTGGCAGATTTTTGAGATGTTTGTTGGAGAATTTGAAGGAAAGAATGAAGAGTTATTTGAGGGGGCACTGTATCTACTTGCTGCTGTTTTGATTACTACAGTTATATTACACGTTATTGGTCACGCATCGAAAGAACTGTTGGAAAATAAAGCAGAAAAGGCAATTGAAAGCAATCAATCCTTCGGTATCGGAATGCTGGCTTTTGTATCTGTGTGGAGAGAGGGTGTGGAAACTGTTATTTTCATTGGAGCCGGTACAGAGAGTAGTGAAGCCATCACCGGTCTGTTTATTGGGATAGCAATAGCGTGTGCAATAGGATATATGATTTTTAACAGTATTCAAAAAGTTGACATTCGATTGATGTTTAATATTTCTACTTCTCTTTTGATTGCTTTTGCAGCATACCTAGTAATGGAAGCGATGCATGAATTTGGAGAAGTAGGATTATTTGGACTTCCGGAAAGTAAGGCGATTGAAATTGGTGGAGCTGTTGTGTATTTGATAATCGCATATTTCCTTTCTGAGCGATATGGGATATCGTTGATTGATTCGGTAACAAATAGTGTGAAGGGTATTGCAAACGTCTTTAGATAATTGTAACTAGTTGATTGTCTTGACGATTGTTATCCGACAAATATTGTAAGAAATATCTTGCTCGAGCGCCTTGATCATCAGTAAGAACACTGCGATCACCATAACGACTCATTAGATTGTCTAATGATGGTGAGTGTTGTTCCGAAGTGCAATCCTCGTATTCTGATTCTTGACCCGGTTTTTCACCCTGATACAGGAAAGCTGCACTGCAACCTATAGCCTCTTCACAAAAATTGTAACAATCGTACGGAGTGTCGCAAACAAAGTCTCCTGTGCGATAGCACTGCTCTGTCGGCATAACCCAATCATCTGCCCAACGTTTGACGGAGCTATAATCTAAATGTGAATCAGCATCTGGATTGGAACTGTATTGATGAGTATGATAAAGTCCAAGGAAGTGGCCCAGTTCATGTGCAGGTACGTAACTAGTTTCGAAAGATGAGGCCCTTACGAAGGTAACATAGTGTGTACGATCATACCAAGGAAACATACTGTATGCACCCCAACCATCAGTGACCATTACGATATTCACATTACTGAAATTATAGTTGGCTTCGAATTCTTCGCTTAAATCTTCGACGCTAAAGCCATCTCCATAATCGCCGCCTGAATCGTTTTTATTATTCTCTTCTTCTTCGGTAACATCGGGGAATGCAACATCTACGTAGATGACTTCGCCAACTGTAAAATCGATACCGTGTGGATTGTATACTGTGTTGATGAAAGCTACGCCAGTTTCGATAGAGGAATTATTGGAGATATAATTTACACCTTCATTATCTTTGTAAACAAAGAAAGTGATTGCAAGAGTTTTTGTTGGTCCGTTGACTTCGCACGTCATTCCTGGATATGGATTATCAGGAGTGATTTCATACCAAAACTGTTGTTCATTACATGATTTTGCTTCTTCTGGTTCAGTTCCTAAACAGCCCATCAACATTGCAGTTGTCATAATCGCGAAGAATTTAGAATTCATTTATTCCTGAAGATTGGAAAAAACACCAATATTAGACTATACCTTCTCTTTTGAGTGCCTTCAATCCTTCAGTAATTGACAGGTGTGATAGATTATCTCTATTCTGTTCAATGAAATTTAACACCTCGTTTGGTGACGAATAAGAATGTTGCCTGAGAGTCCAGCCGATAGCTTTCCGAATGAAGAACTCTTCTTCATGCCAAACCTGTTTAATCAATTTAGATAGTAATTTGAAATCAGTTCTTTCTTTATATTTTAATTGAGTGAGTAATGCTGTACGGCGAATCCATAAATTTTCATCTTTAATCCATTCATTCAGAAAAATTGGTAGATTGTTACTATCTGCTAATGCGGTGCCGATAAGTTTCGGTGCGATATTGTCAATTGTATCCCACCATTGAGTTAAGCGAATTATTTCGACATAGAGATCTATGTTCTCTTCTACAATATATTCTTGATATTTGTTAGCGAAAGCTAAACCTGCATACCACTCTTCGCGATGTTTTGCATTTTTGAAAACATAAAGAATTGTGTTTCTATACTCTTGGTTTGTTGTAGGCATATATTTATCGAAAAGCGATGAATAGATTTTTTTCAGTTGTGGGGCTTGTAAACCATAATAAGGCATTTTAGATTTCATGTACCGTTGTTGCTCTTTCGCAATTTTTGGATTTTTCTGTTTGGAGAATTCTTTACGTAATTCGATGAGTAGGTTCGTTTTACTCACCTAGAAAGGGGGTTTTCTACTCCATAAAATAAATGCGATAGCGCCGAGACTGAAACCGCCCAAACCTGCTGTTACTGCGGCATTCTTAATAGTCCAAAATGAAGTTTCTACTTCCGTTTCGACTTCTACTATTTCATTCATTTTACTTAGATTAAAGGCGTGGAAATTCATCTCGATATAATAGAGTCCATTATACTCTGATGAGGGCTCGCCAAATTCTAATTTAGAGATACATGCCTGATTGTGAGTGTTCATATTAACACCATCAGTGGTACAGGCATAGTCTGCGTAATTAGTCATATTTTCATCAACAAAGTGATGAGTTACTTCATCTTGTTTCATGAAAAGACGGACACTTATATCAAATGGAACTGTTGCTTCCCAATATTCTTCTAAGGCTTGTCCCTGAAATGGTTTAGCGCCTAAAGCTGTACCTTCTATACCGAAGACCCAAAGATGTCCACTATTAGCTTCGTTCACATCAATACTGTAGCTTTTGCTGTTGGTTGTAGTGCCTAACGATTGAGAATTATCATTAGAACCGTCGCCATTAGTGTCGATTGTTAATTCTAAATCTGCGGCCGTGCCGTCGTCTGTATTAACCAATGGATAAGTTAGAACCAGTTCTGCCCTCATAGTTCCTTCTGGAACGTGAAGATAATGTGTTGAGTCTGTAACATAAACGCCATCATCTGCCCCACCCACAAAGTACATGGCCCACTCACCTTTCCAATGAGCTGCTAATGTATCTGTATGTTCTTTGTCGGTGTGAATTTCAACTGTGCCATTCATCTGCTCCATGGCATCGAACACTGTAACGTTGGAGTTTGGATTAGAAGTTCTAAGATGTTCCAAGGCGAGAGCCATTTGAACTGCCCTATTCACATCAATGAGGCCGTGTCCCTGTCCCCAATCATGTTGGCCGCCTGTAGTACTATACGATTCGTTCGCATTCGATTGAGCACCTTCTAAATATCTTCCAGACAGTTCCATAATCAACTCCGCTTCTGTTATGAATGTGTCAATTCTATTGTCATACCACTCGCCTTCAGTTGTAATGTGATCTTCGAATACATAATCTGCAACGCCCAGAGAAGGGGCTGCCTGATAGAGTAATGTTGCAACTCCTGCGATATGAGGCGTGGCCATTGATGTGCCTGAAATTGCCATATAATATAGATCGTCATCGCTGAATCTTTGTGAGCCGTCAATCAATGTTCCTCTTGGAGCGGTTGCCCAGATATTAAC
>MDTE01103619.1_pt1 | contig 11363 bp, 10 predicted proteins | sample 811231 | NCBI WGS metagenome assembly MDTE01 (sample SAMN05326651, study PRJNA326480) | marine metagenome | isolation source: seawater | place: Indian Ocean: Red Sea | collected 2010
ACTGTACTACTTGGATGTATCAGGGACGTCATGTATCATCGCTGAAAATATACATTGAGCATGTATAACATCATTTACAATGCATTTACCTTCAAATTTGTAAACATTTTTAACTTTATTTAAGCGATTAACCTTTAAATTTAATACATCACCTGGCATGATTGGTTTTCTAAATTTACATTTATCAATTGTCATGAATGAGACACCAGGATTTTTCATTGAGTCTTTTAGATGCATGGCTACTGTAAAACATGCAGCTTGGACTATAGCTTCAATCACTAATACTCCAGGCATAAGTGGCCTTCCAGGAAAATGTCCCTCAAAAAATGGCTCATTTATGGTTACACATTTAATGGCATGTGCAGAGATATCTGGTTCAAACTCGATAATTTTATCGATTAATAAAAAAGGGTACCTATGGGGTAAAATTTTTTGAATACCATTAATGTCCATACTTTTTTTGCCTTATAATATTTTTTTTCCATTCTTTCATATCAATTGCTGGAAAACCAGCAACTACTGAATTATCTTTTATATTTTTTGTTACGCCACTTTTAGCAGCAATAATTACATTGTCACCTATTGAAATATGACCAGCAAAGCCCGCCTGCCCACCAATAGTTACATTTTGACCTATCACAACGCTACCAGAAATACCTGTTTGGGCTGCAATACAAGCGTTTTTACCAATTATACAATTATGACCAATATGTACCATATTATCTACCATGGAATTTTTACCAATAAATGTAATGTCAATCTTAGCTCTATCAACACTGCATCTAGCGCCAAGATGAACATCATCGTCAATAATAACAATACCTATTTGAGGATTTAGGTGTTGAGAACCTCTCTTTTTAAAATCAAATCCAAAACCGGTGGTACCAATACTTGTACTATCAGAGATGATTACATTATTACCAATTATTGAATTTTTTATAACAACATTATTTTTAATTATACAGTTTTTACCAATTTCCACACCTCTTGAAATAAAACAATTTTTTCCAATTTCAGATGAATTATCAATCTTTGCATGTTTAGAAATGTATGATCCATTTACAAGATTAAATTCATCAGGAAAATTTTTTTTATCATCATGAAAAAACAAATGATTTATAATTTCGTTATAAGAAGTATTTAAATTTTTAACAATAGAAATATTTTCATAATATTTTAAGTTTTCTTTTGAGTTAGAAATAATATGCAAGTTTTTAGATTTAATATTTTTTATATTATTATCATTATCAAGAAATAAAATTGAATTATCTCTAATAGTCGATAGTGATGAAATATCAAAGATTTCAAAATTATTTAATATTTTACTAGATACTAAATTTTCACCTAATAAAGTTGATAAAAAATCTATATTAATTTTATTTTTAATTGGGAAGAAATTGTCTCTATTAAATAGTCTCATCTATTCTAAAAAGAAGTACCAATAGAGAAATTGAAAGGTCTTGTCTTATCAGAGTTATTTTTTTGAATTGGAATTGCATATGAAAATGAAATCGGCCCAACAGCAGTTATAAAATCAAAAGATGTTCCAAAAGAAGTTCTCAAATCTATATCTGAGGATGATACATAATCACTATTCCATATTGACCCTGTAGTCAAAAAGAATTTAATATTTATATTATCTTTTTCATCGAATATAAATGAACTACCATAACCCAGAGTGGTTGTAAAAAATTCATTTCCACCTAGGTATATTGTGCCATCATAGGGACCTATTCCTTTGTAATCAAAACCTTTAAAATTTAATCCACCTAAACCAAATGCATTTTTTGTTTTTAATTTTGAATTTAAAGATTTTGCATAACCATATTTGTTATTTAAAAAAATATAATTTTTAGATTTTTTGAGTCTCTTATAATTTTTATTTGTTAAAATAAAATTATAGTATGAGTCATCAGAAATGGTCTCAGGAGATATATTAAAGTTTATTATATTAAGATTTCCATTAGTAGGATTTAAATAATTATCAGTTGAGTCATATTTAAGTGATAACTTGAAATTGTAATTCTCAAATGTACCAATGTTATCATTTATAAATTGCGATGTATCATTAACTGGGGAATGTCCTTTAAAAGTTTCATAACTAACCCCCGCTCCATAAGTAAGATAATCATTTTTCTCAAAATTGATAAAATATCCTAATCCCCTTCTAGACGCCTTATATCCAAATGAGTTTGTATAATCATTGTCTTGGTTAAAAATAGTATAAGTATTGGTAAGATTTGGATTTAGTATAGGATATTGTCTAAAATTAATATCAAATTTTACATCTTCTGAATTTAAATTAAAGTTTGCGTCAACACTATTCCCCGATCCAAAAATATTTTGATCTTCAATACCAAAAGTAATTCCTGCTCCTGTGTCAGCATTAAACGTACCAGCTAATAAAAGATTTCCAGTTTTTTCATTTTCATCAATGTCTACTAGTATATCAACTTTTTGATCATATATATTTGTCGAAGTAAGAACATTTTTAATATAAGGGTATTTTTTTAAAATTTTAATTGATCTATCTAGACTATATTTATTAAAATATTCACCGGGTTGGATTAAAATCTTTGAACGTATTGTTTTATTATTCGTTATTGAATTACCAGTTATTTCAATTTTATTAATTACAATAGGATCTTTTTGCAAAGTAACAAATGATACATCCAATAAGTAATCTTGTTTTTGATTTAAATTGACTTCAATCGACCTATTATAGATATTGTTTGAAATTAAAGTATTATTAAATAATTCAAGATATTTATCAATTAAGGATTTGTCATAGTAATAATCTATTTTTTTTAAATTTTTTTCTAATTCAATAATCTGTTTGTCTAGTGAGTTAGAAATTTTTTCACTAAAGTTAAACTCTAAGTTATCAATTGAAGTTCTATTACCTTCCTCTATATAAAAAAATAGAGTATTAGTATTTAAAACACTTTTATCTAGTACATACATTACTTTAACATCAAAAAAACCATCGCTTTTATATGATGAAATTATTTTATTTTTATCAAAATCAAAAGTAGGAAAATTTAAGTTACTTCCTGAAGTAAAGAAATTATAGAACTTTACACTTTGTGATTGTATTATTGAACTTAAATACTTGTCCGAATAAAAATTGTTTCCTATAAATTTGATAATACTGATCTTTTGCTGTTTGTTTTCAATTACTTCATAAATGAGATTTACCCTATCTTTTGAGTATCTTTCAACCTTTGATATTACTGAAATATTTTGAAATCCTTTAGATTTATATATAGTTTTTATTACGTTTAAATCTTCTTTAATATTTTTTTTTGTTAAAAGATAATTATTTTGTGAAACTAAATTTTGTTTGATTAATTCATCTTTAATCCAGACATTATTATTTATATAAATATTTTCTATAATGTCACTTTCATTCAGATTGATGATATAATTATCTTCATATTCACTAAATTGTAGTTCATATATCAAATCAGAAGATGACAATTCCCTAATAATTTTGTCAATATCAATTAATTCAAGATTATCATTAAATATATCAATTGATGTAATGGACTGAATATCATTTAAAGTATATTTTGAGAGACCCTCAATAATTAGATTTTTTGCATAAATATTTATTGAAATTAAATTTAAAAATATAAAAAAAAGAAATCTTTTATACATTTGTTTTATAATAATTATTTACTTTAGAAACGAACTTTAAAATTGAGTCAATAGTATTTAATTCTTTTGGCTTCGAATGTTTTTGTATTTCAGACATTACATAATCAATAATATCATTATAATTTAGTTTATTAGACAAATAAAGATTATGTGCTTTATTATTAATTATCATAAACAAAATTTGTTTATAATGATCATATTTACATAATTTTTTATAAATTTTTAGTACCTTAAACCTATTATCATTGGGAACTTTCAACCTTAAGTTGTCAATATTTAAAAACTTAACATCCTTTTTTAAAGGTTTTAGCTCGTAAAAATATGATAGAGGTTTCATGAGAGTAATCAGCATATTATTTGTAAAACAATTTAATGATACTGTATTATCATTAAAATGTAATAGACTATGAATGTAAGCTTCTTTACAAATTAAAAAATCAATTTTTGACAGAGGAATTTCATATATGTGTGATAATTCGTAAATTTCTAAAATTTTGTTAATAAAATTAGATGAGTCGATTAAATTGTTAGTGCCCATTTTCCATTTTGGGTGAGATAGAACTTTTTGAGAAGAAACTTTTGACAAATCTAAATTTTTATTAAAGTAAAAAGGTCCACCGGATGCAGTTATATAAATTTTATAAATATTCTCTTTATTAAATTTTGAGTTAATAAGTGAAAAATGTTCGGAGTCTAAAGGAATAAAAATATTTTTTTTTGAAATAATTTTCTTTTGTAATATTGAACCTCCTGCAATAATTAATTCCTTATTTGCTATTGCTATTACAGAATTAGAATTAAATTTTAAAAAATAGTTTAAATAATTTAGTGAATAGCTTCCATAATCTAAAAAATAAATAATATCAATTTTTGTTTTTAAAATATCTAAAAAATTTATCTGATCATTTTTTTTTCCTAAAGCAAATATATGTTTAATTTTATATTTTTTTTTTTGCTCTAATATTTTTTTTTCGTTTTTAAAACATGTCACTGCAAAAATTGATATTTTATTTTTTAAAATATATTTTAATAACTTTGAACCTAGTTTGCCTGTGGAACCTATTATAACTATTTTTCTTTTCATAAGTTAATGATTAGATAAAGTTTAAAAAAAATTGATATTAAAAACATACTATCTAATCTGTCTAGTATACCTCCATGATTTCCTAAAGCACTTGAGAAATCCTTAATATTTAAAGATCTTTTTATAAAAGAAAAAAAAATATCACCTAAAAAAAGAAAAATAGAAATTAATACAGAAAAAAATATATCAAAATTAAGTATTATAAGAATAATAGTTGATAGAAAAAATGAAATTAAAGTTCCGGACCAGGTTTTCTTTGGACTAATATTAGGCAATATTAATGGACCTTTAATTTTAGAGCCAAAAATGTAAGCCATAGTGTCATTAAAAAATGAAATACCAATAATTAAATAAAAAATATTTCTATCAGCATTGTTAATTAGAAATAAAATTAAGCAAAATATACATAAGGTTATATTGAATAAAATGAATTTATATCTAGATACAAATAAGGTTAAAAAAATAAGAGATATTTGTATTAAACAAAGGTAAATCAATAAAATATTAAAATTATTGATCAGAAAATATAAAATTAAAATAAATGAAATAATTAATATTTGAGTGATACTATTAATTAATTTTAAAGCATAAAGATCATACAAAACAAAGAGAAATATAATAAATAATAAAATTAAATCTAAATTTAATACATATGAAAAACATACTGCCAATAATAGCGATATGCCTACAAATATCCTATTTAAGTCAGCGACCAAACTTTCTCTCTATTAAGTAATATTTTTTTAAAATTCTTAAGACATCATTAATTTTAAAATCAGGCCATAATTTTTTTGTAAAAAAAAATTCAGTGAAAGTAAGTTGAAAAATTAAGAAATCACTAATTCTATTAAAACCACCTGTTCTTATTAAAATTTGTGGATCTGGAAATTTAGAAGTAGATAAAAATTTTAAAAAAGACGCATTCTTGATTTTTGATAATTTAAATTTTTTCGCAGCTTGAATAATATCTTGTCTACCACTATAGTTTAAATAGATAATTAAATATTTTTTAGAATTCTTTTTTATATTTTCTATGTAGTCTATCTTATTATTGATCTCTTTACTTAAGAAATTTCTATCACCTATGAATCTAATATTATATTTTTTGCACGAGTTTAACTTTGCCTCATTATCCAAGAATTCAATTAGAATATTTTTTAGGACGTTTATAAGACTTTTTGGTCGCTTAAGATTATTTTTAGATAGTGCAAAAGCAGATATGTAATTTACCTTATTGTAATTAAATAAATAGTCAGCAATTTTCAATAAATTTTCGACACCAGCCTTATATCCTTTGAATTTATTTAAATCATTTTTTTTTGACCATCTATTATTACCATCCATAATAAAAGCAATATGATCGATCTGATTAGACAAAACTAAACTTTTAAAATCTCAGACTCTTTTGAGTTTGTTAATTTTTCGATATCTTTAATTGAGTTATCAGTGATATTTTGTATTTCTTCCTGGTATCTTTTACTTTCATCAATGGAAAAAGACTTTTCTTTTTCATGACTCTTTATTTCATCTAAATATTTTCTTCTAATACTTCTAATTGAAACTTTAAATTTTTCACATATTTCTGCGATTAACTTTACAAGTTCTTTTCTTCTTTCTGCAGTTAGTTCAGGGAATTTAAGTAAAATGTTATTTCCATCATTTTGGGGTGTAACGCCCAAATTTGAGTCTAATATAGCTTTTTCCGCAATTTTCAGAAGAGATGAATCCCATAAGTTTACATTTAAAGTCATATTATCTAAATTATTTATATTTGAAAGTTGTGTGATAGGAGTCTTTGATCCGTAACAATCTACTAATATTGATTTTAGTATATCGGGTGAAACTCTTCCTGTTCTAATATTTTTTAATTCATTTGAAAAGGCATTTATACTAGATTGCATTTCTAATTTACATTTACCTTTATCAAACATCATTAATCTTTAATAATAGAATATGAACCTTTGCCTTCGACTATATCAATTATATTAGAGCTATTTAAAATAGAGAAGATAATTATAGGCAATGATCTGTCTTTGGCCAAGCTTATTGCAGTCGCATCCATTACCTTTATTTCTTTATTCAAGTAGTTTGAATAAGATATTTCAGATATTTTCTTTGCATTAGAATTTTTAACAGGATCTTTATCATATATACCATCAACTTTTGTTCCTTTAAAGATTACATCTGATTTCATTTCTGATGCTCTAAGTACAGCAGCAGTATCTGTTGAAAAAAAAGGATTACCTGTACCTGATGCGAATATTACAACTCTATTTTTATTTAAATGACTTGTAGCTTTATTTTTAATATATGGTTCAGCTACCCTATTTATACTAATTGCAGTCATAACTCTTGACTCAACACCAATATTTTTAAGATTAGATTGTAATGCTAATGAGTTTATCACAGTACCCAACATACCCATGTAGTCTGAAGTTACCCTATCCACAACACCATTTGAGAAAGATGAACCTCTTATAAAATTTCCACCACCTAATACAATAGAAATTTTTAAATTTTTCGATTGTAGTTTTTTTATACTTAAAGCTAAATCATTAAGAATTTCAAAATCAAAACCCTGTTCATTCGATCCTGCTAAAGACTCACCAGAAATCTTTAACATGATATTGTTATACATAATATTAAATAGTATATAAATCCATAGTTGTAATGTTAAGGCTTATATTATTATTTTTTGAAATCTCACTTAGAAATGAGCTAACACTTTTTTTTTGGTCAGTTATTAAAGCTTGCCCTAAAAGAGTATTTTCTTTTATAAATTTATTTAATTTACCCTTAATAATTTGATCTTTTTTATCTTCAGGCACATTACCTAATTGCTTTAAAATTATGTCTTTTTCGTCTTGAATTACTCTTGAATTAATTGAATTTTCATCTATTCCCATTGGCTTCATAGCAGAAATTTGCATTGCTAAGACTTTAAGGTCACCAATTAATTCTAAAGCAACTTCTATGTTATCAGTAGATATTTCAACCACAGAGCCTATTTTAGAACAATTGGAATTATATTTATTGTGCAGATAAGTAATAAATATAGATTTTTCAGATAAATATTTTTTATATGAGACTATCTGAATATTTTCACCTATTTTAGATATCAGATCGGTAAGATTTTCCTTTAAGGATTTATCGTTTATTTTTAATAAAGATAGGTCATCATCATTTCCTTGATCTTTTAAATTTTTATCCTCATGAATGGCTTTTGATAGTCTCTCAGCAAAAGCTAAAAAATCATCATTTTTTGCAACAAAATCAGTTTCGCATTTAATTTTGCAAACAGTAAAGTCTGTATTTGATTCTTTATTAAAAAAACAAACTACACCCTCATTTGTTTCTCTATCTTGTTTTTTTTGTGCCTTCAAAATGCCCTTTTCTCTTAGCCATTTTACTGCTGCTTCAAGATCATTATTATTTTCAGATAGAGCTTTTTTACAATCGACAATTCCACTGCCAGTAGAGTCTCTGAGCTTTTTAATTAATTCCATACTACTCATTTTTATTAATACTTTCTTCTTGAGCAATGTCTTCTTTCAAAACTAAAACTTTTTTAAAATTATCAAGTATAAATTGGACTGATTTGACACCATCATCGTTAGCAGGAATAGGATAATCAATTATGTCTGGATCACAATTTGTATCAACAATACCAATAATTGGAATTCCTAGTTTTTTCGCTTCTAATACAGCAATATGTTCTCTATTAGTGTCAATAATAAAAATTACATCTGGTGTGGATTTCATTTCAATTATACCACCAAGAGTTTTATCTAGTCTAGCTTTCTTTTTTTCAATATCTGATAATTCTTTTTTTGTAAAAACAGTATCTTCAGAATTTAAGATATTTTCATAATTATTAAGAGTGTTTATTGAATTTTTTACAGTATTCCAATTTGTAATCATACCACCTAGCCATCTAAAATTTACAAAATAATTACCAGTTTCTTTTGCTATATTTTCTACTATTTCACTATGCTGTTTTTTTGTGGATACAAATAAAAATTTTTTTTTATTTTTTGAAGACTCATGCGCAAATTTAAGTGCACTCTCAATTAAGGGAAGTGATTTTCTTAAATCTAAAATGTGCGTGCCATTTTTTTCTCCATATATGTATTTACCCATTTTAGGATTCCATCTTTTTTTATTATGACCAAAATGAGAACCATTTTTTAATAGATCGTCGAGTGATATTTCTATATTCATCTTGCCTCCGGTTAAGCTTTAGTCGATAGAATGGAAACCTTTAAGGCACCGGATGTCTATCAACCTGTTTTTTTTGTGATGTTTTAAAGTATAAATCTTATTAATCAAGAGTTAATTCAATGAAATATTTAAAATTTTATTATCATTGTGAACTCTAATATTGTCAAAACTGCCCACATTATCTAAATCAAGGAGTTCGTCATAAGAAATATGAGTTATTTGTTTAATTAAATCATCATCTTTTATGATTAGTAAACTATCAATATTCACATTATAAAAATCGTTTTTTACTAAAGATTTAATTTTTGCTTTAATATATTTTGCATGAAGCGAACTCAAATCAAATTGATCATCAAATAGTCTCAAATCAAAAAAACCACTTTCGTTTATTACATTCAAAAGAATATATCTTTTCCCATTTCTAGTAGTTTTGTATTGTGCTTTAACGACATAAAAATAAAAATCATCTAAAAATTCAAGCTTATTATTGATTTTTTCTTTAAAAGAAGAACTATTGAGTTTTGTAAGTATTTTTGTTTGTTTTTTTTGTGAATAAAGAAATCCGTAACTTTCAAATTCTGCCTTAATAGGGTCAAATTGTTTATATTCTTTTTTTAGAAAAAATTGGTTATCAGAAGAGTCATTAAATAGTGTAGCTCCAGATTTCTTTTTTATAATATTTTCTACATTTGCAAATAATTTAGAGATGTTTGTATTAAGTGAATTTAAGGAATTTGATAAGATAAGTTTTTCTATCTGTCTTTTATTTAAGACTGATCTAGATAACCTATCATTAAAATCTGATAAAGATTTAAATTTACCATTTGTGTTTCTTTCAATTACTAATTCTTTCATAGAATCCTCTCCAACTCCCTTAAGTGCAGCTAATCCATAAATAATCTTATCTTCTCGAACTATAAATTTATAATCTGAATAATTAATATCAGGTGGTAATATTTCTAAATCTTGTTCATAAATCTCATTGAGTATTACAAAAATTTTATCAGTATTATTCAATGAGTTATTAAGAAGCTCACAATAAAATTCTAATGGAAAATGTGCTTTTAGATATGCTGTGTAATAAGTAATAAAAGCGTAAGCGGCTGCATGGCTTTTGTTAAATCCATATTCTGCAAATTTTTCAATTAAAGAAAATAGTTTCTCAGCATCTTTAGATCTTACTTTTTTATTTACCGCACCTTTAATGAAATTGTCCTTTTGATTCATTAATTCAGACTTGATCTTTTTACCAATAGCTCTTCTCAATAAATCTGCTTGACCCAGAGTATAACCAGATATTACTTGTGCTATTTTCATAATTTGTTCTTGATAGACAATAATTCCATAAGTTTCTTTCAATATTGGTTCAAGCAAAGGGTGATCATACTTTATTTCTTCTTCACCTTTTTTTCTTTTTATAAAACTATCAATGAATTGCATTGGTCCTGGTCTGTTCAAAGCTAATACTGCAATGACCTCCTCTAGACTTGTTGGCTTCAATTTAATCAATGTATCTACCATAGCAGCACTCTCAACTTGGAATACTCCACATGTATAGCCAGCACTTAGTAATTTAAAGGTTTTTTCATCGTTGAATGGTATCTCAGCTAGGTCAATAGAGATTTGATTTTTGGCTTTTATTAATTTAAGTGTTTCATCAATTATTGTTAAATTAGCTAATCCAAGAAAATCGAATTTTAATAAGCCTGCTTTTTCGCAGTCTTTCATATTATATTGTGTGGCCATTATTTCTGAATTATCATCTTTAAATAAAGGAATATTTCCATAGAGCTTATCTGATGAAATTATTATTCCTGCCGCATGTGTAGATACATTTCTTAATGCACCCTCCATTGACTCTGCTTTGTCCATCATTGGAGACTCAGCTAAATCACCTAATTGATCAGTGTGATTAGCTTTAAGCTCACTGATACTTAAAGGATGAACTGGATTATAGGGTATTTTATTTACCATTCTCTCTACTTCAGAATATGGAACACCTTCTACTCTACCTATATCCTTTAATATTCCTCTCGAGATCATCGATCCAAAGGTAATTATTTGTGCAACATTTTGATAACCATACTTTTTTTGGACATACTCAATTACTTCATCTCTTCTAGTTTTACAAAAATCTATATCGAAATCTGGCATTGAAACTCTATCTGGGTTTAAAAATCTTTCAAAAAGCAAACCATATTGAATTGGATCTACATCTGTAATTAATAAAGACCATGCAACAATAGAGCCAGCACCTGATCCTCTTCCAGGACCAACAGGAATTGAATTTGACTTAGCCCATCTAATAAAATCACTGACTATAAGAAAATATCCAGAGAATTTCATTTTTATAATAACATTTAATTCATATTCTAAACGATCCCTATATATTTTTGAT
>MDTE01120377.1_pt1 | contig 11363 bp, 4 predicted proteins | sample 811231 | NCBI WGS metagenome assembly MDTE01 (sample SAMN05326651, study PRJNA326480) | marine metagenome | isolation source: seawater | place: Indian Ocean: Red Sea | collected 2010
CGCGCAGTGCGTGCCGCCCAGCGCGAAGTTAGATTTGTCGATGGCCCAGCCCTGCACATCATAATTCGGCACGGGGTGCGTCGCGCCCTCGCCGTTCGACCCTTTGAGGACGCCCCAGACCCAGACCAATCCATCTCCACTCTGTTTGGAGAAGGGTCTTCCTTGATACTCGGGCCAGCCTAATCCTGCGGTCGAGACGTCGCCACATAAGAGCGTGGAGAACCTCGCGCCCTGGACGCGTGTAGGTGCGTTCCGCTGCTTCTGGTCCCGGTGCCCGAGCTTGCCATACCCATTGTCGCCCCAGGTATATCCCAAACCTTCGTCCGTCAGACAAGCAGCGTGGTGCTTGCCCGCCGAGACTTGTATAATTTTACCTTCCATGGGTATTTTGGAGATATCCGTGGCCGTATACGTGATCTTGATGGACGAGTCCCGCGTGTTGTAGGACCCGTCCGTGCCAGTGCCCAATTTACCGTACTCGGACCAGCCCCACGAGTATAAAGCACCACCTTCATCAGCGCATAGGGAGTAGTCGTGGCCCGCGGCGATGCAGGCTACTTTGGCTTCGATCGGTACTTTCTGGGGCTTGTTTTGATCGTTCAAAGCGGCGCCCTTATGACCTAAACCGAGCTGCGCGCGCTCGCCGGCGCCGCAAGATAGTATCGTACCGGACGCGTACAACACGAGCGTGTGCCGGTTGCCGGCCGCCACGGCAATGGGCGTGTCGCCGTCCACGTCCCACAGCTTCGCCCGCACGGGCCCGGGGTGGACGTAGCCACCTTTGGCGCCCAGCCCGAGCTGCCCGTTGCCGTTCAAACCCCATGCATAAGTCCCTTCTCCGGTTAATGCGACGATATGGCCCGCCGACGGCCCCACGCTCAAATACCGCACCTTCTTGTCGTTCAACGAGGCGATAATCACCGGCGCGCGGAACTCCTCGCCGTTCGCGCCGTCTTTTTTCTGTTGGGCCTTGCCGCTCGCGCCCTTGGCCGCGGCGGCGAAGTCCGCGCTACCGCAAAACAAGACCGACGTGGCGTTGGGCGTCTCCACTTTGATGACCGAGCTGACGGCTTCGTTAGTTTCTTCCTTCGGCTCGGGCTTGCTTTCCTCCTGGAGGTCCGCGAGGGCGCCGAGCACGTTCTCGGCCATCCTTGCGCCTGCGTACGAATCGTGTGGTCAGGTGGGCGCCGCCGTCGCGTGCTGTGGGGGGCTCTGTGCTGCTGGATTTGCTCTCCAGACGTCTCTAGCGCGCGGCGGCGAGCCGTGCAGCGCGAGCGACTAGGGTGAGGCACTGGCTGCGCACTTGAGGTGCTGGGCCGCACGTTAAGTGGGCTACAAAGGAGAGCGCGGCGGAGATGGCGCGAGCTTTGAGAATCGTGTTGTCGTTGGCGGCGCACTGCCGCGCCAGGCCCTGGACAGCTCCACGGGTTCGCCTTGGGCCTGCTTGACGAGTAGTATGATTCTGCTGTTTTGCTTGCTAGTGTATACAGCCGCTAGCAGCGCCTGCTTTGTGCACGCTCCAGTTTTACAGCTCCAGCCACGAAGTTTCCTCGCGCTGGTACTAGGTGTGACTACTCTACTGCGCCAGCGCAACCGCAGCGCAGACCCTTGCCCGCCGCCGCCGCTCGCACCGCGAGCCCAGGAAGGAACAAGCCTCTGGTCGGCAGCACCGTAGCTCAGGAAAGATGTCGAGCTACGACCGCCCGCCCAGCGCCGACCGCCCGCGCAAGAAGCGGAGCGAGCACAAGAAACGAAGCACGAAGAAGAAGCCCGCGGGTCCCGAGCCCGAGCACCGGAGGCTCGCCAAGCAATTGAAAGAGTTGGAAGCGCAGGGCAAGAAGAACTCGTCCCAGTACAAGAAGATTGCGTTAGATCACCGGAACGCGCTCTCGTCGGCTCTGAGGGAAATAGGCTGCGATCTGACGGACGCGGAACTACGAGGCCTCAATAGGCCCGACGCCGAGGGCGAGGTGCCACTACATAAGGTAGTGTACGAATATTTCGCGCTCCAGCAGGGCGCCAAAGGCTCGACACAAAGAAGCAGGATGGACGCCTGCGTCACGAAAGCAAGGGCTCTATGCGAGGCTGGAGCTAGAGTAGATCACAGGAATAAATACGGCGACACTCCATTATTAGCCGCTGCGCAAACCGACGCCGCGGAAATCGCTTCCGTATTACTAGAGTATGGTGCCGACTTAACAGCTAAAAACCGGCAGGGCTACGCTCCCTTGTTGATGGCGGCCTCCGAGAACCGTCCAGCAGCGGTCGCTGTGTTGACGCCCGAGATGGTCGCGCGACGGAAGTCGTTGGATGATCGTTCAGGAGGCTATGCTGCCCTCCACTGGTGCTGCATCAACGACGCCCCGCAAGCCGTTAAGATACTCCTCCAACATAAGGCGGACAAGAACTTGAGGACGGACCCCGACGGGCACACGCCGCTCATGAAGGCCGCGGCTTACAATGCGGCAGCTTGCGTTGAATTACTTTTGAGAGCGCGATGCGACGCCACGGCCACGGACAATGATGGGAGGACCGCCTTGCACCACGCGGCGAAGAACAAAGCTACGCTGTGCGCCCAGATGTTAGTTGCCAGTGGTGTTCCTGCGGACGTCGTCGACCACCACAACCAGAAAGCTATATTTTATGCGGCCGTCGCGCGGTCGAAGCCGTGCGTTGCTGCAATATCGGCTTCTATTCCGAACTTCTCCAAGACGCCCGATGCTGCTCGGGTGAAATTGATATTGGAGGGGAAGCGGGTCGCGGCGGACGACGACGAAGATTTGTCGGGGCAAGGAGGCTGCTTCGGCGTCGGGGGGTGCTTCTAACTCTGAGTATTGTGTCACAACATTATTAGTCCGAGACGTCGCGGCGACGGCGTGAAGGGTTCGGCGCACGCCATCGCCGCAGCCACGCCAGCGCACAGATGTCGCGCCGATGGCGTCCAACGTGTCTCCTCATCGCCATCGCCGCAGACTACAACATGAGTCGAATCAGCGTCCTCCGCCAGAGCCGCGCGAGTCGCAGATAGACGTCCTCTCTTGTAACCTCGTCTGATTCGTCTTCATCTAATTCATCAAGGATAGATGAAGCGATCTCCTCGGCGCTCAAACCGCCGTCGCACAATCCATAAATCCTACATTCGAGCTCGTCCAGAAAGACATGACTCCCGCGGCCCGTCCGTTCCGCGTCCTCGAGGGCCTCGTCGAGGTCCCTCACGTACAGCGTCTGCGACGCGCCATCATCATTCCATATCTCGCGCACCTCCCAATCATCGTGGCGTTTGACAGGAAGGGACCGCGCCGCGTCCTCGAAGCGGCCCTCGTCGTCGATGGGGCACGGGCGGCTTCGCACCAGAATCCCGGGAAAACACAAAACCAGATCCCAAGCTCCCGCGCCCCGCGCCGCCGCAGCTAGAAAAGACGCTATCGCCCCCCTTGTCGTTTCCACGATCGGCTCGCCTGGCTTCGTGTTGAACGACGTGTTCAGGACGATGGGCACACCTATTAAACGAAACACGCCCTGGATGAGTCGACGGTACCGTGCGATATCTACCTCGTTCTCACCAACTGTCTGCGGCCGCGCGGTGCGATCCACATGCGCGCAAGCGGGCACTCGCCGAGCCGCCTCCTCTTTCAACACCCAGACCCGGGACATGAACGGCGACGCTCGGCAGCCACCCTCGAACCATTCATGAGCCTCCTCCGCCAAGACCGCCGGCGCCAGGGGCCGGAAATCTTCCCGACCTTTCACAACATCATTGATAAAATCCACCGTATCACATCTCGTCGCCGGCGCGATGATCGACCGGTGGCCGAGCGCCCGCGGCCCGAACTCTGATCTGCCTTCGAACCAGAACACTATTGTATTTTCCTTGGCGATCATCTCCGAGCATTTTTCAATGAGGACGTCGTCATCGATACGTTCTATGTCGAGCCACTCGCCAAAATGAGATAGGGCCTCGTCCGGCGCGTCCGGCGCCGCGCCGGCCCTCGGTAAGACGCGAGAGAAGTCCGGAATCGAATCTAGTGCAGCCACCGCACAGCCGAGCGCGCAGCCCTCGTCGCCCGGCGCCGGCGGCACCAGCACGTCCACGTCGGGAAACATGCCCTCTATCTTCCCGTTGAGCACCGAGTTCAGGGCCACGCCGCCGCAGAGTATGATACGACGTCCGTCGGGGACTTCATTTCTAGCCTTCTTTACGAAGTCCAGCGCCACGTCTTCCAAATCTTGCTGGATCGCATGGGCTAACACCGCGCCGCAGGCCCTGTGGACGTCGTCTCCTGTCTTCCAAAGATTTTTGACGGGAAAGGCGATCGACGGGTCGAGTTTCTTTGATGAGGCGTCCAGAATGGCGACGAGGGCCTCCCGGTCCACCCTCAACCCCTCCTCACCTGAACAAGGCCAGACGGCACCGTCATAAACCCGCGGGCGGTCTTCTAACGAAGCCTCCGCGACGCGCGCCGCCCAGGAGTTTCTGGTCGCCGACCCCCAGCCCGCGTCGTAATGGCTGGAAGCAGCACCCCAGGGCGCGAGGCCCATGACCTTGCCGCAGGCGTTCCAGTCCCCAAATATCAAGTGGGACGCGTGCGAGTAGCCGGCCCCCAACGAATCTAGGGGTGACGCGAACCAGTCCCCGTAGGCGTTGAGCAGGTCGTTTTCTGGTTGTGTGTGACACCAGCGCTTGAAGATGGGTGTTAGGGAACCGTGGTCCTCCCGGTAGACGGTCTCGCACTCCCTCGCGGAATCTGGAACGTCCTTCCACTTTATTGGAACACTATTGAGGACGTGGACGCACTCCTTTAAAGAATCGCGAACATGCGCCGCGTCGGCCCCGCGGAAGCGTTTGGCACGGTCGCCCATCCCGTCCATGCACAGAACTAAACCGCATTCTGCAGTCCCGAACGTCGCGACGGCGCCGAGCGCGTGCGCTCGATGATGCGACATCTCCCGCTGCATGTCCCAGAAGTTGCACGGGTCGCGGACGTCCACCGGATCGATCAGGGACGAAATGCCTAACCTAGACGCGCGGATCGCCGCGGCCTCCGTCTCTTGTACGGGCCGGTGGTGGTCGTTCGCTATCACAGAGACGACGTCCTCCGGCGTCCGTTGACACGCCTGGAGCGCGTGCCGCACCAAATCGCCGACGCAGCCGCCGTCATTTTTCACGCGCGTGAGTCGCTCCTTCTCGCCGGCGAAGAGCAGGCGTCCCGTCGTTGCGTCGACGACGCAGCAGCATGCGTTGTGAGCGTACTTCACCAGGCCTAGTGCTACCGGGCGCGGTGCGAGCGCCTGGCTGCCGCCGGCGAGGAGCGCGAGCAGCAGTAGTGGGGCACGCATCGCTGCGTAGCAATGCACAGCGGCAGAGACGCTCTCAATTCACCACTCAGAGTCCCGGAGAGCTGCACAGCAGCAGAGACGCTCTCAATTCACCACTCAGAGTCCCGGGAGAGCTGCGAACGGCAGCAGTTCAACCACTCCCCACACTTGCAAAGCTAGCGTAAGGTAGGCACTAGCGCGAAAAGCTCGGTCTCCGTGAGCACATCGTCACGCCTCAGGCTCGCTAAGTGACTGGTGCGCGACCAGCCGCACTACTTGCTGCGACGCAACTGGCCTGACCTCTGCTCCATGGCCGACCCCTTCGCGGCCGCGGACGACCCCCCGCCCGTCGCCGCCGACCCCTTCGCCGCGGCGGACGAGGCCGCGCCCCCGGCGCAAGAGGACGCCTTCGGCGCCGACCCTCTGGCCGCTGCGCCGGTACAGCAGGACGACCCCTTCGGCGCCGTCGACCCGCCCGAACCCCCGGCCGACCCCTTCCTCGCGGCCGACGCCAGCCCCCAAGCTGAGGCACAACGAGCCTTCGAGGCGAAGGTCGCGGAGCGCGCCGCGAAGGAGGAAGCTTTGACCAAGGAGCGCAAAGATAAAGCGGAACGAGACCTGGACACGTTCTACGACCAGAACACGGACAAAAAAGCGCAAAAACAAGCGTCGAACCGGGACCACGACGATGAGCTCAAAGCGATGTTGGAGAGACCGGTCCCGGCGAACCCCTTCGAGAAGGTCGTCGAGTTGATCGGCGGCGCGCAAGCCGACGTTGATAATGAGGACACGTCCATCATGCGCCGCCTGCTGGTGCGCCTCAAGAACGACCCGAAGCGGAGCAACGACGTCGACATGGACGCGCTGGGGTCGTCCTAGGGCTAAGGGCGCGCAAGTTTATCTCTCGCGTTGGCACCGCGTTTGGTTCAGGAGGGGCGTCGCCACGGCGTGCCGTTGCCGCTGGACCCGCGCGGAGCGGCCTAAGACACCCCGTCCAGTGGCAGGGCGGGCTTTCCCACCATCCTAGTATGTCAGGGCTAGGGTAGCAAGTAGTCCGCTGATCCAGCGCTTTTCAGCCTCGGACGGTGCCCCAGCGCACCCGGGCAGCCCGCACGCGCAGCAGAGACCTCTACGGGAGTTCGTCGACCGGCGACCGACACGGCTGGCGTCGGGCCTGAGTGCTGCCCCTCCCAGGGCCGAGCAGGGGAGCAAAGGATGGCCACCGCGGCCCACAGAAAAACGAGACGACGACGATGGCTCCTCTTACTAATCCCTAGCGTAGACGCCGCGAACTGGGCGCAGACGACGGGCGCGCTGCGCCAGAACCTGGCCGTGCCCTACATGGCGACGCCGTCGAAGAATCGGAGCCACTGGAGCGGCCGGTTGGGCCACGCCACGGCCGTTTCGAACGAAGCGTGCATGGCGACGCGCGCCTGCGCCGCCGAGACCGTCTGCATGTACGAGCGCAAGTGCAAGAAGACGGGCTCGGAGACCGTCGCGGACAGCGCGCAGCTGTGCAGGGTGGACGGCGACTGCGCGGGCGGCGACAGCGAGGAGTGCGTCGACATCGCCGTCCAGGGGTCGGACCCGGTCTGCTCGAGAGATCGGTGCTGCAAGGTGATCCACGACAACAGGTACCACCTGTACCTCGTGGGCGGCGACGACTTTAGCGCGACCTTCACGAAGGCGAACCGGAGGAAGCAGCACGACGCGGGCAACCCGTCGCACGGGTTCCGGAACGACGTGTGGCGATTACGGGCCAAGCCCCGGACGTGGCTGGGCATGTACGACATGATCGACCGGACGCGCTACGACCACAAGATGCCGAAGCTCTGGTCCTTGCTCCGGTGGGAGCAGCGCGCGCCGGGCCGCGTCCCCGACTCGGGCGAGACGTACGAGGAATTCATCCAGTGCCAGCTGCCGCTCCAGCAGTGGAGCGAGGGCAAGACGTCGGACAAGTACCCGTCACACGTGACCGCGGGCATCGACTGTCAGTCGAGGAAGTGGTTCACGCGGATGCCCCGTCAAACGTGGTTTGGCAAGAAGGGCGAGGTGGAGATCGACGGGATGTACCGGGGCTGGTTCTCGCCGCGACGGTTCCACCAGCTCGCCGAGCACAAGGGCAACCTTTTTCTGATCGGGGGCCGGGCGCGGGAGCACAAGCGCCTCGCGAACGACCGGACCGTGGGGCTCACGTCCCCCAAACAGATGCAGATGCGGGGCCGGGCCGGGCACTCGACGTGGCGCGAGCCGGCCGTGCTCAAGAACGACGTCTGGCTATCCGGGGACGGTGGCGCGAACTGGAGGCTCATCGAACCGGGCTGCCAGAACAACAAGGCCCTGCCGGGGTTGTTGTTGACGGGCGGCGACGGCAAAACCTACGTGAGCGACAAGAGCAACGTGTGCAAGGTTGACACGGACTGCTACAGCCCGTCCGAGGAGTGCACGGGCGTAGACAAGAGCCGAGACGAGTCGACGGGTATCTGCACCTGCAAGATCTGGTCGCCGCGCGAGCAGCACCGCGTGGCGATCCACCGCGGCATCATGTTTTTGGTGGGCGGGTTCGTGACGGTGCACCGGAGCTACTGCGAGGGCGACGCGTGCGGCGACGTCGACGCGGGCGGCTACCGCGAGTACCTGAGCGACGTCTGGTACTGGGACCTGAACACGTGGCTGTCCGAGGGCGACGACGGTCAAAAGAACACGTGGGAAGAGAATACCATTGGCGCAGGCTTCGCCGGGAGAGGCGGGCATTCGTTATCCGTGCTCGAGATGCTCCCGAAAGACGGTTTGGGTGTGCAGGCCAAGGGCATCTTCGCGCTGTGGGTGATCGGCGGGCGGACGGGCTCGGCCGACGACAAGTCGCGGGACGCCGTGCTCGACGACGCGTGGTACGCCGAGGTTCCCATGCACCCTTGCCCGGTTGGGACGATTCCCCCGGATGGTCTCGACGAGTGCGTGGACGTCGGGGCCGGTACGTGGGAGTGGCTGAACGCGTGCCCCGACGGGTGCGGGTTCCCGGCGCGATCGGGCCACGCCACGGTGGTCGACCTGCCCTCGGAAAGCAATTTATTCACGCAACGAGTCTATGTCATCGGGGGCGAAGGTCAGGATGGCTCGTTACTGGGAGACGTCTGGTCGACGGGCTGGGAGTGCACGCACGACGGGCAGCAGGCGGGCAGCCGGACGAAGGTGCCGACCGCCGCGGCCACGGACACGGTGAACGAACCGAGTCGGGGCGTCTGGCGCGGCTTCTGCACGTCGAAGATATGCCTCGAAGGCAAGTGCGAGGCGGGCGACCCGAACAACGACATTAACCTCGTCAAGACCGAGCTCCGGGACGGCCTGGACCAGGACAACAAGTACTGCTTCACGCGCAAGTGCAAGAAGACGGACGCGCTGACGGTCGCGAACAGCGCGCAGCTGTGCAGGGTGGACAGCGACTGCGCGGGCGGCGACAACGAGGAGTGCGTCGACATCACCTGGACGGAGGACGACGAGCAGCACTACGTGGCCTGCGTCGAGGAGGAGGACTGCCCGGCCATGGCGAGCTGCCGCGCGAAGCCGCGGTGGCGGCGGGACTACGACCCGGACGCGCTGTTCCGGGCGAAGGTGCCGGGCGGGGCGTTCATGCCCGAGTCGACGTTCGTCGAGGACGTCGAGGGCGCCGTCACGGGCACGCCCGGCGAGTACTACTCGCAGTGCGACTTCGACCCCATCGGCGCGTGGTTTTACGATGCGGGGGCGCCGCAGCAGCACTACGTCGACGGCGACTCGCCGGTCGAGAAGTTGGTGAAGGTGTACCTGCCGACCGCGGAGACGGAGCCGTCCCATGCGGGCGACCAGGGCTACCCGAGCGTGTACCAGCAGTGCCAGAACCACTACGGCATCGTGCCGCGGCGGAAGCAACTCATCACGGACGGCACGGACGGCACGCAAGATAGATTAGGTATGTTACATACGCTCGGCATCCATACGATCCGGGATTTGGCGGAAGCGACGCGGGAACAGATCGTGGAGCTGCGGGGCTACCGCAACCCCGGCGCGACGCCGCTCGTCGACGACGTCTACGAGGACGTCTGCGACCACAAGGCGTTCGCGGAGGCCTTGCTCGAGAAGTGCCACGTCACGCCGCACCAGCACCCGCTGACCCACTTCGACCTCGAGACCTTCGCGCCCTGGAACGTCGAGGTCGAGTTCGCGCCCGGGAGCCCGCCGCTCGGCGCGAAGCCGCGCGGCTTCGAGGACGACGACGAACGCGCGTTCGGCAAGGATGCAGTTTTGGATGGCGAGGCCTCGGGCAGCCTGAAGGAAGAGGACAAATTGAAGACCTGGGCCGTCGGCAGTCCTTTTAAGGCAAGGTGGCACTGCGGCCGGGACCAGTACCCGTGCCAGAACCCGCGGCCGGCCGTCCCGGCGGAGGAAATCATCGCGGGCTGGGACGGCTGCAAAACCATACTCGGTGGGGGAACGGTCGACGTGCCGGGCATCGGCGGCGTGCCGCCGCCCGACGACGTCAAGGACCCGGAACCGCTCGTGCGCGAGCTGATCTGCAAGCAGAACCCGGGGCCGCGGGCGTACCATACGGGCGTGTTCTTCGACGGCAAGGTTTACGTCTTAGGTGGTCTGGAGAATAAGACCTCCCTAAAAACGGCGCAGGACATGTGGTACAGGGATGATAATTTACCACGCGCCGAGCTCGGGGACCGCGTCCCGGCGAAGGCCGACCTCAGTACCATAACGACGATGTTCGACGTGCCGCAGTACCAGTTCCACGCCAAGGCGGCGGACGAAGCGGTTATGTTTGAATACCTAGTGTATGATGCTGATGAAAATCAAGTTGTGAGAACATGGGATAGATCACTAGGCAAAGCGCAGGTCAACTGGCTCGATAAGTACTACGAGAACGGCCCCGGGAGCGGGTTCTACATTTTCTATGTTAGGGCCGTCGATGCGGCGGGTAATGTGGACGTGGTCTTCGACGGTTTACGTTTCCGGAACATGTACAAGTGGAAGTACAACACGCGGCTGCCCTGGGATTATATTGGATATTCGGTCCTGTCGTTTCTGACGTGTGTACTAGTGGCCTACAAGGAGTACCAGAGAAGAAAAAGGAAGGCTGCGATGGAACGGTACGCCATCAAGCGCATGCGCCGCAAGTTTAAGGGCGCCCAGAAGGAAATGAATAAGGGAGGCGTCGACTGGCGCAAGATGATGGACGACGACAAGAAGAAGCGCAAGAAGAAGGATAAGAAGAAAGGGTCCGAGAAGAAGAAAGCGAAAGATCGGGAGAAACAGAAGGCCAAAAAAGCCAAACAGAAGGAGAAGGACAAGCTCAAGAAAAAACGCGAGTAATATTTCTCTAGAACTCCTTACCCCTCTGTCGCGTGTCGACCTCGTTCAATGCGTAGATGTCGTTGCCGTAGCCGTCGACCGAGTAGGCGGCGACGCCCGCCGTCAAGGTGATGGTGCCTATTGTTTTGGTCTGGACATCCACCTCGTAGACGTGGCCCGCGAAGGAGTCCTCGTCGAGTCGCCCGTGCGGCTTCATCGTGCCCCGGTGGATCCTTTTTTCATCGTGAATCCAGTAGACCTCGACTTTCTTGCCCGTTCTATTTAAAAACGCGACGTCCGCGGCCGCGGGGTCGTTGCGGTCCACGAATTTGTGCTTTTTCGGGCACGCCTGGAGGGGGCCATCATAAACGCACAGCTTCTGCACGGACGACCGGGACAGGGCCGAGTCCCGGTCGTCCTCCGCATCTTCCGCCAGCTCGACCATCTCCGCGCCAAAGCTCCTAAACCCATTCCGCGCGCGCCATCTTTCGCACCAGGGCCACTTTTTCGTCTCGCAGACCTCCTCCTCGAGCCGCTGGGCGAAGGTCGTGGCGTTCGGGGGCTCGTCACCTGCTAAACGGGCCCGCACGCAGACGCGCGCGTAGGCCGCCGCCTCCGCCGCCAGATGGACGCAGGCCTCGCATTCGGTCGTCGGCTTGCCTTCGCCGGATCTCAAACGTTTCAGGAGGCCGGGGTCTTTTTCATCCGGTGTC
>MDTE01200616.1_pt1 | contig 11362 bp, 7 predicted proteins | sample 811231 | NCBI WGS metagenome assembly MDTE01 (sample SAMN05326651, study PRJNA326480) | marine metagenome | isolation source: seawater | place: Indian Ocean: Red Sea | collected 2010
CCACTTAGCTTATCCTTACTTAATACTTCTAGTGGACCCCAGAACTCATCAGCACTCATTTCTTGCCAATTCCTACCCATCATTTCTTTGTAACGTTGGTAGGCTGGTTCAAAGTATTCTCTAAATGATTTGTTAGCTGCTTTAGCTTCCGCTTTTATCTCTTGAAGTCTTGCATCAGTAAATAACTCCTTACCCATCTTCTCTAGCTCTTCAATTGGCATCCCATTTTCCGTAGACATGCGATGTAATTGAGCAGCTGTTAATGGTGAGTCAGTTGAACCTCCCTTAGCACTTGGATCAGTATCAATTTGATTTAATTGTCTATGTATCTCAGCTGGTGGAGCTGTTGAAGTAGGACTACCTTGCCATGGATCTGCAAAAGGCTTGTTCTTATGTCCTCTGAATTCAGTAGTTGGTTGCTTAGGTTTTGGAGTTGTACCCTCTGGTAAAGCTCCAGCTGTTGTTGTTCCTGTTATATCTGGTTTGTCAGGTACAACATCAACATCAACTGTTTGACCACCTAGCTGTCTATCAATACTTAAGATACGCTCTTCAACAAGTTCTTGTTGTCCAGCTTCTTTTATTTGAGCATCAACATTAGCTTTCCTTGCAGCTGCTATCTCATCTCCTTTTGGTAAGTTACCAGCTCTATTCCAGATAATTCCAATCAATGTATCCAGACCTTTCTCTAGATACATCTCTTCTAAGATATTCTTGAATTTCTTAAATAAAGGATGATCTGTATCTTTAGTAGCGAATGGTCCGAGAACAACATCCATAAATGGAGCTTTCTCTACAATCTCTGCAGATAAACTATCTCCATCAGTGTAGGTAGATGTTGCAGCTACTAGACCAGTTGTTGCTAATCCTCCAGCTGCAGGTACACCAGCTGTTCCAGCAACTACTGCTGCAGGTACACCAAGTGTTCCATAGTGAACTACACCCTCAGTAAATTTACCCCACCAAGTTCTAACGATTGGATCTTCTACATTCTTGAGAGGATCCCAATCAGGTGTATAACCTTTAGATGGATCAATATCCTCTCCACGAGCTGCATCATATAGACGTTCAGGTAAAGTTAAGATTGAATCAATAGCACCAATAGCACCTTTTTGAATAGCTGCACCGTATTCTTCACCTGCATCTGCGAGGTTGTAATCCTTTGGATCTTTCTCTAGACGTGTTTTGTAAACCTCCTTTCTTTCTTCTTTAGTGCCAAACTTGTTTAGAGTTTCATCTATGTCAGCAACCATCTCACCAGCTTCAGTAATCATGTTCTGTAAGCTGGCTTGTTGCTCTACCTGTTCTGCACTTTCTTCAGCTGCTATTTGTTGCTCTATATAGTTGGCACGCTCCATTGCGCCCAAGTTTGGACCCGTGGGTTCCGTGTTTGTAGGCATAATTCTATTTGGTTAGTATTCAAGACCTGGAGTGAGGAACTCTGGATTACTCCAATCCATTTGGTAGCCATCCTCATCTTCACCTTTTAGGCGTTGCACCTCGACATAACATCTAGCTAACCCAGTTTGTGTTGGTTGACATCGTAATGTCCTTAGTAGATTGTCTGGTGCTTTATCTATATCTTGTTCTATTTGTGGCTTATCTACTGGCTTAAGACCAGCTGCTTTAAGCTGACCATTCATGATATCGAATGCTTCTAGAGTAGGAAACTCTTTAGCTATCATGCTATAGATTTGAGGTACAGGATCACCTTCTTGAGCTGTGTCCCTATACTTCTCAGCTTGATCTAAATGTTCTTTATCTACTACTACTAACTTATCGTATTGAGATGGATTATAAGCTAAAGCATTCATAGCTTTTGCTAAGTCTTTTCTAAATTCTCTTGTAGTTCCTTTATCAAAGGTAGTGTTGAGTGCTCGTTTAGCTTCTTCTAAATATAGTTTCTTACCATCAGTATTTATCTTAGCTCTAACATGATCTTTGATCTGTTGGTAAGCTTGTTCAGGTGTGTACTGAGTAAGTAGATCTCGTGTCATGCTTGCTATATCTGCCTCCATAATATCTTTCATCTCAAGCTCTAAATCACCACCTTTTTTATACCAGGTCAATCCTTGTGATTCAGTAATAGCTGTATCAATTAATTTTTCTATCTTTTCAGCATAATCATCATCAAACTTTCTAAGGTCTTCTCCTTTAGTTACTTGATCTAAGAACTCAGCTCGTATGGTATCTGAATATGGAATTAGATCTTCTTTAGTTAAATAACCTCTAAGAAATTCAAGATCTCGTAATTCAGCTCTAGCTTGGTCATCGCTTCTATCTTGTCTGGTTTCATAGTCCTTTAAGAAATCTGCGTTCCGACCAGTAGCCTTTAAGACTTGATCATTGAAGTCCTTTTTATCTGCTTCAGTAATTTCATTTTCTGCTGCAAAGTCTTCCCATTCGTTTTCAAAGGAATCATAAACTTGATCTCGTTGTTTATTTTTTCGATCCTCGATCTTTGTCCATGCATCCTCATTCATATCATATAGACTACCAATCCATTGCGAATCAAACTCACTATATTTCTTCTTCATATGAGGGGCTACTTCGTTGGCTATTCTATCGACAAGATCTTCAAAATCTCCAAAAGAAAAATCTTCATCATCAGCTAATGCCTGTAATGTTTTATCTGCTATTTTTCTAGCATCACCATAGTTCCTATCTTTACCTTTATCGTCATAGGTAGCAGCTAAAGCATTTAAATAATCAACATACTTACCACCGTTTTTAAAAGCTACTGTAGCCTTATCCGTATCAACGAATCCTTGTTTAATCCTATCGTCTGTTTCCTTAGCTTTAATTAATGCACCTTCTGCTTTCTTGATATTCTCCCAAGCGTTATCATCAACAATAATAGGATTAATTTCATTAAGACCACTAAATAAATAGTAATCTTCTCTTAAGTCAGCTAAGGCTGCTTTTAACTCAGCAGCTGATTCAATCTCATTAAGTTTAAATTTTCTACCACCTTCGCTTGTTAAATCAATTTCTAATGTTTCATTATTATTTAATTGATTTTCTAGCCAACTACCATACATCTCACCTGATAATTTAGCAGCTTCTTTAGCAGCTCCAAATTGCTCCCAGGGAGACATTTTTCTTATCTCGTCAATGACGTTATAACGAACACCTTGCTTTCTTAGCTTTACAGCCTCTGCATTTATCTCACTATGTGCTTTACTAAACTTCTCTTCATTTGTTCTTAGTTCCTTGTATTGCTCTGGAGTGAATAGCTGAAGCTCATGTATCTTCATTTTACCTCGGACTTCAGCTCTTTCCTGTCCTCTTTTACCCGCGTCAAAAGCAATGTTAGAAGCAGTTTTAGATAGATTTACCCAAGGCTGTACAACGTTAGAAAGGTTAGAATCAATGGCGTTTAATTCTTGCTGCTGTCTGTTGTTTATGTTTTGAATGTAGGTGTTATAAAATGATGTATCTCTCATGTGACTAACGGATCTATTGATGGTTTGACTAACGGATCTATTGGTGGTTTACTTGCTTCATATGCATCCCATGTTTTACCTGCAGCTCCTAAGAACGTAGGTAATAGACTTGGAGCACGTTGAGGTATTGGATCAGATTCAAGTATTAGTGGACTACCTGTTCTTATGTTGGCATTATACTGAGATGATAAAGCTTCTTTTTTAAGTTCAGTCTGTTCAAGCCCACGTGAAAACGCTGCAGCTGCATTAGACATAGCCTTACCTTCAACCTGCCAAGATTTATTTCTAAGTCTAGATGCAGTATTTCCAAAACTTTCCATGCCTCCAGCATTACTCATTATTTTCATTAATGAGTTGACGTTTCGTTGAGATAGTTCAGATGCTAATTGATAAGCATGTAAATCCTGTCCACCAATTGCAGCCACTACACTGGCTTTATTAGCATCCTGAATTTTAGATTGGTTAGCTTTATCTTCATTATGCTTTGCAATCTTAATTGTATTTCTATTATTTTTAGCTATTTCATTAGCTCGGTTTTTAGCAGCAACAGCTTTACGCTGTTCCATCGCTCCATAAATGGAACCAACTCCACTAATTACTGCTCCTGCTATTGGAGAACACACGGCAAAATTCTATAAAGGACAAATTATTTGGTCCGTAAGTGACCTCACGGAGGAATTTAAAACCTAAGAATTTCAAAAGTTTTAAATGTACAGTGTTTCTTTTATCAACAATGTTCCAAAGTAATGGCTCATCTCTTGATTCAATGAAACGTTTTGCTTCTCTAGCAAATGTTATTGGGTAGTCGTGGATAGCTGATGTGGTTAACATCCACACAAGCCCACCATCCTGAATACCTACCAATCCAGCAGTCCTGCCGTTTGGTACGGTAAATGACTTACAGAAGCCCACCAGAGACATGAAAGGTATCGACAACATAGGATCTAGCCCATGACCTTCTACGACTTCTCTGAGATCATCTGGACGTAAATTAGAGGCTACTTCTAATGCAGCCTCTGGTGTTACGTCATGGATATATTTAGACTTTTTTATAGTATCTTTGATTGTAATCTCCCTCCCAAAAGGATGAATATAATGTGCAAGGTGAAGGATGATTAGCTTCTAAAGATAATTTAAAATCTCCATTCCTTGCATAAACTGGAATAGTTGTTTTTGCACTATCTAAGAAAAGGTAACGATTCTCTTCAAAACCATAATTTAAACTTGCTTCATGGTTTTGTATCCAATCATTACGTCTCTTTCTTTTTAGTCTTGTCTGGTGATAACCAGTTGGACCTAAGTTTAAATCTACTCTATGTATAATTGTAGATGCTCTTGTATCAGCTCTTACTGCATCGCCTTCTGATTGCTTAAGATAAGGTACTGGAAATTCAACCTTCATATCATAGGTATAACCTGCATATACAGTAGATGTAGACCAATCTCCTTTAACTGTAAAATCACTACCTTCACTTAATATTGGATAATCAGCTTGTCCCTTCATTGGACCTGCTGTAGCAAAGATAGTAAACTTCTTATTACCTGCTACAACAAAATTCTCAGGTTGACTAAAGGTTGTTAGCTTAGTAGATGAACTATAAGTCTGTCCTGTTAGTGGTAATAAGTTATCCATATGAAGAGGATAATCAACTAATTGAGAATCTAACTTTGGTTGATTCTTTAGATCAATCTTTTGTAGTTGTATATCTTGGTTATCAACTCTAATAACTGCATAATAGATTCCATCAACAAGAGCATGGAAAATTGTATTACCATGCATCTTCCATCTAAACCAAGAAGCTAGTATTCTCTTCTCTCCAGTATTAAACCATTTATAACCATAGATATCTTCATTAGTATCACTAGTAGCAAATAGAACTAGCCCATCTTCTTTTGACTCAGCTACTGAATTAATAGTAGTAGGTAGTAAAGAAGATACAAGTTTACTTTGTTCTATAACTTCTGTTTGTGATGGATTTGAGATGTTTGTCATCTCCATAAACTTAGTATGACTTCCTACGTTATTAACAAAACCTATTGTCGTACCTAATGAAAATGGTTCAACTAGAGGATTGTAATTAAATGTAGAGATACTTTGAATCTTAGCTGTTTCAGGTGATAAGACATCATTATCTGTAGTCAGTAAGAATTGCTTCTCTTTACTAAATAGAAGTAATCCTTTTTGTGTAGATATACTATGTACTAAAGTAGCTGGTTTTGTATCTCCCACTGATAGATCGATACTATCTGCAGGACTGATAGTCATTGCACTCTTAGCCCAGAAATTAAAGTCATCTCCAGGTTGAGAAAGAATAATACTATCGTTAGCTAATAAGGCTAATCTATTCCTATAGAAGGCTAAGTTCTGTATTGGATGACCAGCTACAAGATCATAAGTATCCTCTCCAAAAGCCTTTGATAAAACAGCGTTAAATTTGGAATAGTGAGGGTTGAATATAAAACTAGGGCTAGGATTAGTGTTATCATCACCAACAATTTTACCTTGCCAATCAATTGGTTTCAGTTCAAAGTGTTTAGGTCTAGTTCCTCTAGCATTTACCTTAACTAGCTGATGAGGCATTGTATCAGCTGCAAATTCTGTACGACTACCTGGTTTTACACATTCTTCCCAAACCCCTGGACCATCATCAGGTGCAGAGTTTGATTTAAATTGTAGGTAATAATCATCTTTATCAGATGTACTATTCACCACCTTCACTACATAACCATGTCTACAATGAGTAGGTAGATCACCTACATCATTAACTTCATCAGTAAGTACATTAATTAATTTAGAATCTGATGCTGTTACAGTCCAATCTAGTTCGTTTGGATATTCAGTATCTGCTACTCCATTTATTTTATCACTGGTATACATCCTAAAATAAATACCATTACCTATTCTTTTAGCGTGCCATGGCCAACCTTCACCTGTTCTTGGATTGTTATTGTTGTATTGATAAGTTGGCTTCATATCTCTAGGATTCAGTTTCCTATCAAATTCAGCCATAATAGATTCTAAAATTCCATCAGCAGTTACTGTCTCATCAGCTGAAGCTGAAGTAGGTTCAGGTCTTATTGCTCCAAGACTTGCTTCATAACCTATTACTTCATGATCAGTAACCATTATCTTATAATTGGTTGCAGATGGATCTGTATAATTTGGAGTATCAGAAGTTTTTATATCTGAACCACCCATAACAACAAAGAAATAGTCACCTTTCTTCCAACCTTCTCCACCATGTAAAAGCTTAACCTCTACATTGTAGTCGCAATGATATTCTTCCCCTACTGCTTTAGGAGTACCAGTATTTTTTAATTCAAATCTTAAGTTTAACTTATCGTGATAATTCAGTATTTGACCACTATTAGAATCTTTTGAAAAATTCATAGGGTAAGGTTTACAAAGACTACCACTGTGATAAGGCAAGGATGTTGCAGTAATCCCTTCAAAACTATTCTCAGGATCAGATTGTAGTGGTCCGTACTTATTCCTATCTGAGTCGTTTTTAGCTAAGTAAGACTTTCCAGTTGGGTTAATAGTGAATATTTCTCTAGCAGTATATCTACAAGCACCATCTTTGGTTTCATTAGGTGGGTTTGCAGCCCATCGCTCTGTAACTGTACCATCTGCATTAGCAGCTACTGCAGCAGACGTATTTTTATCTTGAATCTCACCCTTTGGTCCCTTTGTAAGAGTCGGGAAAGTTGTACCAGTAACAGGTGTTCCCCACCATTGCACACTTAATTTTGTAGCTCTAGATATACTTCTTTGTTCACCACCTTTCTCATGAAAGTTAAGACCATACTGTTTGTTATATGCTATTTGCTTTAACTCTATATATGCTTCCTTTGGTCGTCTATTTCCGTGATACAAAATCGTACTTTCTCCAGGCATCTTCGTCTTTTTATATTCATGACCTCCACGTGTTGCATTTGAATCCAACATGGAATCATCAATACAAGTATCACGTGTCAGATTACTCATCTCAGTACGTCTCTCTCTATTCGTTATAAATGTATAATCATTTATATTTAATACCTGAATAGAGTCCTCTCCAGTATGTTCTAAGTAAGGTTTATATAAAGCTGCAGTAGCAGTTGCTGTAGTACCCGATGAAGGTGCAGCTATCGTTACTGTTGCAGTTACATAGCCTTTACCTTTATTAGTTATCTCAATATTAGTAACTTTTCCATCAACTACTGTTGCTGTTGCTGTTGCTTGTGTACCAACATATTTCCAAGTTACAGCACCATCAGAGACACTTCCTGTTGTATGTGTAGGTGCAGTATTACCAGAAGTACCAGCATTAGTAGCAAGATATAATTTATTGGCATTAAATACCTGAGCATTTTCACTGTAAGAAACTCCAGCCGCCCATTGCACACCTATTGTAATAGTAGGTGCAGATGTATATCCTGATCCAGCGTTCGTTATGTTGATTTGTTGTACAGAAAGATCCATCCAAGTCTGAGATAGAAAATAATTAACCCAGTTCTTGCCTTTTGGTTTATATGTATATGGATCTCGTCTAAAATAAGTTGGACCGATTTCATCATCAGCAGGGTTATCAGGATCAAAGTATATAGTATGTTTTTCTTGCCAAACTTCATACTCATTACCTTGTAAATCCCAAATCTGTATTACACCTGATTTATCAATACGTCCTATGAACTTCTCTTCTTGATCAATAATAAAATACTTCCCTGAAGTTAATTGATCTCCATGTATATCTAAAGTTGAAAGAAACTCAGACCCAGGTCTCTTCTCTAATCCTTTAGTTATATTAGGTAGAACGTTTAAAGCATCATTAACTTGTCCTGGTAGTTTTAATTCATCAGGTTGTTGTGAGATGCCTTGTATATAGTTTGGTATTGTCTGAGTTACTCCAGCCATTAGATTCTAGATAGTGCTTGATAAGGTTGATATGTTTTATATGAACTGTTATGACCCATACCTAAGTAGTTATGATCACCTTGATTACATTCATATTCCATACAAATTGACCTAGCTACTGCTTTTTGTTGAGCAAGAACTTGTGCTAAGTCTGGGTTAGTGATTAGTTGTGTTGCAGCTCTGGTACTTGCTTTAGCAATTATGTATCTTTTAAAAACTGCTGGTATTGAATGACCTACCTCAGCTTTATTAGTAAGGTCAAGATCAAAACCAAATTGCCATACTACATCTATCTCTACTGAGCTTGTAAAGACATCTGTATGTTCTACCTTATCGTAAAGCCTACCATTCTTAATGGTAACGTCTTTCGTTCTTAGTGATTGACCATCACTGATATCATAATGTAATGCGTTAGCAGGTATCTCTATAAAACCATTTGTATCTGGTACAACTGTTATATGTTCTTCTCTATTAAATGACCATCCCTCACTTTGTACATCTAATGATGCATCTTGGAGAATGTTATAGATAAGATTAACTTCTGGGTTCTCTAGATCAATACCTTGAATAGGGGCTTGACCAATAGTCCCTAAGATTGTATTTATTGCGGATAGTTCTGTATCGATATACGAATAGTTAGGGTTTGCCATAAGTTATGTGAATAAAAAAAAAAGGGAGACCGAAGCCTCCCCATGTGAATAAAGAAATATTGTTTACTGATAACCAGCGTTGTTGGTTGCAGTCTGAACAGTACCAAACTGAGCTGGCTTTGTAGCAGTACCTGCGAAAAGTTCAACAGCAGCAGCTGGATTCAAGTAGTCTGCACCCATTGCAAGGCGGCCAAGAATAACATCACCCTGATAAATCACGGAGACATCACCTGATGTGACTTGTACTTGTGGTCCGATAGCTTCTACTACACCTGCAGCTTCACGTTGGAAGATAAGTCCACAAGAGTTAGCGAAGTTAGATGCTTGACCATATTCGTTATGGATACCTGTAACAGAGTTACGTCCATCTTCGATATCTGGTGCAATGAAATCACCTGTATTACCAGGATCAGCTACGTTAGTATCTACAGTATCGTCATTTCCTGATGAAGGTGTGTACTTTGTACCATACTTACTTAGGAATGGGATATTCATAGACTTGTAGATCTTGATACCAGCGATCTCTACAATTCCATTACCCTTCTGACGGGATGTACCTTGTGAGTCTCTGTTAACTAGACCATTCTCACCAACCTGTTGGATTAGTTCATAGTACTGGCGTGGGTTAAGTACACCTACACGTCCCTCAGAACTAACTCCTTTTTCGTCTAGTGCAGCAGCTGCATCATAGAATGCATTAACAAGTGCAGTTGCACTGTAAGCATCATTAGCATCAGCGTTTGTACCAACACGAATCTGTGTTCCACCTGGCTCTTCGAAGTTAGACTTCATGACAGGAGACTTAGCTCTTGCTCCACGAGTGATAGCTCTGAAGATTAGACGGTCATATTTTTCAGCTAGTGCATAACCAATCTTCTTAGAGATCTCTCCTCTTAATTCATAGTGAGTAAGAGTCTCGTCTAATTCGTAAACGAAAGCTGAACTGATTAGTAGGTCGTCGCATGTAATTGTCTTCTCTGCGACTGGTGGTGCGCCGTCACTGTTACCTAAGATACTTTGACCTGGAACATGGAACTCGGCGTTGGTGCGACCTGTGTAGATGAACTGTAAAGAGCGACCATTTTTAAGGGTACGCTTCATTACAAGATCCCTTGCTATAGCATTGTTCTGGAAGCCTTTAAACATCTCTCCAGAGAACAGCTTAAGTAGCAAAGCTCTTTGATCGGACGCACCATTGAGCGAGCCGGGGCGCGTTAAGTCAGCTAACGGCTCGTTACTATTTTGATGTGCCATTTATATGTATTTTAAAATGTATTGAAGGTATAAATCATCATCGCTAGCAATTTTAATTCGAAGTTTTGTGGTCTATCCCACCGTCTAGACGGCTGATGAGTATCCTCGTAAGGGTCAAAAGCCAAATTACAGAGAGGTCCGACACTGAGGTGCCTCTCTGCTATGGAAGTTCACATGAAGAACTTCTATATGTATGAAGAAGGCTAGAGCCATAAAGACTACTAGCCATAATTCATTAATCTTTTTCACTAGGTTTAGTTTCTGTTTCTTCTTGATGCTCCTCTGGCTTATTGTGATGTGCGTCTGTTTGAAGACGGTACGATGTCACATGAGCTAGATTACCTTTTGATTGATGAGACATTAAAACTTATACTTAGCTCCAACTTTTAGGTTGTAAACATTGTCATTATCGCCATTAGTGATACCAGCGAACTCGCCATAGAGTGATGTCTTAGCAGTCCAGTTATATGTACCACCAACTTTTCCTGATAGTTCAGTCTCTGTACCATCTATACCATCAACAGCTGTAAGTGTTGGACCACCTTGAATATAGTAATCAAACTTCTCTTTAGCTCCATCAAGTCCGATGTGTAAATCTACTGTTCTACCAACATACTCAGAACCATAGTAACCATTGTTGATTTCTGTGTTTAAGTATGTACCAGCGAATGCAGGTGCAGACGCTAGAGTGGTTGTTGCGAGAGCAAGTGCAATTGTTTTCATTAAATTAAATAGTTTTTGATTTTGTGTAAGCGATGCCGCGATACTTGTAAGTAACTTTGATAGTCATTAGATAACCTCAAGTACCTAAGCCCCGTTCCATGCTTAGGCTTCATGCGTCCCGAAGGATGAACGGACGTATCGTTAGGCAATAGGTGCGACTTCTTTAGCCGCTAAGTCAAGTGGGAAATTATGTGCATTCCTTTCATGCATTACTTCCATACCAAGGTCAGCTCTGTTTAATACATCAGCCCATGTAGGAATTGTTTTACCACTAGCATCAACTACGGACTGATTGAAATTGAATCCATTGAGGTTAAATGCCATTGTAGAAATTCCCATGGAGGTAAGCCATATGCAAACGACTGGCCAAGTAGCAAGGAAGAAATGAAGAG
>MDTE01095464.1_pt1 | contig 11361 bp, 8 predicted proteins | sample 811231 | NCBI WGS metagenome assembly MDTE01 (sample SAMN05326651, study PRJNA326480) | marine metagenome | isolation source: seawater | place: Indian Ocean: Red Sea | collected 2010
GAACCGGTCTGTGTTGCCGAGGGGCAAGCCGGCGACCGCGCGGACGACCTGTTCGAACTGGTCCGTGTAGGCGGCATCCAGGGTCCAGTGGCCGGAGTTGTGTGGACGGGGTGCGATTTCGTTGGCGAACAACTCACCGGACGGCATAAGGAAGAGCTCAAGGCACACTAGGCCGATCAGGTCGATGGCTTTGGCGAGGTCGTGGCCCATGGCTCTGGCGGTGTCTGCCACCTCCGGGACAAAGGGGCCAGGGACCTCAGTTGTATCCAGGATATGATTCTTGTGGATATTGAGACCGGGGTCATAGGTGGCCATGTCGCGACTGGCGTTGCGCGCGACCAAGACGGAGAGCTCGCACTCAAAGTCCAGCTTCTGCTCCAGGATCGCCGTCATGTCGGCACCGCCGGATAGCCGGTCCCAGACAGCAAGGGCCTCTTCGTCGCTGGTGCTTTCGTCAAGAACTGCCTGGCCTTTGCCGTCGTAGCCGCCATAGGCCACTTTGAAGACTGCGGGCCGGCAAACGTCGGAGAGCGCCGGCAGGAGCTCTTCGCGCTGCCGAACCGGCGCCCACGGTGCGGTCTGAATGCCCGCTTCGGAAAGGAATGTCTTCTCGTGGATCCGGTCCTGGGCAATTTCCAATACTCGACAGTCCGGCAGTATGGTCACGGACTCGGCAAGCCTTTGCAAGGGTTCGAGAGGAAGTTGCTCCAGCTCGTAAGTCACGACGTCAGCCACATCCGCCAGTTTGGCGAGGCCGTCCTTATCATCAAAGGCGGCGGCAATATGGTGGTGGGTGACGGAGGCCGCGGGATCGTCCGGGCTTTGGGACAGGACGACAGTCTTATAGCCGAGTCGCGCCGCCGCAATGGCCGTCATGCGCCCGAGCTGGCCGCCGCCGAGGATGCCGATCACGGACCCCGGGGGCAGGGGAGAAGGTGTGGTCTCAGAGATGGCCGTGTCTCCGCGCCGCTCACTCGTACTTCTTGGCGGCGTCCGGATAGTCCGGAACGCTGTCGGTCTGTTTGTTGCTCCAGGCTTTGATGCGTTCGGTGAGAGCTTTATCACCGAGCGCGACGATTTGGGCTGCCAATAAGCCGGCATTTTTAGCGCCCGAATTCCCAATAGCGAGTGTGCCCACCGGTACGCCGCCCGGCATCTGCGCGATGGACAGAAGACTATCAATGCCGTCCAGCGCTTTAGACTGCACAGGTACGCCTAGCACCGGTAGGTGGGTCATGGAAGCCGTCATGCCAGGCAGGTGCGCCGCGCCGCCGGCACCCGCGATGATGACCTTGAAGCCCGCCTCTGCCGCGCCCTTGGCGAACTCATAGAGACGGTCCGGCGTTCGGTGCGCGGAAACGACTTTCGCCTCGCACGCCACGCCCAACTCTTCCAGCATATCAAACGCGTGCTTCATGGTCGGCCAGTCAGACTGGCTTCCCATAATGACAGCCACGGGGGCAGAACTCGGATTTAGATCGGACGGCATCACACGATCTCCGGCGCGTTGGTTTCTTGGAGGCCCTTTTTAACGGTTAATTCCCGATTGGAAAATCGGAAATGGGGATTTTAGAGATGGGTGCGCGTCGGGACTGAAGGGTGTGCCGAAATGCAGTGGTATTGGTACATACGACTTACGGACCCTAAACAGAAGATAGATACTATTTATCCAGATTCCCGATAAGCCAGACTTGGACAATGGTGGCATCTCTCAGTTCAAATCGCTACTCTCTGCTAAACCTCCAATCTGTAAATTTCGGATTATGTCATGCGAATTGCAATTATGGGTGCTGGCGGCGTTGGAACGTACTTTGGAGCACGACTGGCGGCGGCTGGCGAAGAGGTAATCTTTATCGCCAGAGGGAGTCATCTAGAAGCTCTTCAAGCCCAAGGTTTGAGCCTCCAAAGTCCGCAAGGTGATCTCACACTGGAGAACGTCACAGCAACAGAAGATCCCAAGAATGTCGGTGTCGTTGATGTTGTTCTCGTGACCGTCAAACTCTACGCGCTCGAAGAAGCCTGCCGGGCGATGGGGCCAATAATTGGACCGGAGACCATGATCGTACCTGTCCAAAATGGTGTTTCGGCGGCAGATATCGTGAAGTCCGAGCTCGGTGACGAAAATGTCGTAGGCGGTCTCGTATTCGTGGCGAGTTTTGTTGTTGCGCCTGGCAAGATCGAACACAAAACCGAGCTTCATCAGTTGGTGTGTGGCGAAATTGATGGAACCCGAAGCGATCGGGTTCTCGCCTTTTGCCGAGCGGGGCAGAATGCAGGGTTTGATGCCATCGTATCGGAAAACATCGAACTCGAGATATGGAAGAAGTTCGTAAATTTAGCCGGAATGAGTCCGGTTACTGCTCTCTCACGCCAAACAATAGGAGCAGTCCAGGCCGATCCGGACCTCAGAGAGATATTTCGCCAATCGATCAGCGAGGCGGTCGCTATCGGTCAGGCTGGAGGAGTCGAATTTCCACCGGACATCGTAGAAGCAACAGTGGCATGGTTTACCAAGGTTGATCCAAATACCAAGAACTCAATGTTACTTGACCTAGAGGCAGGCAAGCGGATGGAGAACGAGTGGATAAGCGGGGAAATTGTCCGATTGGGCCGCAAATATGGTGTGAACACACCGTTTCACGATGTTGCTTACGCCATGCTCAAGCCATTTGCGAACGGAATGTAGGTTAGGTTTCCAGGGTCAATCTGTCGGACCCGAATGAGTTTCTGTAAAACTAAGGCTCCATGCAAGCCGGATCTGTAGGAACCCGATACAATACTTTTCGTTAACCCCCAAGCTCGCGGACTCGTCCCTCCGCCGCCAATGCCGGCCGCTTGATAAGGCCGCTCAGCATTTCCTCGGCGAGCATGCTCCCCGTCGTAGGGCCCAGCGTAAAACCGTGATGGCCGTGGCCGAAGTTAAACCAAAGGTTTGTGTGGGCAGGCGCTTTGCCTACCACGGGGAGCATATCCGGCATGCACGGGCGGTTGCCGAACCAGGGTTCACTCTCCACTGCCGGGCCGAGGTCAAAGAGGTCCTTGGCCGCCTCGATCCCACGGAAGAGCTGCCGGGGGTCCGGCGGGGCGCCGCGCCGGGCGATCTCGGCGCCGGAGCAGATCCGGATGCCCAACTCGGTTGCTGTGATCACGACGGCGTTTGCGACATCCATCGTCGGGACTTGGGGGACAGGGCGGTTGTCGCCCTCCGGCCCGGCAAAATGAAGGTGGTATCCCCGTTTAAAGAACATCGGGTTCTTGTAGCCCAGCCGGGATAGGATCTCCGCCGCCCAGGGGCCGAGTGCGATCACGGCGTGCTCTGCGCTTTGCTGTCCATCTGCCGTCTCCACGGACCAGCCCGAGGATGTTTGAGAGAGTGTCATCGCATCGCCCTCCACAATCATGCCGCCTCGCTCAGCAAAGAGGGCCGCGTAGGCTTTGACGAGGCCGCCGGGATCGCGCACCGTCCAAGTATCCATCCAATGCACGCCGCCCGCTAAGTCCTGTTTGAGGTCGGGCTCCGCCGCCCGCAAAATCGCCTTATCTTCAATCTCCACGTCTAAACCATACTCGCGCTGCATATACGCCGCGTGAGAAGCGGCTTTATCCATGCTTTTTTGCGTGCGGTAGGCTTGGCGCAATCCCTTCCGGGAGATCAGGTGCCCGCTGTTACTTGCGTCAATCAGCTTGGCGTGATCGGGCACGGACTGCCCGATCAGGCGGGCATAGTCCTTGGAGATCTCCTTATGGCGCGCCGGAAAGGAATTCCGGAAATAGCGGAAGAGCGGGGCGAGGTTCTCCGGCAGCGCATTCAGGTGATAGTGCACGGCATTGTCGGCGCCGACGGCAATGCGAAGAAGCGTCGCCGCATCCAGCGGCATAGGATAGGGCTCTATGGCCTCCGCCTGGATGGCGCCCGCGTTGCCGTAGCTGGTCTCGGAGCCGGGCTTAGACTTATCCACCAGGATCACGTCATTGCCCTCTGCCTGTAGCGCCAGGGCGGTGCCGACGCCGACCATTCCTGCGCCTAATATCAGTGCATAGGTCACCTGGGGAACCAAGGTTTAATCGCGCGCTTTGACAACGGAGGTCACTTCCAGTCTGGCGTCGATCATCAACTGGGCCTCCACCGTGGTCCGGGTCGGGAAGGGTTCGGAGAAATACTCCCGGTAGACTTTATTGAACCCGGCGAAATCAGCCTTGTCCGCCAAGTAACAGGTGCACGAGACGACGTCTCCCAAAGTCAACCCCTCGGTTGCCAGGGTCGCGGAAATCCGCTCCAGGACCTGTTTCGTCTCGGCCTCAATACCGCCCGGGACAATTTTCTGATTGTCATCAAAGCCGAGCTCACCGGACAAATAATAGGTGTCGCCGATGCGCCGGATTTTCGAAAGGGGGATGCTGTTCTCTGCCATAACTCTTTTCCTTTGTTCTGTGGGGGTCCGTTTCTATCAGACTTACCGGGCTTCGTTAACGGGATGACCCGATCATCCCAACAGGCCAGCAATCGTTTCTCGATATCGTATTGCGATCCGCTCCTCATCCACATGCCGCCCGTTTGCCAGGACCTGGCGGCCGCCCACATACACGTCGGAGATCACGTTGCGGCCTCCGGCAAAGATCCATGAGTCGAGGATGGCGTCTCTACTGCGTCCGACGAGCGCTGGATGGGTTGCATCGAGAACAAGGAAGTCGGCGCGCTTCTCGGGTGTGAGGGCACCGATGGGTTGGGCAAGGGCTTGCGCGCCGCCTGAGAGAGCCGCCTGAAGGAGAGAAGCCCCGGTAGAGGTGTTTTCCTCGACGGCGGCGACATTGCGGGATTGCGTGACGAGCCGCTGCCCATATTCCAGGAGGCGTAGCTCATCCGCGGCATCAATGCTGGTGTTGCTGTCGGAGCCGATACCTAGTGCGCCAGACTGTGCAAGATAAGCCGGTAGGGGGAAGAGGCCATCGCCCAGGTTGGCTTCCGTGCTGGGGCAGAGTCCCGCCACCGCGCCGGACGTGGCCAGGCACGTTGTCTCGGCGTCCGTCATGTGGGTCGCGTGGACCAGGCACCAGCGGTCGTCTAGGTCATTGTTGTTGTAGAGCAACTCGATGGGCCGTTGGCCGGACCAGTCGAGGCATTGATCGACCTCCCGCAGTTGCTCGGAGATGTGGATGTGCACCGGGCCGTCTGTTACAGCGGTAAGTGTCTCCGTCATCATCTCGGGCGAGACCGCGCGCAGCGAATGGATCGCCATGCCGGTTTCCACAAGCGGCAGCGTTTCGCAGTCTTTCTGTAGCGCGTGCACAAGAGACACAAAGTCTTCCACGGAATGTAAAAACCGTTTCTGCCCGTCCAGCGGCGGTTGGCTGCCGAACCCGCCATGGGCATAATGGACGGGCAAGTGGGTAAGGGCGATGCCTACCTGATCGGCGGCCGAGAAGATGCGCTTCGACATTTCTGCCGGATCATCATAGGCCGCGCCATCGGGACCATGATGCAGGTAGTGAAATTCCCCGACAGTGGTGAAGCCGCCTTTGAGCATCTCTACATAGAGTTGCGCGGCGATGGCCTCCACGTCATCGGGAGAGAGCTTGGCGAGAAAGGCATACATGACTTTCTGCCAAGTCCAGAAATTGTTCTCCGTGCCGCCGCCAATCTCCGTCAGCCCCGCCATGGCGCGCTGGAAGGCGTGGGAGTGGAGGTTCGGCATACCCGGAATGCAGACGCCGGCCAGCCTTTCAGCCGATGAGTCGGCGCCTTGTGAAACACCCGAGATCATGCCCTCATCGTCGACGGTGACCGTTCCCGGCGACAGCCAGCCTTCAGCCGAGAGAAGGTGATCGAATGTATAGGATGCGGGCATCAATTTACGGCCTTAGGCAAACCGCAACTGCTGGCCAATGTCCATCTTATCCGCCTTCTCCAGCATCTTCATGCCAAGGGCCACGTCAGTGATGCTGAGGCCCCGGTGCCAGAAGAGGTTGGTCTCTCCATCGCTCTCCCGGCCGGGCTTGAGGCCGGCGACGATCTGACCCATCTCGGCGTACAAGGTCTCTTCCGTCACTTTGCCTTCATCCACATGGCGTCGGAGCGAACCGAAGGGCCGGCCTGGTTTACACTGTCCCCAGTCGTCCACCACGATCTTGTCCATAATATTGGTGAGGGAGAACTCCACCGCGCTCATAGTGCCATAAGGCACAACGAAGGCCCCTTTCTTGATCCACGCCGTCTTAAAGAGCGGATCCGGTGCCGGCAGGCGGGAGGCCTCCACCATAATGTCCGCGCCCTCCAGGCAGTCCTGCCAGTTGTCCGTGACGATGACCTCTTTGCCGAGGTCATTGCTCAACCGTTCCCCAAACGCGTTGCGGCTCTCGGGCCGGCGGGAATGCACACGGATTTCATCAAAGTCGTACAAGTGATCCAGCAGCCGGACGTTCCAATAAGCCGTGCCGCGCGCGCCAATATGACCCAGGATCTTGTTCTGTTTCCGGGCCAGGTACTTGGCGCCGATGGCGGTGACCGCGCCGGTCCGCATGTCGGTGATGGAGGTGGCGTCGACCACGGCCCGCGGCATGCCCGTCTCCGGGCTGAACAAATTTAAGAGCGCCATCTCGGAGGGCAGGCCTTGTTTGTAGTTGTCGACAAAATCGCCGACGATCTTAAAGCCCGCCACGTCCATGGGCTTGATGTAGCCCCGAAGGATATTGAAGTGTCCCCTATCAGAGCTTTCCGGCACTAGGTGCACGCGAGGCTCGACGACAGTCTGTTCGTTTCCCTGAGCCTTCAGACATTCTTCGATGGCGTCCAAGATTTCATCGTTGGTCAGGTTCAACTCTTTGACATCCGGGCCGTTCAAATAGGTGAGGTAAATTTCAGACATGCAGGCTCCCTGAAAAACTTAGCCGGAACGATAGACCTAGCCTAACCCCGGTCAGTATGGTTCATTTGTCTATGGTAGGAAATTGTTTGAGCTAAGGCGATGGCTAAGTGGCAGTCACTCTGGGTCAATGCGAACCTCGCTACAATGTCGGGGAAAGGCGCCTATGGCACGCTCCAAGATAGTGCGATCGCGGTAGAGGACGGCAAAATCGCGTGGCTTGGTTCAATGTCAGATCTGCCGGGATCATCTCCTGAATTGGCCAATACCGTTCACGACTGTGCCGGCCAGTGGATCACGCCAGGTCTAATCGATTGCCACACGCACCTGCTCTTCGGCGGCAACCGGGTGAAGGAGTTTGCGCTCCGCCTTGAAGGCGCGAGCTATGAGGAAATAGCCAAGGCCGGTGGCGGCATCCGCTCAACTGTGGCTGCCACGCGGGCGGAAAGCGAGGATGAGCTCTTTGAGAGCGGGTGTGAGCGGCTCGATCGCCTCATGAGCGAGGGAGTCACTACGGTGGAGATCAAGTCCGGCTACGGCCTGGACACGGAGAGCGAGCTTAAAATGCTGCGCGTCGCCCGGCGCTTGGGAGAGGAACTACCGGTCCGCATAAAGACGACATTTTTGGGAGCTCATGCTCTACCGGCAGAATATGGGGACGACAGCGCCGGTTATATTGATCTGGTGTGCACCGAAATGATGCCTGCGGCGGCTAGGGAGGGTTTAGCCGACGCGGTCGACGTATTCTGTGAGGGCATCGGCTTTAATATTGATGAGACCCGGCAGGTGTTCGAAGCTGCTGCATCGCTCAACCTCCCGATCAAAGGGCATACCGAACAACTGAGTAATCTTGGCGGCACTAAGCTGGTCTGTGAGTACGGCGCGCTGTCGGCGGATCACCTGGAGTACCTGGACGAGGTTGGTGTGGAAGCGATGGCCGATTCCGGCACGGTAGCCGTGCTGCTGCCGGGCGCGTTTTACTTCCTGCGCGAAACTCAGCTTCCACCCATTGCGGCGCTTCGGGAGCACAACGTGCCCATCGCCATCGCAACGGATCTCAATCCCGGTTCCTCGCCCGCCCAGTCGGTTCTGATGATGCTCAACATGGCGGCGACACTGTTTCAGATGACTCCGGAGGAAGCACTGTCCGGTGTGACGGCCCATGCATCTCGCGCCCTCGGCATTCAGGAGGAGACAGGGACCCTGGAGGCCGGAAAATCAGCCGATTTCGTCCTGTGGGACATTAGCGAGCCGGCGGAGCTCACCTATTGGATAGGCAACACCAAGCCGGTTCAGACGGTCTTTGGCGGAACGGTTCGCGCGTGACCGCCACAATTAAGTCTTGGCGGGTTTCCGAGCACGGGGGACCGGAGCGCCTCTCGAACGAAGATACTCCGGCGCCGGAGGCGGGAGATTATCAATTCGTGATACGGCTTGAATCGGCTCAGCGGGGCATCGTGTACAAGCCTAGAACTTCTTCGGCAGGCGCATTCGGCGAGGCCATGCAACTGAACATGCTTGAGAACTAGTTCAAAACGATAAAGCGTAATATTGCAAAATCAGAAAAAGACCTTCGGCTGACAAAGTCAGCCGGGGCCTCTGGAAGCTTTCTCAGGAGGCTTCAGGCGGATATCAACTCTCAACGTGAGAATCTTAAATCCGCGTAAACCATACTGTCGGCAGCGAAACGCTATATTTCAGGCCTTAAACTAAGTTCCCCGGTTCTTCGGCAACATAATATGCGCCCAAGGTGAGGGGAGTTCGGCCGGCGCGGGCACCTCAATCAAATTTGGACCGTCATTTGAAGTCGCGCGCTTCAAGGCCGCGACCAGAGCCTCAGGCGTTTCCGTCCGCTCCGCCGTCACGCCGAAACTCTTTGCGAGCGCGACAAAGTCCGGGCTGGAGAGGTCGGAGGCGATGGGCCGGTTATTGTATTCCTCGATCTGGAAGCGGCGCACGTTTCCGAAGGCATTGTCATTAAAGACAATGTAGGTCGCGGGGATATTATGATGCACCGCGGTCGCCAACTCGGTGATGGTAAATAGCGCCCCCCCGTCACCTGCAATCCCGACAACAGGCACATCGCGGCGGGCATGGGCGGCGCCCGTCGTGGCCGCAATGCCCCAGCCGAGCGTGCCCTGGTAGCCGCAGCTCAGGAATGTCCGGGGGTTGTAACTCGGAAACAGGATACGGGAGACATAACCCATCTGGGTGAGTTCATCGACGAAGATACCGTCGCGCGGCAAACCGCCCCGGATGGCCTCCAGCCAGGACGCCTGGGGCGCCAGGCCAGTCACGAGTTCGGCCTGAACGGTCTCCTTGGTCGTCGCCACTTTCTCCGTCCAGTCCGAGCGGTTGGGCTGAGGGCCGAGTGCCTCCTGCAGCATCGGCATCACGTCCGCTGTGTCCGCCTGAATGGCGGCGTCAGGGGCGGAAATGCGGGTGAGTTCTTCTTCGTCAATATCAATATGGATGACCTTCAGGTTCTCATCCATGCCCCAGGCCGTGCGCTGGGTCTGCATCCGTGTGCCGATCCCGATGATCAGGTCTACATCGGGCCAGAGACGGTGACCGGTGGGCATGTTGATGCTGAGGGCATGATCGCTGGAGACCACACCGTTTCCGTTTCGGAACGACGTCACCGGAGCGCCCAGCCGGTCGGCGAGTTCGGTCACCTGCTCACTGACTCCCTGCGCCCCCGCCCCGACGGCAATCATGGGGGACTTGGCGTTGGCAATGAGGTCGACGGCTCTGTCCAGCGCATTTTGGTCGGGCGACGGATTGCTGGCCTCGCCCGCGACCGCGTCTCCATCAGACACGTCCTGCTTCCACACATTGACCGGAATCTCGAGTCCTACCGGCCGGGGACGCCCGCTTAGAAGCGCACTCCAGGCGGCGCGTAGTTTAGCCGCCGCGCCATCCGCGCTGTTGATCACTTCGGAATGTTTCGTCAGGCGTTCCAGGATACCTTCTTGATCCGGAATTTCATGCAGCTGCCCGAACCCTTTGCCGACGGCACCGGACGGAATCTGCCCGACCATTGTCATTACAGGGGCGTTGGCGGAGTAGGCGGTCGCAATCCCGGCGGTGCCGTTCAGAAAGCCGGGCCCCGGGACTATACAGCAGGCCTGCTGCTTACCCGTCGCCATCGCTGCCGCCAGCGCCATATAAGTTGCGCCCTGCTCATGTCGCGTCTGGATCGGGGTGACCTTGTCTTGATGATCATAAAGCGCATCAAAGAAATCATCATTCTGCACACCGGGTAGGCAGTACAACTGATCAATGCCGTTTTCGCTGAGGGAGTGGACAACAAGCTGGGCGACTGTTTGGGGCATGGCGGTGGGTCTGCTTTCTGTTTGTAAGGTGGCACTATCCTGCTGGCACACGCCCAGAACTGCAAGCGGGATACGGTTTGACGTCCGGCCATTCAAACGCTCCAATAACCACCGGAGGACGGGTTTTGGATTTTACGCTGCCCAAGGAATATGAAGAGCTTCGCCTGAAGACGCGGGAGTTTGTCGACCGAGAGGTGCTGCCGCTAGAGGACGACCGGGCGAACTACGAAGCACATGAGAATATCAAGCTAGACGTGCTGGAGGGTGTTCGCGCCAAGGCCAAAGAGGCAGGCCTCTGGGCGCCGCAGGTGCCTGAGGACCGGGGCGGTCTTGGCTTACCGGTCATGGGGTGGGCGGCGATATATGAAGAGGCCAACCGGTCCATCTTCGGCCCTGTGGCGATGAACTGCGCCGCGCCGGACGACGGCAACATGAACCTGCTCGCTAAGGTAGGAACGGAGGCACAAAAAGACAAATGGCTGCAGTCGATCGCGGATGGCCACGTGCGTTCGGCCTTCGTGATGACCGAGCCTGCGCCCGGCAGCGGGTCAGATCCTTCCATGATGCTCACCAAGGCCGAGAAGTCCGGCGATACCTGGCGCATCACGGGCCGGAAATGGTTTATCACCGGCGGGGCGGAGGCGAGCCATTTTATCTTGGTTGCCCGGACGTCGGACGATTCCCGCAAAGGACTCACCGCCTTTCTATTCCACAAAGACCAGCCCGGCTGGGCCATCGAGCGCCGGATTCCCATCATGGGGCCGGAAGAGCATGGCGGCCATTGCGAGCTCTCCTTCGATGGTCTGGAGATCAAAGATGAAGACCGGCTGATGGAGGTAGGCGACGGATTGAAGGCCACGCAGATCCGGTTGGGCCCGGCCCGGCTAACCCACTGCATGCGCTGGCTAGGCCTTGCCAAACGGTCCATGGAAATCGCGGCCGAGTACACGGAGCGCCGGGAAGGCTTCGGCGTGAAGCTGTCGGACCGGGAGTCGGTACAGATCAAAATGGGTGACATTGCGCACGAGATCCAGGTGGGACGCCTCCTGGTTATGCACGCGGCGTGGAAGCTGGACCAAGGAGATTTCGCCCGGAAAGAGGTGTCGTCGGCGAAAATCCATGTGGCGAACACGCTCCACAAAGCGGTGGACACGGCCATCCAACTC
>MDTE01081768.1_pt1 | contig 11360 bp, 8 predicted proteins | sample 811231 | NCBI WGS metagenome assembly MDTE01 (sample SAMN05326651, study PRJNA326480) | marine metagenome | isolation source: seawater | place: Indian Ocean: Red Sea | collected 2010
GGCAACCACATCGTTCGCGACTTGCTCGAACACGGCTATGCCGTGAGGGGTTCAGTTCGCAACCTGAACGACCCGAGTAAAACGGACCATGTGTTGGCTCACGCCAAGCAACTGGGCTTCGAAGACCGGTTGGAGCTCGTCGAAGGCGATGTCCTGGATGCGGACGTTTGGGTCAAGCACCTTGCGGGGTGCGACGGCTTGTTTCACACGGCCACGCTGTATTCGACCCGAGACAGCGCCACCACCATCCTTGACACCGCCAACAAGGGCACCGCCCACCTCCTTCACGCCGCTGCCGAGGCGGGCATCCAGCGCGTGGTCTACACCTCAAGCACGGCGGCCGTGGGCAACGCACCACGTGGGAAACTCAAAGACGAGGCGGTCTGGAACGAGGACACGTCCCTTCCCTACAGCGTGGCAAAAACACAATCTGAGCGCTTGGCTTGGCGCCTTTCTGAGGAATTGAACCTCGATCTGCGCGTCATCAACCCCACCGCCGTCCTCGGCGGTGGATTCGTACAGCCAACGCCGAGCGTTGACTACTTTCAAGACGCCATGGCTGGCAAGTATCCCGTGGTCCCCAAGTTCCCCATGTCGGTGGTGCACGTCCGAGACGTCGCCATCGCTCATCGCCGGGCGTTCGAGGTTGACGAGGCGGAGGGGCGTTTCATTCTCGCCCCTCACGCCAACATCACGTTGGCCACCATTTGCAAGCGCATTCGCAGCCTGAACCCGACGACCAAATCGCCTCGCTACAGCCTGCCCAACACGCTGATTCCCCTGGCCGTCTTTCAGGATTGGTTGGGCGGTAAATTCGGGCGCCAGCGCTACCTTACCCGAGCCGTGGCCAAGAACATGATGGGCGGGGATACACGGTACTCAAGTGCCAAAGCGGAGAACGTCTTAGGAATGGAATGGGAGGATCTTGACACGTGCATCCAAGATACGGTCGACGCCTTCCTCTGACCCGGGAGCAGGGCCTCTTGGTCGCCCGCGGTGCCTGGTTCACCCCCAGCCTCACCGTCGTGGTGGCGACCCTCATTCACCTGCTGGGCGAGCCTCGGGCAACCCCGTTTTTCATTTCTGAAACCGACACGGGCGGGCTCCAAGGATTCGTCTTCACCGTCGGCCTGACGGTGAGCGGTGTGGTCCAAATGGCGTTCGCGTGGCACCTCTACCACGAACTGGATGCTGCTCGACCAAGAGCGTGGTTTCTGGCTTCGTTGCTCGGCTTGGTCGCCGCAACGAACACCGTGTTGGTGAGCCACTTTGACATGTACGACCACATCAACCCTCACATCTGGACGGCCCTGCTCGCCTTTGGTGGTGGGCTCGCTTGGGCCTTCTTCGCCGGATGGGCCATGGGCCCGAAAGCGACACCAGCAGGCCGACGCCTACGGCGAATCGGGTTTTCCGTGGCAGCGGTGAGCTTTACCGTCATGATGGTCGCCTTCCAACGCGCCGCAAACAGGATCGACCCCACGGACCTCACGACGGTGGAATTCCTCAACCAAACACAAAGCGGCATCGTGGTGGCCGCCCCGGCAGAATATGCGCTCGTTGCCGGCTTGATGATCTGCTTGGCCTCGTTCCGCCACGAATTGTCTGCGAGAGAGGAAGCCTCATCAACGGCGGCACCTGTGAAAGAACCGGTTGAGCCATGAGGTCGGCGCTGGTTGTTTTGATGTCGCTGACCGTGGTGTTGGCCGGATGCATTGAGCCACCATCGGAGACCGTCGAGGAATCGATGGAGGTGGTGCTGCCAACCGCTGCGTTGTTCCCGGCGTGGGACGGAGTGGACCACACCAACATCAGCCAATCGGAGGAGGTGTTTGAAAATCGGTCCTACATGGCCTATTTCTCCTCACCGTTGTGCACCCACTGCGAAACCACGTTGGACGCCTACGACCTGGTTCTGCCTGCCGAACGCTTCGTGGTGTTCTCCATGGATGCAAGGGAACGGCTGGCCAACATGAGCGAATGGCACAACAACACCGAGGAGAACTTGAATCGAACCCTTGACCGACCCTTCATTCTCCATCCGGCGCTGGCCAAGGAGGTCGAAGCGAGAGCCATACCCCATGCTGTTTTTGTCAACGCTCAAGGCTATGCGTTCCACACCCTCATCGGCAAACAAACCAACCAAACGTACATCCAATCCGTTTGGGATTTGACGGAAACAGCGGTGTTCAACGAAACCACCGGTTGGAACCACGTGGTTGAGCCTTCAAGTTGAGCGTTTGACCAACAACGCCGGCGGAACGGTGTACGTGTACGTGCCGCCGTTGCCCGTTAGGGTCAGCGCCGTGAGACCTTCTGAGAACCGAATCGTGGTGAACACGCTTTCGATGGCGTGAAGGGGCATGCTGGCCACGAGCACACCCTCACGGGTGATGGAAATCCCCGTCGCAACCGACGGCGGAACCGAGTGAAAGGACAGCATGCGGTGGTCGGTTGACACCTCCCCGAGTCCGGCAAACATGCGCTCAAACCGCTCGGCAACCTGCTCCCAATCGTCCGCAATCGAGTGCACCATCAGCCCTCCTCCGTGCGCTCACCCGTTTCGTTCTTTCCGTTGACCTTCAAACGCCGCTGGCGTGCAGCCTCGGCGACGGCGAGAACCTTCTCATCAAGCGTTGAACACGCCACGTCCGCTGGGTCAACGCCGTTGACAGACGACACGGCTGTCCCGACCCGCACGTGAACGGTCATGCTGCGATGGCTCAGTTGGTGGGACACCGTGCCCGCTTCGATGTAGGAACCGGTCACGGGCGGTTGGCCTTCACGATAGTGCGGACCCCAAAGACCGCCGAACAGCCCGCTGCTGGGTCGTTGCACCAGCACCGGTCGACCCTGACGGTCATGGTCCACGATGGCCGTCATCTCAACGGTCTTGACCCGTTGGGACTTCGGTCGAGGGAAGCGTTCCGGTGTCGCCCGCCCCCCACAAGAAGCGGCGACAGGGCATCGAACGCATCCCGCACGTTTCGGTGTGCAAACGGTGGCGCCGAGTTCCATGAGGGCCTGATTCCAATCGCCGGGCCGTACGTCAACGAGGGACGCATCCGCCCAAGCCTGCACCGCTTTTGGGGTTGGATCACGGTCCGCGGTTTGTCGGGCCATTACACGTCGTATGTTGCCGTCCACGCAAGCCACCGGTTGGCCAAAGGCGATGCTGGCCACGGCGGCGGCGGTGTACGGTCCGATGCCCGGAAGGGAGAGCAGTTCGTCGTAAGTTGAGGGAAGACGGCCGTCGAAACCGCCGTCGGAGGCGGGAGACATGACCCGTTGGCTGAGCGCATGCAAACGTCGGGCTCGGCTGTAATAGCCCGCTCCTTCCCACGCCTTCAACACGGCATCAACGGAGGCGTTCGCCATCGATGCGATGGTCGGGAAGGTCTCGACCATCCGCTTCCAATACACCAAACCCCGGCTGACTTGGGTTTGCTGAAGGAGAACCTCGCTGAGAAGAATGGCCCACGGGTCGTTGGTTTGGCGCCAGGGCAAATCACGCTGATGGGCATCGTACCAGTCCAACAAGGCACGCTGGTCGCCGTCAGAGAACACGCCGGTACCTCAGGCTTCAGCGGGTTCTGGAGCCGCCTCTGCGGAGGCTTTGGCCGCTTCGATTTTGGCGTCGTTGGCCTTGATTTGCTCCCAAACAAGTTCCGCAACGTCCTTGACTTCCATCTCCGCACCGATGGCACTGAGACCGTCGGTGACCATCGTCGAGCAGAAGGGGCAACCGACGGCCACGGTATCGGCTCCGGTGGCTGCGAGTTCCTTCGATCGGATGACGTTCACGCGGTCGTACCCTTCGTCAACGTGCTCTTCCATCCACATTTGGGCGCCACCAGCCCCGCAACAGAAGGAATCACGACCGTGGCGCTCTGCCTCCACGTCGACACCGCCGATGGCGTCTCGAGGGGCATCAAGTTCCCCACCGATGCGACCGAGGTAGCAGGGATCGTGGAACGTGACGGAGCCGTCGTGCTTGGGCTGAGGCAGTTTCCCTTCGGTTTGCAGGTGACTGATGAGTTGAGAGTGGTGCATGACTTCGATGTCTTCGCCACCGTAGTCCTTGTACTCCTTGCCCAACGTGTGGAAGCAGTGAGGGCAGGAGGCGACGATCTTCTTCACGCCGATTTCCTCAAAGGTTGACAGGTTGGTCTCCGCCAGCATTTGGAACAGGTATTCGTTGCCAGCACGGCGAGCAGCATCACCGCTGCAACCTTCTTGCATGCCGAGGATGCCGACGTCGAGACCGGCTTCTTTCATGATGCTGATGGTGTCTCGAGCGACCTTTTTGTTGCGTTCGTCAAACGAAGCAGCGCACCCTGCGAAGTAAATGTATTCGGCCGGTTCTGCGACCTTCACGTCAAGGCCCTCGGCCCAGTCGCCGCGCTCGTGAGCGGGCAGGCCGTAGGGGTTGGAGTCGGACTCGAGGTTTTCGATGGTGGCCATGAGCGGCAAGACCGTTGCTTCAACGCTCTCGTCGAACTCCATGCGCTCCATCATGAGGTGGCGGCGAGCGTCGGTGAGTTTGGGCACGTGGTCGATGTAAATGGGGCAGGCCTCCACGCAAGCATGGCAGGTCGTGCAAGCCCAAATGGCGCCCTCTCCGAAGCGGGCGATGATGTCCTCTTCGGGTGTTTCGTCGGCCAGCAACGTCGTGGCGTGGTCGTTGGCGTAGTGGCGCACGTCGTGAATGATTTGCATGGGGTTGAGGTCCTTGCCGCTGGCGTAAGCCGGGCAAACATCTTGGCAGCGAGCACACGACGTGCAGGCCCAGCCGTCGATGAGGTCTCGCCATGTGAAATCCGTGTAGTTGACGGCGCCAAACGACTCCACGTCAAGATCGTCGAGCAGGACGGCCTTGCCGTTGTCCCCACGGGCCAGCGGCTCCATCGTGGCCATGGGGCGAAGGTCGTGGAAGAACACGTTGGGGAAGGCCATCACCAGGTGCATGTGCTTGGAAAGCGGAATGAGGAACAGGAAGACACAGATGGCCAGCATGTGGGCCCAGTAAGCGGCGATGACGACGCTGGCGGCGGGTGCCAGCGTGGCGTAAACCCAGTAGCCAATGGGTTCCCAGGTGGACGAGACCGTGGATTCACCGGCTTCAACCACAAAGGAGGTGGTGGTGATGGTCATGATGAGCAACAGAATGACGTTACCCTCGAGTTGGGACTTGCCCTTGAGCTTCTCGGGCGTGAAGACCACACGGCGAATGAGCGCCAGCACACACCCGACAAAAGCGATGGTGTAGCCAACCTCAACCATGAGGTTCCATGGTCCACGAACGACCTCAGGGAGCACTTTTTGGGAGAACTGGTTGCCGCTGGCGAGGTCAAACATGTCGGTCGAGAGCATCAGGAAGCCCCAGAACATGAGCACGTGGATGCCCCCTGCGATGCGGTCCTTGAGCACCTTTTTCTGGCCGAGCCATCCGGTGATCACCTCAGAAATTCGGGCACCCCAGTTGTCAAAACGATCCTCAGGTTTGCCCTTCAGGACGAGTTTGCTGGCCTTCCAAACTTGAAAGCCGAAAAAGCCACCTGAGACGCTAAACAAAACCAAGAGGATGGCCCATCCGGGGACGGGGCCGTAATCCAAAAACAGGGGGTGTTCCATGGTGCTCACCGGTTCAACGCCTTGGCGCTACCCCTGCGAGGTCAAGGCGCACTTTGAATCCACCGTCAAAGGAGGACGAAATCACGACGGTGTGCAAGAAGGAATATGAAGCCGGGGCCCGTCAAAGAATCATGGCTGAGGCCCCGGTGCTCGTGGCTGCAAGCGCCCCGGGAAAGTGCATTCTCTTCGGCGAACATGCCGTGGTCTACGGGCAACCCGCCGTTGCCGTGGCCATCGAGCAGCGCCTCTCCGTGTCCATGTCCTCTGCGTCCTCGTGGAGCGTCGACGGAAGCGCCCTCGACCCTCAACGGCACCCCCACATCACGATGCTGAGGGACCGATGGTTGCCCGATGGCGAGCCCATGGCCCTCCACATTTCGGGCGACATCCCTCGAGCATCGGGCCTCGGTTCAAGCGCCGCACTCAGCGCTGCCGTTGGCGCCGCCATGCACCGTCTTGCCAACCCCGGCAAAGGCATCGACCGCGACGGTTTGAGCGCCCTTGCGCATCGGGCCGAAGCACACGCACAGCAAGGCCGCGCCTCACCGATGGACGCCTCCACCAGCGTTGAGGGTGGTATCGTGGTCCTCTCCGACCACGTCGAGGTGGACGCGAACCACCTCTACACGCGCCAGCTCATGACCCCCGAGGGCAAACGAACGTGGGAGGTGCACAACCTCGCTGCGCCGAGCGACGATGTCTTCCTCGTGTTGGGAAACACCGGCGTGTTTGCGCCGACGTCCAAACAGGTGGCCATGGTCGCCGACGCCCTAGCGGCAAACCCTTCAAGAGTCCGTGAGATCGAAGCCATCGGCACCGTGGCGCGCCGCGGCCTTGCGGCCTTGATGAAAGGGGACTACGAAGCGGTGGGGCACGCCATGAGCGAAAACCACCTGTTGCTGCGAAACCTGGGCGTCTCGTCCCCCGAGCTCGAGAACCTGATTCAAGCCGCCGCACCGACCTCGCTCGGGGTCAAACTGACGGGGGCGGGCGGAGGCGGATGCATGGTGGCGCTGACCCGGCATCCAAAGCAAACCAGCGAGGCCATCGAACTGGCGGGTGGACGCACGCTCGTCTCGCGAATCGGCAACGAGGGCGTTCGCATCGAGACCGCAACGTGAACGGTTGAAACCCGCCCTTCTGAAAGCCGGACCGCTTGGGCGCTGAAATTCCTTTTATATACTAAAGGCCGTTCGGCCTTTATATGACCACCGATGAAGAACGCCTTACCGTCGTGAATGTAGTTGCCAGCACACGTGTCGCAGAAGAACTCGATCTCCCCGACATCGCTATTCAACTCAACTGCGAATACGAACCCGAGCAGTTCCCCGGTGTCGTCTACCGTGTTACCGAGCCAAAACTCGCCATCCTCATGTTCCGCTCCGGCCGTGCTGTGTGCACCGGTGGAAAGGACGAGGACAACATCCACACCGGTATTGACCGGATGATCAAGGACCTGCGCGCTGCCGGCATCGAAACGTGGGACCTCAAGGACGTCACCATCGAAGTCCAGAACATGGTGGCCACCTACGCCCTCCACTACCCCGAGGACTACGACGGCGTGGACAAGTTCACCGGTGAGCCCCAAGCCGGCGTTCCCCGCAAACTCAACCTCAACCACCTCACCTTCCACCTCCCGTTCGACAAAGTGGAGTACGAGCCCGAACAGTTCCCTGGCCTCATCTACCGACTCGACGACCCCAAGGTCGTCTGCCTCATCTTCGGCTCCGGCAAGATGGTCATCACCGGCGCTCGCCACAAAGACGAGATTCTCGAAGCCGTCGAGATCATCAAGGACGAACTCGCCGACCTGCTTTGAGGCCAGACAGCCCGAAGGGCTGGAAGAGAAGGCTTGATGTCCTCCTTCGCCCGTCCTCACACCATGGGAGGGGGGACCACGCGCCGCACCCTTCCCGTGGGCTTGGTCCTCTTGCTGCTCACCAGCCTCATCCCCGTTGATCACCATGACGTCCTCGCCGAAGCCTCCGTGCACCCAACGATTGCCGGGGACCCGGGTGTCTCGGACGTTCCAACCTGGCGCATCGGCGACCGCTGGATCTACTCCGGAACGTTTGATCCCAGCATTTTGGTCACCGACACCGGCGTGGACGCCACGGTCGGTGAAATCCAAGGCGACACCACCGCCGAGGTAACCGGTATCACGACCCAAAACGTGGACAACATGTCCGTGTTGGCCTACACGCTTCGCACCTCGGCGAACTTTGACAAATCCGGCGTTTCGCTGGAAGGGTTCACCGGCAACGTCTACATCCAATTCACCCAAACCGAATACCTCAGGGTGAGCGACCTCGCTCCGATTCGAAGCGAGTTGGACATGTACATCCGGTTTGTTCCCAGCGGCATTTCATTCCTCGAGCAAATTCTCGGCGACATCACCATCACGACGACCTATTCGCCCGTGAACGAAAATTACGATTTCCCGCTTCGAATGGATGAGCGCTGGACCACCACCACCACCTCGTATTCGCAGTGGTCGGGTCAAAGCGATTACATCACCCCCTTCCCGCCGCCTGAAACCGACACCAACAGCACCACCTGGGTGGTGACCGATGTTGGAAAACCCCGGAACATGATCGGGCAGAGCATCGACTACGGGGGCTGCAACGAATCCTACGAAATGACTTCTTTCAACAGCGACGGCGTCTCGGAAGGCTTCCGCTGGTACTGCCCCGAGGTCCGAAACTATGCTTGGCTCAACACCAACGATGACATCGGATTGACCATCGATTTCAAACTCAAGCGCTACGATCCCGTCGGCGCCAGCGGCGTGGAACCCTACACCAACCCCGGTACTCGAGCGGACTGCTTGTCCGTGTCGCCCGAACGAACCATCACGGCGCTCAACGCACCCGTGCAGGTGTGGGTGAACGCATCGTCGTCCTGCTTCTCCAACGTGGCCGGTCTTCAGCTCGAACTTCACCACGAGACGGAAGGGTTCTCCACCTCACTGACCACGGCAGCCAACGGCAGCGCGTGGACCGTTGTTGACATCGGGGATGCGGTCGATTCTTCGGCCACGCTGCTCGATTATGCGAGCCACGGATTGGTGGCCAAAGCCGGCAACCGAGTGGGGGCCGCCACGGTCACGCTCGACGAATTCCTCGTGGGCCTTGACGTGTTTGCGGACGAAGGGGCCGTGGTGATGTATCGCGAACGATGCATCGGCAACGTCTGCACGACCACGCAGCTCAACGCAATCTCGGGCTTCAACGTCCTGCCCGGCGACTATCTGGACATTGAAGTCGCCATCAAAAATCGAGGCATCACCACCTCCGTAGCCAGCGACGCACGGTTGACGCTTCCCGACGGGACCGTTTCCACCGACCAACTCCCCGCCCTCGCCACCTACCAGACCCACAAGATGTTCGCCCTCTGGGAGGTGCCCGAAAACACCTCCATCGGTTCGGTTGAACTCCTGTGGGAAGCCGATGTCAGTCGCCTCAACGGCGCTGATGCCGACCTTCAAAACAACCTCGGACGCATCGAATTGTTCGTCGGTCGCCTCCCAACGCCGGTCGCACTCGAACCATCGGGCATGACCCAAGATACGATCTTCATCAACGCCAGCGGAAGTTTCGACGAGGACGGCGGTGACGTCTCCTGTGAGTTCTGGGTGCCGTTCGACGACGGAACGCGTACGTGGGACTACGAACGCATCGTCGCTCCTTCGTGCACGCTCAACTACACCTGGATTGACGACGGTGTTTACCCCGTTGAGATCACGGTGGAGGACGAGGAACGGGATGAAAGCGTCATGATTCTCAACGTGACCGTTGAAAACCGTGCACCGAAAATCGAGGTCCGCAGTCAGCGCACGGAAGCCAAGGTGGAATACCCGATCACGCTCTACGCCTACGCCAACGATTCCGATTCGGAAAAGGTGTGGCCCGGCGTGGTCGACATCTACTGGCCCGGAGCCAACTGCGAAGAGGGCTACTACACTCGGGTGTGCACGACCACATCAAACGTTGAGGGCCTGAAGACCTTCACGGCGGTTGGCACCGACGACGACAGCGCCACCACGTCGGCGACGTTTGAAGTCAAGTTCACCAACATCCAACCCCACAGCATCAACATCCAGATGGTCGACGAGAACGGCCCCATCGCCATGGATGCGCAGGACACGTGGCACGTGACCGAAGATCAATCCGTGAGCGTCCGAGGTCAAGCGCAGGACTCAGTGGACGACATCGAAGGGCTGACGCACACGTGGTGGCCCGACGACGCCCAACCTTCCCTGATCCGTGTGTTTGACGGACGAACCTCGGAGTACGACATGGTCTGGCTTGAATCCGGTCTCCACAAGATGCGGCTCGAAGTGACCGATTCAGAGGGTGCCTCGAGCGGTGTTGAGGAACGCTGGGTGAACGTGCAAAACCTTCCGCCGACCATTGAGCCCATCTCGCCCGTCCTTCCCGTCGCAGAGGGACAAACGGTCAGCGTGACGGGTCGCTCGTCCGACACCCCATCCGACGTTTCGACGCTGATTCGCTGTTGGGACATCGACCCGAGCATGGATTCGGACGACATCGGCAGCGCAGACGATGACTGCGACGTCACGGGCGACAATTTGACGGTGGCGTGGAATCGCAGCGGCACCCACAAACTCGTGTATCACGTAACGGACGACGACGGGGCAACGACCAGCGAGGTCCTCGAAGTGCTCGTGCTCAACACGCCCCCAATCGTCCGGACCACCGCCTTCTCGTGCACGGCCTACACCGCTTGCCTGCTGGATGCCAGCAGCACGCTGGACGCGGAAAACGACATTCAAGACCTCACCGTGGCGTGGGACATTGACGTCTCGGTGGACAGCAACGAGGACGGCATTCCGGACAACGATGCGGACCTCATCGGCAAAGCCGTGACGCACGTGTTCACACAGGACGGGCTTCAAAGCGTGAAGGTGATGGCGTGGGATGAAGATCCCGAGCGCCCGGGTGTGAAGGTGATCACGTTTGCCGTCTTGCCCGCCGACCGGACGCCGCTGGAGCGCATTGGCGCCGCTTTGGTCGGCGAAGAGGCAAGCGCCGTCGCCCAGCTGAGCCTGCTGGGAGCGATGCTGCTGTTGGTCCTCCTGTTCTCGAGGCGGCGACGTAAAGCTGAGCCAACCGACGCTTGGGACGAGGTTTCCGAGACGTTGACCGTCGGCTTGTTCACCGATCGAGAAGAGCAGATCCGACAAAAACGGCCCGAGGGGCCACCCCCCGAATACCTGTTTCAGGCTTCTCTGCAAACGGCACCTGCTGCCGCAAGATCGGAGTCCAGCGGACCGCCTTTACCACCAACGGGCCTCCCGGAAGGGTGGTCGATGGAGCAGTGGGAGCACTACGGCCAGCAGTATCTGGATTCGCAATCCTGAGCGACAACATCGAGGACATTCTCTTTTGTATCAGGACTGCGACCAGAGTTTATGTTCGGCCGAGCCTGCCAAGCTGTCTTCCTCATCGCCCTTTTCACGACCTCGTTGGGATTGGGCATGGTTGAATCCAGCGTCCGTTTTGACGAACCCGACCCCGTCCTTCGCACAGGGGTTGGTACGGAAACCGTTGACGTTCCCACCCACCGAATCGGCGATGAATGGGTGTACGAGACCAAATTTGACGTCTCGCAGCTTCTGGCCCAAGCCAACGTCTCTGCCTCCATCAACGCCCTCACGGGCGACACAACCAACGAAGTGGTCGATATCTTCTACGCCACCGACA
>MDTE01189976.1_pt1 | contig 11359 bp, 15 predicted proteins | sample 811231 | NCBI WGS metagenome assembly MDTE01 (sample SAMN05326651, study PRJNA326480) | marine metagenome | isolation source: seawater | place: Indian Ocean: Red Sea | collected 2010
TGGTCTGATTTTGAAATATCTGTCATGTTATCTCCTTAATTTATTTACCCAAATTAGCTGTTTTGAGCATTAGTGCTCTAATCGTTGATATTACTTCTACATTGTTTTGATATTGTCTTGATGCCTCAAGCATATCAACGTATTCTTCTTCAACATTTACAGGAGCCCTATAAATAAATCCATTTTCATCGGCCATAGGATGACCTGGTTTGAACTCTTTTATTGGTTCCACATCCATTTTTTCAACCTTAACAGCGTCTACTGTAGAGATTCCTTTTTTTCTAATTAAATCAAAATATTTTGTTTCAAATACCGGTTTAATTGGCTTATATGCATCATTTGGACTGCTTGCAATATTGTCAGCATTGGCAAGGTTACTTGCAATTGCATTTAACCTAACCATTTGAGACCCCATCGCTCTTTTAGCTATTTGATAAATATTTTTAATTTCATCCGCCATTATTCACCTCTAATTGCACCCATTAATCCAGATAACTTTGAATTTATAAAATTTAATGTAGTTTGATACCTAATTGAATTTTCTGCAAATTCCATCTGTTCAACTTGAAGTTCAACGGTGTTTCCGTCCATTGAAGGATTTAGTGATTGTCTATATTGAACTTTACCTGGCAAGTTTTTAGATGCTAAAGCAATATGGCCATTACTAGTTGTATTTAAGGGACCAACACTCAATGCTCGAGCTAATTCTACTTCAAAATCAACATCTCTTGCTTTATAATGAGGAGTTGCAGCGTTAGCAATATTAGATGCAAGAATTTCATTCTTTCTATTTCTTAAGCTTAATGCATTGCTGTATACTTCAAACTGTTGTTTAATACTATCAACCATTTTATAAATTTTGTTTCATTTGGTTTGGAATTTGCAAATTAAATGCCAAAAGAAAGGTGATAGTTTTATGGTTGATAAAAATATGTTTGATAATGAATTAGATCCAGCAATTCAGAAGGTTAGGGACCAAATAATAAACAAAATAGGTGATAAACCTTTGGAAGAAGTTAATCAAATTATAAAAAAATTGCTAAATGAGCAAATGGACGAGGTTACAAGATTAGGAGCATTGGCTGCAAGAGTAAAAATAATTAGGTCAAAAATTGAGCAAGTTTATGAAAGAAAAGTTGAAATAAAACAACCTATAAAAAAGGAAAAAAAAGAGCCAGTAAAAACAGAAAAAAAAGAGGAAGTAAAAGAAGAGAGCTGGGTAAGAGTAAAAATGCTTGAGTCAGGAGATATCAATGGAAAACAAATTGATAAAGGCGTAGTTTTAGATGTGAAAGATGAGGATGCAAAAAAATTAGTTGAAACTAAAAAGGCTGAAATAGTTGAAGAAAAACTTGAAGGAGCCTCTCCAATTGAAAAAGAGTCTGATAAAAAAGAAGAAAGTGAAAAAAAATCTGATTTAAAGACATCTGAAGAGGATAAAAAAGAAGAATCTACTAAAGAAGATAATGTTAATGAAAATCAGATGAAATCAGAACCTAAATCAGAACCTCCAGTTGAAGATAAAAAACCATCAGCAGAAGAGGAAAAAGAGAATGATTCATCTAATAAGGATGAATTAGATAATAAAGATGATGCAAAAGAAAACAATGAAAAAGAATTAAAACAAGATTCTGAAGAACAAAAGAAAGTGACTGAAGACTCTGATCAATCGCAAGATAAAAATGATAATAATGATAATAATGATAATAATGATAATAGTGACAAGAATGATGATAGTCTAGAAGCAAAGCAACCAGAAACCCCCAAAGAAGTTAATGAAAAAGACAAAGAAGAAAAATCTGAAGAAGAATTGTTAAAAATTCATGAAGAAAGAGAAAAACAAAAAAAAATTGAGAAAGAAAAATCTGAAACAAAAAATGAAGCCCCTGACTTAAATGAGGGTAAAGATACATAGAATTTTTTTTATAATAATTTTTCTTTCAAGTTGTGAAGATCTTTTTTTAAGGTTCAAATATGAGACTTATGAATGTTCATCTAATGTGTTTGATATTGAGAAAATAGTCTTACTGAAACAAAATATAGGTGATTTTGCTGAAATAAATATAAATAAAAAGAATTTGAAGGCTAAAATTTTAGAAAGTTCGAAAGATCAAATTTTGCTATCATCCAAAAATTTAAAGCTCAAAATTAACATAAATAAACAAAAAAGTCAGATAATAGTAAACCAAAATAGAAACATTATAAAATTGAATTGCAAAAAACACTTATTTAAGATGTAGATATTATTTACCATGATATTTCATAATAGGTTCAATCTCATCCTTTGACATTCCTGTTGTATTTGATATTTCGTCAATAGATTTCCCTTCATTGGCCATCTTAATTGCTGAAGTAATATTTGAGTCTTTATTAAGTGAATCTCCGAGTCTTGAGATTTCTTGGTTTGATCTTTCCAGAATATACTTATATTCATCAAGAATTTTTTTTTGTGAGTTAGTTTGTTGTTCTAATGACCTAAATGCTTCAATTAGGTCTTTTAGAGCTCGTTCTGACACTTCAATCTTCTTTAGATTATAAGAATTTTTTTTTAAATCATAAAAGAATGATCCGGCAACTGTAACGCATAGAAAAATAAAAAGGAAAATTAAGATGTTGGTGAAAGTTCCAGTAGGGTCATTTTCAAACATCTTATTTAAAAAATCCATAATTTATAATATAAATTATTTTTTTAGCGCAATCTAATTAATTTTTCTTTTGTCTAAAAAGTCTTTAAAATCTTTAAAAAATAATAATTTTTCATTTTGAGACTTTGAAAGTTTATTAATTAAATCACCCAGTTCATTAAGTTTGGAAAGATTTGAATCGTTTAGTTTATCTTTATTTTCAATAATAAGAAGGGAAAGTTTTGATATTTCCTTCTCATATGAAACTATTTCATTTAGATTTTTTTCTACAATAACTTTTTTTAGTAACTCAATTAGATGTGTAAGATGATTTTCCATCAAAAATCAATTAATCTTTTAACTCCTTATAAGCATCATACAAAGCATCAGCTATTTTATCAAGATCAAGTGGATATGAACCATTAGCAATTGCGTTTTTTATACGTGTAGTTGAAATTTTATCAATTGGTGGTTCTTTAGCCATTTCTTTAATTCTTTCTTTACTAATGAATTTAGTTACCTTTTCACTGTCAGTTTTTTTAGGTTTAGAAGAGGTTACTTGCTGTACTTTAACCTTAGCAGCTTCTATTGACGCCTTGTTAGTATTACTTCTTGAGCCATTAATATCTGCATTAGTTACTTTATTTTTAATTTGATCTACCATATTTCTATTCCTATTTAATTAATTAACGACACCTATTTAGTTTTGTTTAGTATTTAATAAAATTTTTTTTTTATTTTCTGCAAAACCATATACAATTTTGCCACTTTTTAAGTTCTTTACTCTTACTTTTTCCCCAAAATCTGCGTTTTCTAAAGCTATACCCTCAGCACGAATAGTTATATTAGGTTGATTATTTTCTATTAATACTATTGAATCTTTCTCAATTAGCCAGTCTTTTTTTAGACTAGTATGATATAAAGGCCTATTTGCACTAACAGACTTACGTAATTTTCTTCCGATTAAGTCCTTTTTTGACAAAACGAGACCTGTAATATTAGATAATTTTTTTTTAATTTTTATAATATCTTCTTCATTGATGATACTTCCACTTTTTTTGGGTTTATTTAAAGCAAAAACATCCATGGTATCATGAGATTTTTTTCTTAGTTTTTGATTTTTTTTTACTTTGTTTCTTGCAATGAGGCTCCATTCATGAGGTCCTGTACATGAAATTTTAATAAGCCTAAAAGACCCAGATATATCGTTTATTATAATATTTGATTTATCGCAGCTTGGGTATTTGAGCTGGTCTAAAATATTAATATTTGACTGAACATTTTTTTCATTGAGCCAATTTTCAATAATTAATTTTAATTCAATTCCACTCAAAGTATTTGATTTAATGCTACTGGAGAAAAATATTAGATTTAAAAAGAAAATAAATATTAATTTTTTTGTCATTTAATTTCCATAAAAATAAATATGATTTCTTTTATTGCTTGTTTGATGTGAATTTTTATTTGGTTTTTGCTTAACAAGATTCATAATTTCATTTACTGAAGGAATTTTTATTTTTTTTCCAGCATATAAAAAATGAGGGTTATTTCTAACAAAAGCATGTTTATTAATCTCAATAACTGAAAGCTCAACAACTCTCATATTTAAACCTGTGTTTCCATAATATTTTTTTAAAATTCCACTAAGTGATTCACCAGAATTAACTTTGTGTATTGCAGAATAATTTTGATCTCTAATAAATTTGTTATCTTTATCAATTTTTTTGTTACCCTCATTTTCAAAACCTCCCCTATACTCTAATACAACAAATGGCTCATTTGAAAATGTATAACTATTTAAGAGAAAAATTGATAAAAATGTTATTAAATAATTTTTTTTCATTTACCTTTTCCTTAATTTATAAACCTTATTATTCTACCAGAAACATCCTCTTTTTTGTTAGAAGGATTTAAAATTTCTAGTTCTGAAAAATCCCTGTTACTCTGTTTAACTGTAACTACAACCCAGTCTTGCATTGATAAATCTTGATTAGAACTTGAAACAAATCCTACTTTTCCTGTTTTTAATCCTTGTGAGGTTCCGAGTGGGATCATTAACCTATCGTTCTTTAATTGGATTTTTGCTTCAAGTGGGTAACATTTAAGTTGATCTAAAACTCTAAACTGAAGTTTGGAAACACTTAGTGATAATAATTCTGTTAGCTTATCAACCGGAGTTCTATAAAATGCATCTAAATGTTTGTAACCTGTATCATTTCCTAAAATAAGTGAGAAACTATAATCTAAAGAATCAACAATTCGATACTCTGGTCCTTCAAAAATTGTAAGATTTATATCAACCATTAATTCATCAGTAAATCTTGTTAATCTTCCCTGGGCAGCGTTAATAATAATAGTTGGATGAATCCCAAACTCACCATTCTTTAAAACTTTTTTGTTTCCTTCTACTAAAGTGTCATAATCCAAACTTATTGATTTATGAGATGGTTTCATGGAAGGATTAAATGTAAAGTTAGTTGAATCAGAAATGTTAATTTGATCAATTTTTCTTAAATTATCAAACAAATTAGAAGAAATTTGAAAAGGTAAATTTTGTGTCCATGCAGGAAGTTTGCTAGAAACACTGTAATATGGCTTAAGGTAACTAATATTTATAAAATCTCTCTTTGAGCAATTCATAAAATCATTAATGCCAATTAGGTAAGCTTTTATTTTTATTGAATAGTGTGTATCATCAGCTTTCTCTTCAAGAATAACAAAATCCTTTATCATTGATGATGGTCTAACAAGTAAATTTTCTTTAAGATTTGTATTGGTATCAATACTTGAGAATCCATCAACTTTGGCACCTGCTTGTATGCTAGAAAGGTAGAGTGCATCATCTAATGCTCTTTTTCTAGCTGTTTCTTTATCACCATTAATTATTACAGCTCTTCCGTCTGCAATAACCACTTTATGGAAGAAATCATTAGCTAAAACTGCAGTTGCACTAAATAAGAGGAATAATAAAATACTAAAAAAAACAATTAGTTCTTTCAATAAAATATCTACATTATTGTAAGCTATTTTTTTCAATTTATTACCTATAGAGATTGTGCTTGTCTAAATAGATAAGCCACCATATCTTGATCAATTTCTAAAACTGTTTCATAAGTATCTGATCCAGTTGGATTAATTCTCACTGTTCTGGCTCCTCTAATAACTCCTGAAACAATACCCCTAAAAGTATCGTTTTGAACCATAAGATCAATCACAGTTGTATTACTGTCTACTTTTAGACCATGTATTTGTTCTGCTAATTCCCTCATTGCTGCCATTCTGGCTGCCCTGATAGCCATTAATCTCTTTTGTTCAATACTCTGTCCTGGTTGTGTAGAAACTACAGCATATCCAGTTGCTGTTAGCGTTGGGAATGTAATAGACGCACCATCAAGTAATTCTCTAGTCTTATTAAGCTGATTTGTTGGAGCTGTAAAATCACTGTATTGATTCTCTTTCATACTTGATTTTTTTGATGTATTGAGTGCATCCATAAAGTTTTCAGCACATGACTGAAGAATGAAGATAGCTAATATCAAAAATATTTTATTCATAATATAATCCTTAATCTAAATTGTTTAAATAATTGTTGCATAAATTATGCCATTACTTGTTCACTGACCTTTTTATCCCTAAAGCTCATGGCATATCTCTTGCATCTTATAATGTATGAAAAAAAATTATATAAGAACAAGAGATTTACTGGAGTTTTTCAGTCAAGATTTTGACAGGAAGTATATAAAATGGATTTAGTATTAAGATCTTTTCAAAAAAATAACCTAATTGATTTTGCTAGAACTTTTAGTATTCCTATAGGTATAATGATCCTAATTGCTATGATGGTGATACCATTAAGTACTTGGCAATTAGATATATTATTTACAACAAATCTTCTTGTCTCACTTTTAGTTTTAATGGTTGCTTTACAAACTTTTAAACCGTTAGATTTTTCAAGTTTTCCCACTGTTTTATTATTTGCAACGGTTTTAAGGTTAGGTCTAAATGTTGCCTCTACAAGAGTTATTTTAAAGGATGGTCATGGAGGTACAGATTCAGCAGGAAGAATAATCGAGGCATTTGGAGAATTTGTAATGGCAGGAAGTTATGCTGTTGGTCTCTTTGTATTTGCAATTTTAGTAATCATAAATTTGATTGTTATTACTAAAGGGGCTGGAAGAGTATCTGAAGTTGCTGCTAGATTTACCCTTGACTCAATGCCTGGAAAACAGATGGCTATCGACGCAGATTTAAATGCTGGAATAATTGATAGTGAAGAGGCTAAAACACGCAGAAAAGAGATTGCTAAAGAAGGTGAGTTTTATGGAGCTATGGATGGTGCAGCAAAATTTGTTAAGGGTGATGCAGTCGCAGCAATACTAATTCTAGTAATAAATATCATTGGGGGATTAGTAATTGGTTCCGTTCAACATGATCTTTCTCTAGGTCAGTCGGCTGAAACATATATTCTTTTAACAGTTGGAGATGGTCTAGTAGCACAAATACCATCATTACTTTTGGCAATGGCAACCGCAACTATAGTAACAAGAATAGCATCTGATAACAGTGATTTAGCAGGCCAAATTTCTTCTCAAATGGGTTTATCAAGAGCATGGATTCCAGTTTCTGCCGTTCTTTTACTTTTTGGTCTTGTTCCAGGTATGCCAAATATACTATTTTTAGTTAGTTCTTTTATATCTGGCTTGATAGCATGGATTATTTCAAAAAAAGGTGAATCAAATTTAAATTTAGAGGTTGAAGAGAAAGAAAAAGAAGATGATCAACCAGGAAAAATTGATATTGATGAAGTTTCAGATAATTCATCTATATCTCTCGATTTAGGGTATGGTTTAATATCAATGGTGGATGCCGAAGACAAAAAGAATGCTGGTCCATTAATATCAAAAATTACGGGAATAAGAAAACAGGTTTCAAAAGAGCTTGGGTTTGTAATACCTAATGTAAGGGTAAAAGATGATTTATCTTTGGAGGCTAATACTTATAAAATAAGGATTGGTCATACTATTGTGGCGGAAGATAAAATTTATGCGGATAGAAAATTGGCAATGCCAGGAGATGATACCCAACTTAAAATTCAAGGTATTCAGGTAAAAGATCCATCATTTGGTCTAGATGCTTATTGGATCGAAAAACATATGGTTTCTAAAGCTGAAGCTAATCATTACATGGTAATTGATCCAGAGGCAGTAATTGGTACTCATCTAAACCAAATTTTAATAAAATATGCTGGTGAGCTTTTAAGTCAGGACGACGTTCAGTTACTTTTAGACAATTTATCTAAAGTTAATCCTCAGTTAGTACAATCAGTAATACCTAAATTGATACCTCTTCATCATTTAACAATTATCTTAAGAAATTTACTTGTTGAAAGAGTTCCAATAAATGATCTTAAAAAAATTTTAGAGGCATTATCAAATCTTTCTGATAAAAAATTAACACCTGACGAGCTTTCTGAACTTGTAAGACCAGCGATTTCTTCATTGCTCATTCAAAAAATATCTAGTGTTAACGAGCCTTTAAATGTCTGTACATTCAACCCAGAGTTTGAACAAATGCTAATTTCTATGTCCAAAAAAAGCGGTTCAGAGGGTATTCTAATTGATCCATCACTTGCAAAACAAATGATTCAATCAATTTTGGATATAGCAGAAAAATTATCAGCTGAAGAAAAATCAGTGACAATAGTAACTTCTCCTATAATTAGAAAAGATCTTTCGATTCTTTTAAGACAACATGTAGATGATGTGGTTGTTTTAGCTTTCACAGAATTACCAGAAAGTAAAAAGGTCAAAGTGGTTGCAACAATTGGAGAAAAAATATTAACAGAAGAAAAGGAGCAAACTAATGAGCACACAACTATTTAAAGCAAAAGATATGAAATCAGCAATTAATTTAGTAAATGAAGAATTTGGAGATGATGCAATAATTCTTTCAACTAAGCAAAATAATGGTGTTGTTGAAGTTGAAGCATCGAATAATGATGAAGTAATCGAAACTCACAAAAAAAAAGTTGCTGAAAATAAAAATTTTTCCAAGATATTTTTTAAACAAATAGATGGAAATAAAAAGAATAATAAATCATCTAATAATATCGAATTTATTAGAAATAATAACGAAAAAAATCAACGAAACAATTTAGAACACCAAAAAAAAGTTATTTCAAATATTCAATCAGAAATTTCATCGTTAAGGAAAGAAATTAATGGTATGATAATAACTGATCAATCTGGGATATCTGACAAATTATCTCACTATACTCCAATAAAGCTTAGACAGGAAAAATTCTCTCCAGAAATTATAGGAGAATTAAGTTATTCGTTTATTGGAAAAAATCTTGAGGATGGAAGAATATCTTTTTTTAGAGAATTATCAAAAAAACTTTCTTCAAATGATTTTTCTAGATTATCAAAATCAAATAATATTTTTATATTTGGCAACTCTGGTTCTGGAAAATCAACTTTAGCAGCGAAAATTGCTTCACATTTATCAGATCAAAAGGGTACAAATAATATGAATTTTGTAGATGTGTCAAATTCTAGTACTAATAATTCTGATATATTAAGGTCATACAGTAGAGTTCTTGGATTTAATATTTTGGATTATAAAACATTTGATTTTAGTTCAAATGTAAATGATAATAAACTTAATATTTTTGATTTTTCAGGAGATCTTAACTTTAGTATTCAAAAGATTAGAGAGATTAAAAATTCGTTTCCGTCTTTTGAATTTTGTTCTATATTGACTGTGCAAAGTGGATCAAATTCGGAAATGATTAGTGGTATATGTCAAAAAGTTGCAGATATTAGGCCTATGATTGCTGTTACTAAACTGGATGAATGCTGGGTAGGTGCAGAAGAATTTTCGTCTTTGGCTCAAAATAATGCTAGAATTGGAATAGTAACGGGAACAAGGGTAATTATTGACTCTATTATTGAGGCGAATGAAAATTCTCTTACTAAATATATGAAGGAAAATTTTAAAGGTGTCTGATTCTTTAGCTATAACAAGTGGAAAAGGCGGTGTTGGTAAAACTACTGTAGCAGTAAATTTATCAATTGCTTTAAAAAAAGTATCGTCAAATATTTTTCTTTTAGATACTGATTTAGGAATGGCAAATTCACATGTTTTATTGGGAGTAAACCCAGAGGTTTCACTCTCTAATGTAATATCTGGCCAAAAAAAAATATCAGAAACAATTATTCCATGTAAATCTGGTGTTAACTTAATTTCTGGTGGAACTGCAGAAACAAACCTTTTAAACATAGATAATTCTAGAAGGTATTCAATTCTAAATGAGATTGATAACCATTTAAGAAAAAAGGATAATGTAAAACTTGTTGTCGACATTGCAGCGGGGGCAGAAGATAATTCCCTGGTTTTTGCAATGGCTTGTGATAGAATAGTAATAGTTCTAATGGGAGAACCAACGAGTTTTCTTGATTCATATGCTCTAATAAAAGCAATAAATAATAAATCTTCATTTAAAAACTTTTGTTTAGTATTGAATCAAGTTAGTAGTGAAGAGCAGGGACGGGAATTGTTTGATAAGTTTCAAGGAATAACAACTAAATTTTTGGATGTAAATCTGCATTATGTTGGATGTTTAAAAGCATCACAAAGAATTAAAAAATCAATTGTTGATAGAATTCCTATTGTTTATTCAGAACCCAAATCTGAAATTTCTCAAAGTTTTTCAAGAATTGTTAAAAATATTTATAATACCCCAACCAATTCATGGGGTGGCTTAAGTTTTCTATCTAATGTAAAAAAAAGAGCATAAACTTCAATGGGAAATTACTATTCAGAAAAGTCTCAATTTTCAATAAATGAGTTAATAGAAAAAAACCTTGATTTAGTTAAAAAAATTGCATGGCAAATATTTGGTAGAGTTCAAAATGTTGTAGAAGTCGAGGATCTAATTCAACAAGGTATGGAGGGACTAGTCAGTGCAGCCCAAAAATACTCACCAAAAGAAGGAGTGAATTTTCAACAATATGCTCAATTAAGAATTAGAGGTTCAATAATTGATTTTTTAAGAAAAAATTCAAATTTATGTAGAACAACAATAAAAAAAAAACAACTTTTTGAAAAAACAAAACTTGAACTTCAGAAAAAATTTTCAAGAGAACCAACAAGCTCTGAAATAATTGAATCTTTAGGTATTACAGAAGATGAATATAGTTATTGGGAAAAAGCTTTTGAGGCAAATAATGTTCAAAGTCTTGACCAGGCATATGATGAATTTTCTATTCTTTACGCTAGCAATATCAATGATCCTGAAGTGTCGCTTCAAGATAAACAATTAAAATCTCAAATTAAGGATGCTCTAAAAATTTTAAATCAGAGAGAAGCTCTAATAGCTCAGTTATATTATGTTGAGGAGTTGAATATCTATGAAATTGCTGAAGTATTAGAAATTAGTACTGGTAGGATATCACAAATTAAAAAGTCTATTATTGAAAAATTAAGGAATGAAATAAGTGTCTGAAATTGACAAAAATTGGAAAAATATAAAAAAAATTGTCCTTAATGTAAATTCAATAAATACCGTCATTGATCAGAACCATAATATAGTATTAGATTGTAACTTTGAAAATATAGCAAAAGGTAGATGCCATTTGAAGATTGTTGAGAGATTAAAAAAAACTCCTGATACTTTATTTGTTCATACTGATCAAGCTTTGATGATTGTAAAAATTTTCTATGAGAGAAAAAAA
>MDTE01040318.1_pt1 | contig 11358 bp, 10 predicted proteins | sample 811231 | NCBI WGS metagenome assembly MDTE01 (sample SAMN05326651, study PRJNA326480) | marine metagenome | isolation source: seawater | place: Indian Ocean: Red Sea | collected 2010
AAAAGTCGGGGCGACTGGATTTGAACCAGCGACCTCTGCGTCCCGAACGCAGCGCTCTACCAGGCTGAGCCACGCCCCGAAAACAAATCGTGTGAAGTGAGTGACGCGACTGCTCGTATTATCGCCGAGTCGTCTTTGCCCTCCAACCATCACACTAACAATAATTCTCAAAAAAACTAGATCACCTAGGTGAATCTACGGGAACCTAGTGGTATTTGCAACTGTTTTGCCACTGGTCTGCCCGTGAAGAACATGCGTCCGAGGCGAATTCTTGCAAGCTCAGTTGAGCCGCAATTTTCCGACAGGCCGTTCATTGTTTTTGAGCGTGCTGACGATCAACGATCGCTTGTGCCCTGCCCGCTCGTTCCTCGTGACCTCCCGTAGGGAAGGGGAACTCGACAAAGATGACCTTGGACCACGTATCGGATCTTGGTTCAGGTTCTAGGGAACCACCATTGCCATCGGGCAATCACATTTTCAGGACTGTGGCGGACGGAGGTTGAAGGTCGTCTTGTCACTCCTGCGCAGATACGAAATGGTGTGATTTGTCAAGTTGTTTTCAGCCGTTCGTGTGACGCCATGACAGCGATCAGAAGTGGACAAAAAGAGTCCCAAAAACTGTGTTAGACCGCAAGAAACAAGTGAACTATTCGGGTTGTTCCACGTATGTCGGCTCAGGTTTTGCGGTCGTAACGGTCGTGCGTTGAGCCAGAAAAAAAGTCTTCAAAGAAGACCCCTTTCAGCCCTTGAGCTCCAGCCATTGCTTGGTAAAGTCAAATCTGAGTGCATTGCGCAGCCTATTTTATGAAAAGATGAAAACATGGTTAAGGCTTTCCATCCCGATCCTGACGAAGTCGAACAACTGATGCTCAATGCTCAGTTGCGCGATGATTTGGAACCGTTTGTCGACGAGTCACTCGACTTGGTACGTATGCGGCAAATGCCGACTGCTTCGGAAAACGAGTTTTTAGCGTCGATGCTAGCCTGGGAACGGGCGCCGGTGCTTCCTATCTCACAATGGTTTACTCCGGAGCTCAATTTACCTTCTCCCGATTCGTTGGACGACGCCTCGCTGCATACGATTCTCTGGGAAGTTATCCATCGACTGCACGAAAAACGGATCGTGTTGGACTTTACAGAGCATTTATCCGATCGCGAGCTTTACTGTTTGATGTATCGTGACATCATGCCGTCGCTGGAGAAAAAGATCGATCGTCCTCGTAATTATTTGCATTGGGATTGTTTGGACGCCGCAAATAATACCGAAGACTGGCTGCGGTTTTATGCTTCTGAAGAAGAACGTGAGCAGTGGAAATTCGAAACGAGCAGCGACTTGCCTCCGGCCCAAGCTCGACCATATCCTCGACGTATGCCGCGACACGCTCTTTAGGATAATGGTGTGGTGAGAGCCTCACCGAGATCCTTCGCGCTGCTCAGAGGTACATGCCGTGATTGCTATCGATGAAGGCTGTCACCCGACGTCGCCGTCTTCAGTCGTCGTTGCCGTTAAGCCCCAGCTTGGCTAACCATCGTCGCCCTTGTTTTCCACTAGACTCAGCCCCGGCTTCACCAGAATCGTGATTGGGTTTCCCGTGTTCGGCTTCCAAGGCGCTCAATTTTCTTTCCAGCTCATTGCGTTCTCGGGCGATCTTGGCTCGTTCGACGGAGATATCGATTTCTGCCTGACGTAGCTTTTCTCGGCATTCATCCTGAATCCTACGAAGGTTGTTGCGTTCTAGCTTGATCAGTTCGTCTTGGTCCAATAGATCTGCGGTGGCGTGTGCTCCAGGAATCACTTCTTCGGCGGCTGGCTGTTGTTGCGATTTGTCTTCGAGTTGGGCCTGAAGTTCAGCGATTTGCCGATCTCGTTCTGCAACGGCTTGTTCGGTAGCACGAATTGCTTCTTTGGCCTTGTACTTTTCCTGAACCTGTTCGGCATCGTTTGGGTCGATGCCATCCAGCTGGGCAAGCAGCTGGGCTTTTTGCGATTCCCAGTCGAAACCACCCGACGAAGACACATGCGGGGGCCCAGATGCCGTAGCGTTGTTTTGTGCGTCAGCCAACTGCTCCCTGAGCTGTCGATTCTCACTCTTGACGGCCCGCAAGTCATCCATTGCCAAATCGTATTTTTGATATATTTGGACACCAATATCATCGCCGTCAGAACCTTTTGAATTGGATTGCAGCAGTTCGTCTAGTCGTCGTTCAGCTTCATCAAGTCGTTCTTGCAGACTGTCTCGTTCAAAGTGCAGGTTTTCAATGTGAGTCAGAGCTTCGCTTTGGCGGACTTCATCTTTCGACGATGTTTCGAGTTGTTTCCTAAGCGTATTCATTTTGTCCACTTTTTGGGCCAGTTGTTGGTAGGCTGTCTCCAGGTGATGCGGCAAGTCGCTAATGGCTACTTGGGATGCCGTTACCTGGCTGTCGAGTTCGGCTTTTGTCTTGTCTTGTTCTGTGATAAGGCGTTTCGATTTAGCAGCGACACGATCAGCATTGGATTCTTGTTTTTTGAGGATTTGTTTTCGTTGTTGTTTAGCGACGACGTTTTCTTCGATCGCCGTGCGGAGTTCTTCGAGGTGTTCCTGGAGTACGTCTTGCTGCTACGTGATCTCCAACAGTTCGCTTTGTAGTCAGTGCTTCAGCGATACGGTCAAACAGGTCAGTCATGCGGGCTTTGATTTGTTGGAATTGCTTGCGTTGAGCAGCCATGTAGTTTTGCGCGCGACCGCTGATCGGATAGTTTTCACATGAAGTTCTCGCTCCATGAGGAATCAGACTTTGGATGTTCCTGGTTTTCCATATCTTCGCTGCAGATTCCTGTTGGCGCGTACCGTCTTCTATGGCACCAGAAAACACGTAGTCATGCGGGCTTATACTTTTCTATAGGTCAGCAGAAGCAGAAGGTCAAAGTTCTGAGGTGGAACCAGGCCGATTGTGCGGAAGGTAGGGAGCTGAGAGCTTGGAGCCGATGTGACGAGGTCGTAAGAAACGCACTAAGCTCCTAGAGAACGGTCGTCACCATAGAGATGCCCGTTGAGGAAGGCTTCTGCCATTGCTTTTGGCACTTCAGCCTCCGCTAAAACGAGCTGAGCTCGATTCTGGGCCACTTTGGCTTTCATTTCCTGTTCTTGAGCGATTGCCTCGGCACGTCGCTGTTCAGCCATGGCTCGAGCCAGCCGCGTGTCGGCTTCTGCCTGATCAGCTTGCAGACGAGCACCAATGTTCTGGCCAATGTCAATGTCGGCAATGTCGATTGAGACAATTTCAAAGGCGGTTTGTGCATCGAGGCCGCGCGCCAGCACAGCTTTCGAGATCATATCGGGATTTTCCAAAACGGCGAGGTGAGAGTCAGAAGATCCAATGGAAGAAATAATGCTTTCGCCGACGCGGGCAATGACGGTTTCTTCGGTGGCCCCGCCAATCAGCTGAGCCAGATTCGTGCGTACCGTTACCCGAGCACGTATCCGGAGTTCTACTCCGTTTTTGGCGATAGCACTCAAAGTACTCTTACCGCTTCGATGTGGGTCAGGGCAATCGATCACTTTGGGATGTACGCTGGTCTGTACGGCATCTAAGACATCGCGTCCGGCAAGATCAATGGCGGCAGCTCGATCGAAATCCAAATCAATCCCTGCTCGGTGGGCCGCAATGATGGCATTGATGACCCCCATGACATTACCGCCGGCTAGATAGTGGGCTTCTACACGCTGGGTACTAATACCAGTACGACGGCTGATGTTCAGGCCGGCCTGTGCTGCCATGATTTTGGCTTTCACAATCAATCGAGGGTTGACTTGCCGAAATCCCATCCCAATGAGACTCGGCAAAGTGACATCTGCACCAGCCATGTAAGATTGCAGGAAAAGATTGCCGTACACCATGAAGACGATGCCAATCACGACGATCCCGACAACCAGCGCTAGCCCGCCGACAAGGAATAGAATGTTTGTTCCGGTGATTTGTGCGAATGGTAAAAACATTTCTACAACCAAATCATTCATCGCTAGTCTCCCGTGAATGACTTTTGTTCCGATACCGATTCAATGGATCTACTGAGCTGAAAGAAGCCAAATCCCTCACTCGGATGTTTCGTGAATTTGTAGGCCCGATCTCATGGTGTTTCCACGCGGGGCGTGGAAACCAGTGATGCTATTGCATGATAGACGTCCCTGGGGCGAGCCGAAATGATACAAGAAACATGGCTGGTCGTCGAGGGTGGGAAAGAGAAACTAAGTTCTCCTTGGCCGACACCTGAGATGATACATTGTGGAGTCACAGGAAATGTCGGTTTTGTCGACGACCTACCGTTCCACCACGATCTGATGGTTGAGCATTCTTTCGCCGCCGATTTCTTCGGCGCGGAGCCAGAGGGTTTCGCCCAGCAGTTCTTCCCCGTTCAGGATGACATACGTTTGAGAATTTCTCAGTCGTCTCAGGTTGAGGACATGGCGGCGTTGACGTCGGCGGTCGGGGGCAAATAGCATGCAATCGAAACTGACAGCTTGGTCATTGTGATTTTGCATCTGCTGCGTCACAATCAGGTTTCCGTCTTCGTCGATGTTTGTTGTGACGTCGATCGAAACATCTCCTAAGCCCAGTTCGAGATGACGGTATACGCTGAATTCATACAGCTGGTCTGCAGAGATTTTGAAGGCCACGCGAAGTTGATGGCGACCACTTTGTGCAACTGGCTGCAGCTTGATTTCGAACGATTCTTCAAGGTCCGCGTGTTCGGCGAGCTTGAAGTTGACGTGGGTTAGATTGGTGTCCCAGCCGTCCGGGGCTTGCAGGGACATTCTTCCGGTAACACCTTGTGGAAACCGATTGACGATCCGACAGCGTGCGCTCTGAGGTCTGTTAAACACGCTTGCTAAATTCTCACAGTCCAATGAGAAATCCAATCGCCATTGGACTACGGGTAGATTCACACCAGTCACAAAGATTGGTTGAGGTCCGATCGGTATGACTTGTCTGTGTCCATCCTGCTGTGGGTGGGTTTGCTGTCCCCAAAGGTTAACAAGCGACACATTGGTGCCTAGGAACAACGTCTCGGTCGTCGGCGTTTCATTCCACAGGACCATCATCGCTTGGTCCCCTTTCTTGAAAACCCGATTGCGGGTTTGTCCGGGTAGCTGCAATTCTCCTAGATATTCCGCACCGGAAAGAAGTTGAGCGGTTGTTCGCCACGGTACAAACAGGTCATCGGGAGTTGCATCTTCATTCAGGATGCCTTGATGTGAATCGAAGGGATCGGACAAAAATATACCGTCCGCTGAACAAACTTTGGCAGACACCATCCGATTGACGAGATCACAGGCCCGAGTTTCTAAGTCGTACGTCACACGATCCAATGGATCCATGACAACCCAGCGTTTCGCTGGTGAGTCACTCATGCCAGCCAAGTACGTTTGCAATTCTGTGGAGGTCAAAGGCGGATGGGAACTTAGCGTGAGAAATTTCCACGGAGGATCGGCAACCCTTGGTGGCTGATGAATCCATTTCCAACCAATTCCTAAGAAAGATTCTTGTCCGAATCGTTCCAATTGCTGACGGACGGAATCTATTTTGTCGGGCAGTCTTGGATACTCCACAAAGCTAACATCATCGTCAGCACCAAGTTGCCACCAGCGGATTTTGAGCGACAATCTGGTAATGACGGAATGGAGATGCTTCTTCCATAGATCTTCATCGGCAAATACTTCTGCCGCTTGCAACTCATCTGTCTCACCAAAAAGATGGCGAATCTGCCGAGGCGGTTGATCCAATAGCCCGACGAGTTGTGAGCCATTTTTCTTCAGACGTTCAGCGAACCACGTAATTTCATCTGGTCGCGTCAGTTCCTGTTCACTGTACCAGACAGGGAACTTGACCCAGTTGACTCCTGCTTGGGCAACAAGAACGACCAGTTCTTCCATGGATATCGTGCGGTCTCCCTTTGGCAGAGTCCAACCGAATTCTCCGTGGGGCTCGGTTGCCGGCAGCGGACTTAATACTGCCAAAGATGCAACACCTTGATGAATGACACCTTTCGTACCCGACATGGTGACTCGTATGCGGTAGAAACCGTAGTCAGGAACCGGGGGTCTCCATTTAGTAATTCCCGCATAAACAACATCTGCATACGAGTGATGGTTGCCTTCTGCAGTGTCTGCCAGAGTCGGGCCTTTGATTCGTACCGGTTGACCGTCCAGGTGCTTTTTGTCTGCGGCAATGCGCTCACCAAACGCATTGATCAGTTCGAACTCTATGAGTGGTTTTTCTTCTGGCACGCCAGACACATTGCAGGCGACGATGACATCATCCAAGTTGTGAAACAGATGGTTGGGATGATTGAATTCGATAGACATTCTGGGAAGTCTTCCCAGCCAGATGTCGTCGAACCAAGCGGAACCATGAAGGTCGGGTTGCATCCCCGATTGAGGTTCGAGGTGTAACTCGATGATGGCGTAGTCGGCAGTGTGTCCGGAAATCGCAATCTCATCGCTGATGAAAGGTTCCCAGCGTTTTTCTTGCAAGGGCGTTATTCGGTGTGTCAGTATTTGACGGTGCTCTGCGTCATAGAACACGATGTGACAGTAGGCGACGTCGTTGCGTAATCCATCGGTACGCACGAATCCACCAAGGATGTAATTGAAGTTAGGGTTTACGGCGATTTTGGGGCTGTAAACCGTAGCGGATCCGCCATCCAATTGGATGTGCAAACAACGTTCACCGATCGCAGCTGCCTCTCTTTTGATAGCGATGGATAAAAAGGCCGGATGTTCGCGGTCTCGCAGACGCGTCCATTCGTCAGGCCAACGGTCGAAATTGATATCGGACGATTTTTCGAAATCGCACCGGTACACATCGATCACGTCTCGAGGTCGCTGTGGACCCGGGGTTTGAGCCAGTATCGCAGAGAGTAGGGTGGTGATGACGGCAGCTGGCATGTAAAACTCTAAGCCTGCTAGAGAGGGTAATTCGTTGAAGCGATGGCGCCGACGAATACTTGGACTTGTCGGATCCAGATCGCCACCGTTTACGGGAAACACAATGTCTCGTTAAAATCTAGCTTGGTTCCTGGAGCCGGTTTGGCTGCAGCCGTACAAAACCCATACATTCGTCAGAATCGTCCCATGCCCCATCTCAAGATTGGTATTCAACTCACTAGTTTGCGTTTGCCGTTCAAAAAGGCGATCGAGTTGGCTCACCGTTTGGGAGTACAAGCCATAGAAATCGACGCGAGGCATGATATTCGGCCAGCCGAATTGGGCCTCACGGCCAAGCGACAGCTTCGGAAAATGCTCGACGACTATGGCTTGCATGTTGCCGCCGTCAGCTTTCCTACTCGACGAGGTTATTACGTCGAAGAGGAATTGTCGGCTCGTGTGGAGGCGACGAAGCGGGCGATGAACTTTGCTTTTGATTTAGGAGCGAATGCTGTTGTCAATCAAATTGGTCGCGTTCCAGAGGACACGGAGGGCGACGAGTGGAATCTGCTGGTAGAAGTACTCACCGAAATCGGCAAACATGGCGAGCACTGTGGTGCTGTCTTGGCCGCCGAAACTGGTACGGAAAGCGGAGAAGATTTGGCTCGGCTGTTAGGTGCATTGCCGTCAGGAATCATAGGTGTGAATCTGGATCCAGGAAATCTGATCGTGAACGGTTTTTCGCCCCAGGAAGCGGTGGATTTGCTGGGTGAACGAATTGTTCATGTGCACGCGAAGGACGGCGTGCGAGATCTAGCCAAGCGGCGAGGACTGGAAGTGCCTCTGGGTCGAGGAACGACCGATTGGCCGGCACTCATTGCTGGACTCGAAGACCACGAGTACCGTGGATACTTCACGGTGGAACGCACGAATCCCGAAGACCCTGTCCAAGAGGTGCACCAAGCGGTTCAGTTTTTGAGGAACATGTGAGGGATTGATTGGAATCGCATCCCCGTTGATGGTGTCCGTCGAGATTAATTGGGGTCGTGGCTTGCGGGTGGCTACCGAAATGTCGGCGGCTTATTTTGTAACGGTGCGTCAATCTGTGAGGGACCTAACGCACGTTGGCTGGTTGAGAAGCATAGATACCGGATTTTCCGCCTTCGAACGTGCTGAATTCAGCCCAAACTGGCAGATGGTCCGAAATCTCTAGAGCTTGGGATTCAGTTAGATTGAATTCTCGAAGGAAGTCCAAGACTCCACCACGTCCCATGAATTCGGTCGTCGCTCGGCTGCTAAAAAACAGATTGTCGTAGGACTTGGTTTTACGCGTGTTCGTCGCCTGTTTACTGATGACCCAATGGATGTAAGCCACGTCTGCTAGTTGACCAATCTGTCGATAATTTACATTGAAATCTCCGAGCAGAATAATGTCATCCTCGCCACTGCGATCGTTGGCAACCGCATAGTAAACGTCGTCCATGGCGTTCATTTCTTCTTGGGCTTCATCCGGATCGGTGTGCATGTTGACGAGCTTAAAGGTGAAAGCTTCGTTTGGCGGTGGACCGCGTACACGGAACCAGGCCACCAACGGTTCACGGTGTAACATGTCGTTTCCATCATAGATGGTATAGACTGAATTACGGTCAACTTCGATCGTCTGTCGGTCAAACACATATGCATATTGTTCTTTACTATTTGTTCTTCCTAACCGTTCACCAATGACGTGATCGTAGTGGCGCCCGGGTTGGTTTATCAGCTCAATAAACCGAGCCATGTGGTCGGTACTCTTTGTGCGGATCTCTTGTATGGCGACGATGTCAAATTGGCGCACGATTTCGGCTAAACGTTCCATGACATGCGATTTACTCGCTTTACGGTCACCGAAAGTCTGGATATTGAAAGAAGCGATACGGATAGAGTTAGTCGATTTCGCCGGAGGCACGGATGCTGATACGTGCGTCACGGGCTGACTTTCTCCGGCCGCGTCTGGCCGTCGTTTCAACTGAATCTGCTGAAGTCCGCTGATCTCAAACTTGTCGAAAAAAAACCATCCGCCAAATAGCGTGGCCGTGAGCAGGACAACCAACTTTTTACTCATCTTGCCCCTCCTTGGGCGAAAATGGCGTCGTTAGCCAGGAAAATTCAAATTGGCCCGACCGAAGTCGCGAAACTCGTTATTCTTTCAGCTCATAGGCTTTGAGTTTGTAAAACACGGTGATTCATCTCCATCTCCTATCAACCTGACCGGACTTCCGGCAGCTCCATCGCTTGTATGGTTCGGTTGGCGAGTCAATGCAGCTTCTGGGTAGGGGGGATTAGTGGTCTAAAATTAAAGACTTCGCGGCATCCCACGGCTTCGTATTAAGTCGTTCAAAAAGCGAATCCGGCTCTCACCATCAAAGTGTTATCGGGTTCATAGTCGGGCAAACCGTTGTCGAATTCCAACTCTCGGCCGAATACGTAGCCCACTTCAATACGGCGTCCGCCTCCTCCATCGCGTTTTCGTTCGACGCCTATCCGGACGCGCACGTCTCGATATGTCAATCGACTACGCATGCCGGGTGCTGATTGATAAGAATATTCGTCGCCACCGAATTCCGCAGCGACATATATCCAATCGTCCCAGTCTGGTCCATAAGTGAATCGTCGAGCGACTTTGGAGCGGGGAAAGACGAGTTCATAGCGCCAGTCAGAACACGGGGTGCAGATGACGCCGAAAATGGGGAGCATGCTGATGTCATTTCGATCGAGGTAACTGGCACCTAATACAAAGCTTTTCGTGGGGCTTTGTTTAAATAACGTTGCTGCGCGAGCTTTGAGCCGCAACGAATCTTCGTCCCACTGATCCAAGTCGTCTGCATAGATGCCCGGCGTCACAGCCAGCTCGATGCCCCAACGGTTTTGAATCATTGTTACCCAGCGAAACTCAGTAGTGACGTCATAGAGCCGTGGTGGTAAGTCGGGAGTTACCGCAGTACCCGGCCCATCCAAGGCTCGCAGAGCGAACCCAGGTGAAATCATGAGGGGCATTTTGCGAGTCGGAGCTGGAATCGCGATCGTAAAAAATGTTTCTAATTCGCTGATTCCAACATTGTCCTGATCTCCGCGATCCAGCCATGTTGCCGTGATCGATGCTTTCTGAAAAAAACCGTCCTTAAAGTCGCTCAGTTGACGACAAGCATCTCTGGGCTGATCGCCGGTTGGCGGTAAATGAATCGGCATTTCGTCTGGTAGCGTGACCACGCTGCCAGGTGGAGGCCCGCCAGCAGGATAGGGTCCGTAGATCGGTTGGTAACCAGGAAAGCGGGCTGCGATGGTAGGTGGAGAACTGGACGACGCCTGCCAAGTTTGGGCTGGCGCATGGTCAAGCCCGATCGCCAATCCCATGAGGACGGACAGTACCATCCGGGTTTGACGTATTAGGTGCAGCCATATTCGGGCAAGCGACTCCATGGAAATTGAAGAACCACGATGACAACTGTGAAGGTAAATGCCACCCTAAGGAACCATCTGAGGTGCTGATGGTCCCGTTTTGCGTCGAAAAATTTCCTTACCAAATTAAACCGGCTCGAAGCATGAACGTGTCTTCCAAGGGAAAGACATTTTGCACGGCGACGTAAAAAATCTCACGTTCGAACACGTAACCGCCCTCTACGAACCCAGTCAAACCGCTCGGTCGTGTGAAATCGAGTCCTGCAAAAGCACGGTAGTCGTTGATGTCGATGGGGCCGGTGTAGGGATTCCCACCCATATCTCGTACGTACCATGCTCCACCGCCGTATTCGGCACCGACGTACCACCAGACCTCATTGGCACCCAAGGTCGTGAAGTACTTGGCCAGTTTCGGTCTGGGGAAAGAGATATCAAAGCGAGTCTTGGGACTCGGTTCCCACAGGACTCCTCCCGCAGGAAGCAGTTTGAGGTCATTCCGATCGATATATTCCACACCCCCTTTGATCGTCATGGTGGGTGTGAGTTTTAACATCAAGGTGCCACGACCGGTTAGCCGGATGACGTCCGTATTCCACGAATCAAAATTGCTGTAGAAGCCCATGCGAGCGTTGACTTCACCACTCAGTTGGGGCGTTAATTGAGCCAAAGTGTAGGCGTCGAGGTAAACGCTGTAAAGATTCTCCGGCAAACTGAATGCAGGGGGTGTGAAAGGTCCCCCCAATGCGTCGTAGATGAATCCTGGTGTTACACGGAATTCTTCAGCGATACCCCAGGATCCAGGAATTACGAGTGAAGTAGCCAGTTCGATTTCCTGGATTTCCAATTCGTCGGATAACCCTCCTGGACCTGAGTCTCCGTGGAGCCAAGTGTATCGTCCGTAAAAGTCTTCAAATAAGCTTTGGTATGGAGGAGGCTCGAGGGCATTCGTCCCAGCAAACCAACCTCCTGCCCATCCCGGCATCAAACCGTTTGGGAAAACTGCGTTGGGAGCGGC
>MDTE01092549.1_pt1 | contig 11358 bp, 14 predicted proteins | sample 811231 | NCBI WGS metagenome assembly MDTE01 (sample SAMN05326651, study PRJNA326480) | marine metagenome | isolation source: seawater | place: Indian Ocean: Red Sea | collected 2010
GAATTTATACCATAAAGATCAATTCTCTAGGCGAATTGCTAACTATCAAAGAGAAAGGCATCTTAAAAAGGCTATTGGTTTTAAATCTTCAATTTCGAAAAGAATACTCGATGGAACAGGCGGATTGGGCCATGATGCCTTTATTTTTGCGCTATTAGGGCAGGAAGTCACTATTGTTGAAAAAAACATTGGTCTTTGTATTCTTATTGAAGAAGCAATCAACAATTTACCTGATACAAGCTATTTTAATTCAGCAAAAAATAAAATTACTATTTTGAATGGCGATTCAAGAAAATATCTAGATAAAATTCAAGATTTCGATGTTATTTACTTGGACCCTATGTTCAACTCATCAAAAAATATAGCTAGAACAAAGAATTTATCCTTTATTAATCAGTATTTAAAGGATTATGACAATCCATTAGATGAATTTTTGTCCACTGATTACAAAAGAGTAGTTATAAAAAAAGAATTAAAAGCACCATATGGTAATTTAAAAGAGCCTACGGTATCATTTGAAGGTACTTCAATTAGATTTGACGTATACATAAAAAAATAATTGATGGAGCAAATATGAAATTTTGGGAATCGTTAGATACATCTTTGGGAAAGAAGTATTCGTCATTCAAAGGAAGATCTGGGAGGTCAGAATTTTACTATTTCTTAATTTTCATGTTTGTTGTAAGTTTTGTTTGGGGAATGCTGGGAAGCTTTATTTTTCCTCAAGATACAGCTGGTCTGGAAAAAGAAATTGAAAGAATTACTCTGCAAATTGCTAATAATCAGATAAGTGAAGAAGAAGGCCTTCAAATGATATTTGCGTTAACAGAGGAAGGAATGGCATCAGCCTCATTTATAAGTAAACTTTTTAGTATCATTCCTACAGTTTTGTTCTTGTTGCCAGGATGTGCAGTTGGTGTTAGAAGAATGCAAGATTTAGATATAGCCTATTATGCTGCGATCCCTTATATTTTAAACTCTTTTGCTTGGGTTATTCTCGCTGTATTGTCTACTTTTAGCTATATAAGCCTCAACTCATATATATCATATTTGTGGATATTAGCGCTAATTTTCATAGTTTACTGGCTATTCTATTTAAGAAAGGGTACTGGTGGCCCAAATCGTTTTGGTGAAGATCCAAATGAGATTACAAACAACTAACAGCCATAAAGCATTACAATTTTGTTTTTAGCTTCACAATACTATTTAAAAGATTTAAAATGCTGAGCTTATGGCTGTACAAAAAAGTAAAAAAACCAGAAGCAGAATAGGTATGAGGCGCTCTCATGATGCCTTGAGCCCAAATTCTTTGTCTACTGATCCAGTATCAGGTGAAAGACATCTTAGGCATAATATGTCAGCAGATGGCTTCTATAAAGGCAGATTAGTTAAAGATCTAAAGAAGAAAACCAAAGAACCAGAAGAAGAAGTTCAGCAGTAATTAATACATGAGTTTTTCATTTTTATTTCCTGGCCAAGGATCTCAGTATCCTGGAATGTTTAAAAATCATTTTGAAGAATTTCCAGAATTTAATGAAATCCTAGGAGAAGGAGAAGAATTTTATAAAGAAAATCTGAAAGATATTATTTTCAAAGAAAATTCTAAATTATCAGACACTTATTACACCCAACCAATTCTCATGCTGCTAAGTTTTGCTCTATTTAAGGTGTGGGAAAATCATAATTGCCCATTACCAAAAGTTGTTGCAGGACATAGTTTAGGAGAAGTTTCAGCTTTTCTTTGTGCCGGGAGTTTTACACTCAAAGATGCATTGCAATTCATCAAATACAGAGCCACCTTCATGATAGACAGCAAAGGAGATACCAAGACTAAAATGTCAGCAGTTTTAGGTCTCAATAGTGACATTATTGAGAAAGCTCTTATAAATAAAAAAGCCAAATTCCTAGAGATTGTAAATCTTAATTCGCCTTTACAGACTGTCATAGCAGGGAATGCTGATGAAATCGAATCTGTAAAAAATGACTTAATGGATATAGGTGCCAAAAGAATAGTTGATTTAGCTGTTTCTGTGCCTTCTCACTCTAGCTTAATGGAAATTGCAACTTCAAAATTAATGCTTGTTCTTGATGATATGAAAGTAGAAAAACCAAACTTATCAGTTATTCAAAACTTAGAAGCCAAAATACCTCTTTCAGTCACAGAAATTTGTGAAAATCTTGCTAAACAAATATCCAATCCAGTTAAATGGGTATCATCTATGACCAGACTTAAAAAATATGGTTTAGATTTGCATATAGAAGTAGGGCCAAGCAAAGTTTTATCCGGTCTTGCAAAGCAAAATCGAGTGCCAGGAGAATTTGCATCTCTAGATAATATTGATACATTTAAAGAATTAATGAAGAAATATGGACAGTAAAAAAGTACTTGTAACTGGAGGTAATAGAGGCATAGGAAAGGGGATTGTCGAAGCATTCTTGGGCAATGGAAATAAAGTCTTAGCTACATGCAGAGATATGTCGAAATTTCCCTTTAAAAATGAAAATCTAACTTTAGCAGAATTAGACATCTTAGATGAAGAATCAGTCAATAACTTTAAGACAACATTAGAAGATTTTGAACCTGAAATTTTGATAAATAATGCAGGAATAACTAAAGATAATTTACTCTTAAAAATGACTGATCAAGAATGGTTAGATGTTATAAATACTAATCTTACTGGAACCTTTAGAGTTACCAAATTAGCTGTTAAAGGAATGTTAAAAAGGAAGTGGGGCAGAATCATTAATATGAGTTCTGTTTCAGGAATTATGGGAAATCCAGGCCAAGCAAACTATTCGGCATCAAAATCAGGCATAGATGGTTTTACAAGATCCCTGGCAAAAGAATTGGGATCTCGTAATATAACTGTAAATTCAGTAGCCCCAGGTTTTGTTTCAACAGACATGACAGAAAATCTCATAAATGAGGAATTGATTAAGAAAATTCCAATGGGAAGAATAGGTGTTGTCGAAGACATAGTCTCTATGATTATGTTTATCGCTTCTGAAGATGCAAATTATATTACTGGACAAACTTTAGTAGTTGATGGCGGACTATTTATGAAGTAATGTATGCATTACAAATCATTAAGGAGTAAAAATGAGCGAAGTTTTAGATAAAGTTGTAGACATAGTTTGCAATCAACTGAATAGCAATAAAGAGGATGTTACTGCTGAATCGAGGTTTGTAGAGGACTTAGGTGCAGATTCACTCGATACTGTAGAGTTAGTTATGGCTTTTGAAGAAGAGTTCGGCGCAGAAATTCCAGATGAAGAGGCAGAAAAAATAACAACCGTACAAAGCGCTGTTGATTGGATCAATAACAATATTTAGAAGAGCTCTATTTCTATCTTTAATACTTGGAGTTTTATTGATTTCAATGAAACTCCAATTTACTTTAGCTCAAAAAATTCCATATTCTGAAACAAATAATTCATTTGTAGTTGAAAGAGGAGATAGTCTGTATAAAGTTCTAACGAAATTAGAAGAAATATATGAAATAGAGGATACATATTGGGTTAAATTAAAGTATATTTTTAGAGACTCGCCGGTAATAAAAGCTGGTCGCTATAACATTTTTCGTGACTCAACATTAGAATCTTTAATTGACCGTTTTATTACTGGTGACGTAGAAAAATTTAAATTTACAATCATCGAAGGTACTGTGGCCAGTCAGAATCTTGCCGAGCTAGAAGAAATTCTCTTAGAGAACAACTTGCCTTTTGAAGTGCCAAAACAAGTTATTGATATTTTTTCTTCTGAAGCTTCAATACTTCCTGATACATATTTCTTTTCAGATGAAGATGATCTAATAAAAGTTTTAGATGACTCAAAAATATCACTTCAAGATTATGTGCAAAATGTTTGGAAAGAGAAGCCACCAGAAAATCCTCTAAAAAATGTATCGGAAGCACTGGTGCTAGCTTCAATTATTGAAAGAGAAGCTTTATTGAGCTCTGAACAAACAATCATAGCTTCTGTATTTTTAGCTAGACTAAAAATTGGTATGAAACTTCAAGCAGATCCTACTTCATCATATGGTTATTATGGTGGCTATGGAGAAAGAATAGGAAGAACTGTCCTAGATAATGTTAATGAATTTAATACCTATGTAATAAATGGGTTGCCACCTTCGCCAATTTGTTTCCCATCAAAAGGAGCTATTAAAGCGGCAATAACTTCTTCACCAGGAGAATATCTATATTTTGTTGCAAAAGGAGACGGATCACATATCTTTTCAAAAACATATGAAGAGCACAAGAAAGCTGTAAAAAAATACATTTTTCCTAAATAATAGAGATTGTGTTTATTACATTTGAAGGTATTGAAGGTTCGGGAAAATCGACCCAAATAAAATTATTACAAAACTCATTGAGAGAGGAGGGGCATGTTGTTGAAGTTCTCAGAGAGCCAGGCACAACAAAGTTAGGTGAAAAAATTAGAGATATCTTTCTTGAAAAGACAAATGAAAAAGTTGATCCTATTACCGAAGCATTCTTGCTTTATGCCTCCCGCAAACACCTAGACCAGAATTTTTTGCGGGAACATTTAAATAAAAAATCCATTGTTATTGCTGATAGGTATTCAGATGCGACAATAGCATACCAATGCTTTGGAAAAGGTTTATCAAGAGATTTTGTTGACTATATTCATCAGGAGTCAAATCTGTTGACCCCAGACCTTACTTTTTATATGGATATTTCTGCAGAAGGGTCTAAGTCTAGAATTGACGACAGAGAGTTAGATAGAATGGAAAGCGAGTCTTTAGATTTCTTTAACAAAGTTAGATTAGGTTATCTAGATATAGCGAAATTAAACTCAGAAAGAGTTATTATTCTTGATGCTACTCTCCCCATGGAAGAGATACAAAAAAAGATTTTTATTGAGGTTAAAAATAGACTAAATGCTTCCATGGATTAAAAGCTATCTTGAAAAGGACTTTACCTTCAAACCAAAGACAATTTTTTTCGGTCCCGAAGGTTTAAATGTAATAGATTTAAGCAAATTGCTGGTAAATAGATTTATTTCTGAGATAGATAAAAAAGACTATTCAAAAAATGAATTGGAAGATATCGCTTCACCTAATTTTTATTTTTTGAAAAGAGAAGAGGGCAAGAACAATATCTCAATAGAACAATTAAGAAACCCAAAAAATTTTCTTTCCCTGAGTTCTACAAAAAGCAAAATCCTTTTTATTCAAAATGGAGAATATATTAGATTGGATGGTTATAACACTTTGTTAAAAGTATCAGAGGATGCAAACGACAGTACATATATTTTTATTGCGACAAATGATATTAACTCCATCCCTCAAACTATCTTAAGCAGATTTCATAAACATAAGATCCCCATGCCCAAACGTGAAGAAATCTTAGATTTCCTGAATGAAAAAAAAATTGATCTAGACGAAAAGATTAAAAACTTTATTTCATTTAACCCCTGGCTTGTTGAGAAAGAGAGTAATGAAATATTAGAGAAAGTAAAAAATTTTGATCATTACATCAAAGCAAGGAAGATAGAATCAAAAGATAAAATTGAAATAGAGGCTTTTGTAGATTATCTAGTTTTTCTCAACAAAAATAATATCAAGAAATCACCAAAAACTAGTTTTAAAAAACTTGAGCATCTTATGGATATTAAGAAATCAATCAGGTCACCCAACAATTTGAGTTTAGATATTATCAAGTTAAGAATAAATTCTTGCGTTTAGTCTTTTAATTAGTTTCTTGAGGGTTTTGGAAAAAATTTATTCTCTTGCTCAAAAGAATAAGCAATGTTTAATAAATTAACCTCATCCCATGCTGTCCCCATAAAAGAAACCCCAGTTGGCAAACCATTAACATAATCCAAAGGAATAGTTATATGCGGATATCCTGCTATTGCAGATAGACTCCCATTTCCCCAACCATTCTCAAAACTATCACCGTTTTTATAATCAGTTTTCCAGGCAGGATTACGAGTGAGACCAACTATTGCAATTATTGATTCTTGTTCTAATACTGTATCTATTCTTTTTTTTGCGATATTAATGATTTGAATGGCATTTTCATAAGCATCTTCATCATTGCTAACAAGGCTCTCTTCAAGAATATCTTGGCCGAAATATCTTAGAACTTCTTTGCTATTTTGATTATTGAAGTCAATTAATTCTTGTAGGCTTCTAATTTCAGAACTTGAGGTTTTGAGGTAGTCATTTATACCAATATTGAATTCATAAAGAAGTAAATAGAATTCATTTGCCCAGTCAGTCTGATTAAGAGGCTCAAGAGATACTTCTACTACATCTGCACCTAAGCTTTCCAAAGTATAGATAATCTTATTAGTTAAAATTTTAACTATCTCAGGAGAGTCTTCTTTGACTTCAATAACACCAATTCTTTTACCACTTAAATAGCTAGCATCAAGATTAGTTAAATTTTTGAAATCATAGGCCTCAGGAATACTATACGTAGCTGTATCTTTTGGATCTCTTCCAGATATTGCTCTGAGCACTATAGCTGCATCTAATACACTACGGGCAATTGGTCCTGCAGTGTCTTGAGAGCTTGAAATTGGTATTATCCCATCTCTACTTACCAAACCTACCGTAGGTTTTATACCAACAACACCATTAATCGATGCAGGACAAACTATTGAGCCGTTTGTCTCTGTGCCTATAGAAACCGGTGTTATGCCCTCAGCCACGATAACAGCACTACCTGAACTTGAGCCACAAGGATTGTAAATGAGATCATAAGGGTTAAAAGTTTGTCCACCAACACTTGACCAACCACTACTGGAGCTACTAGACCTAAAATTCGCCCATTCAGAAAGATTTGTTTTTCCTGCAATAACAAAACCTGAATTTTTAAGGTTTTTTATGATTTGCGCATCATATTTAGGGTAATTGTCTAAAAGAGCTTTAGATCCAGCAGTATTAGGCAGATATTTAACGTCAATATTATCCTTTACAAATATGGGAACACCACGAAAACTTGAAGATCTTGCATAAACATAAGATCTATAAAGTTCATTGGGGTTAGATAGGCTTATTATTGAATTAACATCATTATCTGCTAAATCGACAAATAATAAATATTCTCTATAAAAATCTTTTGCATTAGTAAACTGAGAGATAACATTTTCATAATCTTCTATGTGTAAATCTTTAAAATCAGTCTCAGAGTTTAAAATGCCACAAGAAAACAATAAAAAAATAAATTTTCGATACATAAATCAATAATAATGCAAAAAAACAGTAAATAAGCTCGAAATTAAGCATATAAGGCAAATTTTGTTAATGTAAGTAGATAATTAACAAAAAAAGTAAAAAAGGGGCTTAAACAGCCCCTTTATCAAGAATTTTATTCAGGTTTTTTTCTAAATGTCAAAGATAATTGCATAAGTAGAATTAAAACGCTGAAAGCCATTGTTAATGGACCACCTAAACCAGCAATATGATCAGCTGCAAGACGAAGTCTCGGAACAGCTTCAGATCCAATAGCATCTAGCTGATCAGTATATGCAGCTAAGACGCCAGCTCCAGTAGCTCCATTAAATGTCATAAATACTGCTACAGTGATATAAAAGAGGGAAACCATGACTTTTCCCAACAAATCAACATTCTGAGTTTGGTAGATATTTGATGCAAATCTAAATCCAAGCCATGTTAATACAACAAAGGCTAAAAAATTAATTGCGTTAGACACAAAAAAAAGATACATCAAATTAAGTAATTCATATTCACTCATTTTTCCTCCTAAGAAAAATAGGGTAGTGGATAAAAAAATAACAATCCAATTTTTTCTGTGACAATTTTGAAAATTTTCTTCTTTATATTTTTGTTATAAATTTAACTTCGCATAATATATATTATGTTAAATAATTAGCACAAAAATAAGACTAACTTCAATAAGCTAATAGTCACTTTTTATCTGGTTTATAAAGGATTTCGTATGAACTATTTAAATTTATTTAACATAATCTATGAAAACCATGAATGTTTCCCGAATTTATTATGTCCTACTCTAGTCTCTGTATTTATATAGTGCTTAAAGCCCCATAATACATTGTTAATGTAAGCCTGCATTTTATGTTTTATATAAAAATGCCAGAAAAACCATTCTTTTATTTTGTTTTTATAAGGCAAAATTGGATTAATTCTTACTCTTAAACTTGATTCTGACTCATTGCCTTTCACAATCCATTGCACATCAGCTAATTTTCTATTTCTTCCAATTTCTAGTTCATATCCATTATCATCCCATTTTAGAAATTTCCTTTTATATTTAAGTCCATTTAAATACTCTATATTGTCTATAGACCCTTTACCTGGCCATATTTCAACAGTATTTGCCTTACAAAATGGATGAAATTTATTTAAATTTTCGGGCTCTCTTATTGCTTTTAGGATTATTGTTTTGTCTTTTTGGAATGTTTCTATCGCTTCAACGTACATTTTTTTCTAAGTATTTAACTCTATAGCCAGATTTTATAAGCTTTTCCGAAGTTTCTATAAAGCCTAATTTTTTATGAAAATTTAATGATATTTCATTTTTAGGTTCTATGTTTACTTCTGCACAAATTGGTAGCTTATCTACTGCATTAATATCAAACATATATTTATATAAGTAAGTTCCAATCCCTCTATTTTCAAGCGTTTTTGTGACTCCAACTCTATCTATGTATATAAATTTTTCATATTTATGATCAAAATGTTTGTAATTTGGAGATCTATATTCACTGTTCTCTCTGAAACATACTATAAATGCGACTAATTTGCCTTTATTTTCAATATAAAAGCTATGACTAGACTTTTCTATAAGGTTTTTCAGCTCATTTGAACTATTTAGGCTTCCGATCATTGGAATTAAGTCCTGATTCAGTACATATATTTCTTCTAGAGTATTTCTATTGGCTGTTTTTAAGTCATTTAAAGTCAGATTATTCATAATGATCTGTAGCAGTTGAACCTATAAGTCCATTTATATCAAAACGTTCAAGGAATGTGATTATGTATGTTGATCCATCCGGCATATCATCAGTTGTTTGACCATCTATAGGCCAGCTATGGTACATGCCTCCAGCAGTAAAATCATAAACCTGAACGTTATTTAAACACCCCTCATGGCTATAAATTACGAAATAAAATCCATCGAAATCATCGTCTGCTTCTTCATATACAGTTGTATAGCTACATTCATTGAACTCTTTCCAATAATTTATGACATCATTTACCGGATAATGGTATTGCCCTCCTTCCGGTGGGATAGTCGTATCATTTGTTCCGTGCACATGTAAGATAGGCATAGGGTGCATTGACTGACAAGTGCTTATACTGCCAATATCCATTGTGCCAGCAACAGCTGCTATACCAGCAATTTTTGAGCTTAGATTACACGCAAGGCTGTATGCCATGAAAGCACCATTTGAGAACCCAGTAGCATAGACTCTATCTAAATCTACATTTAAATTCTCGCCCATAAAATCTATGACAGAGTCAATAAAACCGAGATCACAAACAGAATTAGAGTCACATGTTCCCGTAAACCAGCCAGTTGATCCCTTTTCCTCAGCGACTGTTCCTTGAGGAAAGATTGGAATGAAGTCTCTTTCATCAGCTAAAGATCGAAAACCTGTATAAGACATATTATAATCAGCATAATCATCTCCTCCATGCAAGCTTATTAAAAGAGGCATTGCAGCCGAATTTTCTGAGTAATTTTGTGGCAGATAGTAATAAAACTCTCTAGCAATGCCATCATGAGTAACGGTGCAGTTATAAGTTCCACTTCCATATTGTTCTGTGCATGATGGTTCTGGTTGTGGAGTTGGAGCTGGTGTTGGAGCTGGTGTTGGAGCTGGTGTAGGTGTTGGCTGGGGTTCGGACATGCTCATCCCTCCTCCGCCACCACAAGCCGTTAAAATTACAGCTGTTAGAACAATTAGAAATTTCATCATTTGACAATACTATAAGCCAAAAAATCTTTTAAATATGACAAATAAGTGACATTTAAGAATATCAAAGTAAAATACCTTCAATGGGAAAAGACACTATTGAAATGCAAGGAACGGTAATTGAGGTTCTCCCGAATACTATTTTTAAAGTAAAACTAGAAAATGACCATGTTATTACAGCCCATATTTCTGGAAGAATGAGGAAGAATTACATCCGTATACTTAATGGAGATAATGTAACTGTAGAGATGTCCCCATATGATTTGTCCAAAGGAAGAATAACTTTCAGATCTAAATAACTTTTATTTTTGGATTCTTTTAATTAGCAATTCACCAAACTTAGAACAACTTACTTCTTCAGCATCATCGATTAAGCGAGCAAAATCATATGTCACTTTCTTTTTGCTAATAGTTTTCTCCATGGCTTGGATAATTGAATCAGCAGCCTCTATCCAGCCTAAATGTCTCAACATCATTTCAGCTGAAAGTATTAATGAGCCAGGGTTTACTCTATCTTGTCCTGCATATTTTGGAGCAGTTCCATGAGTAGCCTCGAATACAGCAATTTCATCGCCTAAATTAGCCCCAGGAGCTATTCCAATACCTCCAACTTGTGCTGCCAAAGCATCTGAAAGATAGTCACCATTAAGGTTTGGTGTAGCTAGAACATCGTAATCCGCTGGTCTTAATAGGCATTGTTGTAAAAAAGCATCACAGATTACATCTTTTACCACAATATCTTTACCAGTATTTGGATTCTTGAATATATGCCAAGGCCCACCATCAAGTGGTTTTCCTTCAAATTCTTCTTGAGCCAATTCATAACCCCAATCCATGAAAGCTCCTTCTGTAAATTTCTGTATATTGCCTTTATGTATAAGTGTTACAGAGTCTTTTTCATTTTGAATAGCATATTCAAAAGCTTTTCTAATCAATCGTTTTGATCCCTCTTCTGAAATAGGTTTAATTCCAATCCCACAATTCTCTGGAAACCTTATCTTCTCAACATTAAAATCATCTTGAAGTACTCTTATTAGCTTATTTGCAGCTTCTGTATTAGATTCAAATTCAACACCAGCATAAATATCCTCTGAATTCTCTCTAAAAATTACCATGTCAACTAGATCAGGACGTCTTACAGGGCTTGGAGTACCATCAAAATACTTTACTGGCCTTAAGCACACATATAGATCTAATTTTTGTCTAATAGCCACATTCAAAGAACGAATACCACCACCAACAGGAGTTGTTAATGGCCCTTTGATTGATACTTTATAATCTTTGCAAGCTTGAAGTGTTTCTTCAGGCAACCATTCATTATCTCCATAAACTTCTACTGATTTTTCACCACAGTAGATTTCCATCCAGCTTATCTCTCTTTTGCCATCATATGCTTTTTCTACAGCTGCATTAATCACATC
>MDTE01107923.1_pt1 | contig 11358 bp, 9 predicted proteins | sample 811231 | NCBI WGS metagenome assembly MDTE01 (sample SAMN05326651, study PRJNA326480) | marine metagenome | isolation source: seawater | place: Indian Ocean: Red Sea | collected 2010
ATCTGCTGTTTTAGAGTCCATAAGTTTATCAAAGTTTTTATGTAATGGTAATCTCCATACTTTTTCATCAACTTTATTCCCAGCATCAAAAATTTGCTTTGATAGTTTATCATTATTTGAAAAAAGTCCTGCATATTCTGAACCCAAACAAACAATTATAGCGCCTGTTAAAGTTGCCAAATCAATAATCAAATTAGGCTTAAAATTTTTTTCTGTAAAAGTTATAGCATCTGCCAATACTAATCTTCCTTCAGCATCTGTATTTAAAACTTCTATAGTTTTTCCACTATAAGATTTTACGATATCTCCAGGTCTTTGAGCATTACCACCAGGCATGTTTTCAACTAATCCAACAACTCCAACGGCATTTATTTTTGCTTTTCTTAATGCTAAATTTTTCATTAATCCTACTACAACAGCAGAACCTGCCATATCATATGTCATGTCTTCCATAAATTTTGCAGGTTTCAAGGAAATACCTCCAGTGTCAAAACAAACACCTTTTCCTACAAACGCTAGAGGTTGTGACTTTGTTTTTTTTCCATTCCATTCAATGGTTACAAGATAAGAACCTCTTATACTTCCTTGTCCTACTCCTACTAAAGCATTACATCCCATTTTTTTTAATTTTTTTTCATCATATACAGTAACTTTTAATCCGTATTTTTTTAACTTAATTAATCTTTTTACATATTCATCAGGATGTAAAATATTTCCAGGTTCTGAAACTAAATCTCTAGTTAGAAATACTCCTGATTTTATTGCTTCGTTATATTTATATTTATTTTCAATTTTTTCATTTTGGGATGAAATTATTTTGCAAATTATATTTTTTTTAAGATTTTTTTTATCTAAAGTTTTATATTTATCAAATTTATAACTTTTTAAATTAAACCCAAAAATAAATTCTGAGGAAAAGTTAGTTATTTCTTCTTTCTCAAAATCTAAACTATCTACATATATATCTATTTTATTAATATTCTTAAAATTTTTTAAATAGGAATAAAAAACTCCTCCTCTTTCTTCAGGGTAATATGTCTCGTATTTTTTTTTGACTTTTATGATGAAACACTTTTGCTTACCTGATAGATCTAAAGAACTTATTTCTTCTTCGCTTTTTTTATTTTTCAGGTTATCAAGATACGACTTGATCTTTTGATTAACCTCCTTGGACAAAATATTTTTTCTGTCCTGAAAATGAAATTTTTCATTCACAAATAGAGCAAAAGCCTCGCTATCTGAACTCAAACTGCTTGCAAAAACCAACATTTTTCCTTTCTTTTAACGTATAAATTGAATTCTAATCAAAGTTGATTTATTAACTATATATACAAGTTTTACAATGAAAAATACAATTTACAAATATTTTTTTTATGAATTTGTAAGATATTTTACTATATCCCTTTTTGCCCTATCTATTATAATTTGGACTGTACAGGCTGTAAATTTCCTTGATCTTGTTACTGAGGATGGACATGCATTTAGAGTTTACTTTCTTTATTCCCTGTTGACTGTTTCAAAAGTCTTAACAAAAATAATCCCTTTTTGTTTTCTATTATCAACGGTTTTAACTGTTCTAAAATTAGAAAAAGACAATGAATTAATAGTTCTTTGGACTATAGGTTTGAATAAAATTCATGTCGCTAACTTGATATTTCGTATTTCTCTTTTGGTCATGTTCGTACAACTTTTACTTACAAGCTTTATTAATCCAGCTCTACTCAATTATTCAAGAACTATATTAAAAACATCCCATTTACAATTCGTTCCATCTATGTTCAAGGAAAAACAATTTAACGATACTGTGGAAGGTCTTACTATATTTGTTGAAAGAAAAACTCCTGAAAATACTTATCATAATATATTAATACACGATCAAGGAAAAATTTTATCTAAAATAGGATCTCCTGGTTCTTCGTCTACCATTATTGCAAAATCTGGATATGTAAGCAAAGATGAAAAAAATCTAATTTTATTAAATGGAAATATTCAAAAAATTGAAGCTGATGAAAACGGTAAAATAAGTGTTGTTAGCTTTGAAAAAACTTCTCTAAATTTATCAGGAATTTCTACAAAAAGTATCTCTGAACCAAAAATTCAAGAAACTTCAACGATCAAAATTATTAAATGTATATTAAATGACAACAATTTTGAAAAAATGCATAATTGCACACCAACTAAAAAAAATTTTATTAATACTAAAGTAGAATTTAATAAGAGATTTGGTATACCTGTCTTTATTCCGTTAATTTCATTAATATGTTGTTTTTTATTAACATCCAGAAAAGATAAAAAACTTTTTGATTATTATAAATATATTTATTTTCTGATAGGAGTTATAATTTTAATTTTTGCTGAAACAACTGTAAGATATTCTGGTCTATCTTGGAATCATACACTTGTATACTATTTATCTCCAATTTTACTGATTCCTATAATTTATTTTATTTTAATAAAAAAATTTAAATATGAAAATTTAACTTGATTAAAATGATTAAAAGCTTTGTAATAAATAAATATCTTGCTAAAAAATTTTTTAAAACAACTCTAATAGCTATACTAATTTTTTTATGTTTAGGAATTGTTATGAATATTTTTGAAGAAATAAATTTTTTTAAAGATAAAAATGTTGTAATTATACTTCCTATTGTATTGTCAATTCTATTTGTGCCAAGTCTATTGCAAAACATGCTACCATTTATAATTTTATTATCAGGAATTTGGTTTTTTATATCAATAAAAAAGACTGATGAGGTTTTAGCTATGAAAGTTTCTGGCATGTCTAACTTTTCTATAATAATCGTACCGAGTTTACTTTCTTTGATTATAGGAATTATATTTGTAACCTCAGTTAATCCTATTACTTCGATATTAGTAAAAAAATATGAAAACATAAAAGCTAGCTATGATACTGAAAAAGATTATTTAGCTGCAATTACTGTTAATGGAATATGGATAAGAGAAAAAAATGAAGAAAAAAATAACGTTATAAGAGCTGTTAATTTAGACTTGGATAATAAACATTTAATAGAAGTTTCTATTTATGAATTTTCTAAAAATGGTGACTTTATAAAAAGAATTGAAGCGCAGTCTGCTAACATAGGTTCATTAAAATGGATATTAAAAAATGCAAAAATAATAGACGCTGAAGGAAAAATTATATTACAGGATATAGAAAATCTTACCTATTTTAGTATGTATGATATTAAAGAAATCGAAAATTTATATTCAAATCTTGACACAATCTCATTTTGGAATCTTGAAAATGAAATGAAACTTTTAGAAGAAAGAGGTTACTCAACAAGGGAAATGCAGTCAAAATTACAAAGATATTTCGCCTTTCCTTTTTTTCTATTAAGTATGCTTTTATTGAGCGCTGTTTTTACTTTGGGGATGGAATTTAAAGAAAACAATTGGACCTATGTTTTTGTAGCCATTCTCGCTAGTGTATTAATTTACTTTTTTAATGATTTTTCAGCAGTTTTGGGAAAAACTGAAAAATTACCAATCGAGTTAGCCGTGTGGATGCCGCTTGTTATTATTTTTACCTTTAGTGCTGTGGGAGTTATTAATGCAAACCAAAAATAAACTTTTATTTTCATATTTGTTAATTTTATTTTTTTTTACTTATAATGCCTATGCAGAAGAATTCAATATTACCGCTCAGGAAATTTCCATTGATAAAGAAAAAGAAATTATTACAGGTACTGGATCTGTTAAAGCTATAGACTCTTTAGGCAAAGAAATCCACGCAAATAAAATAATTTATCAGAAAAAAAAAGAATTTTTATCTGCAGAAGGAAATGTCAAAATACTTGATGTAGAAGGAAATATATTAAGAACAGACAAAGCTACTTATGATAAAATAAATGAACTTATTATTACCTACGATACTTCAGAATTAATTCTTAAGGAAGGATACAAGCTTATAACAAAAAGTATAACTTACGACACAAAAGATGAAATACTGTCATCAAGCGAAAAATCAATCTTTAATGATCCTGATGGAAATATTATTGAAACAACAATGTTTCAATATGATAAAAAAAATAATTTATTTTCTTCTGTGGGTGAAATAAAAATTCTTGATATAAAGAAAAATAAATATTTTTTTAAAGAGTTTCATGCAGACACAAAAGAAAAGGAAATGTTTGGTTCGGATATAAGTGTAATTTTAGATCAAAGTAATTTTGGTGTTTCTGAAGAGAATGATCCTCGTTTTGTTGCTAATGATATTTTTTTATCCAAAGATAAAATAAATTTATCCAAAGGAGTATTTACTGTTTGTAAAAAAAGAGATGGAAAATGTCCTCCATGGTCACTCAGAGCTAAAAAAATTACACATGATAGTATTAAAAAAACTATATATTATGATCACGCAATTTTAAAAGTTTACGACATTCCAATATTTTATTTTCCTAAATTTTTCCATCCTGACCCCACGATAAAAAGACAATCAGGTTTTTTAGTACCCTTAATGACTAATACTACAAATTTAGGAACTGGTTTTGGACTGCCTTACTATTGGGCAATAAATAATGATAAAGATCTTACGTTTACTCCAAAAATATATAAAAATGAAAATGCTTTATTTTTGAACGAATATAGACAAGCTTTTAAAAAAGGTTTTTTTACCTTAGATACTGGTTATACAGCTGGTTATAAAAATACCTCAGACAAAAAAACTGGGGGTTCCAGAACTCATGTTTTTGCTAACCTAGATATGAATTTTAGCGAAAATGATCTAAGTGAAAATAATCTACTTGTTAAAATTCAAAGATCATCTAACGATACTTACTTTAGAGTTCATGACATAAATACTTCATTAGTATCAGCTGAAAATACCAACTTAGAAAATGAAATAAATTATAATTTCAGCAAAGATGACACGTATCTAAGTGTAGTTGCAAATGCTTTTGAAGATTTAAGAAAAGAAAAAAATGATAGATATGAATTTATCTTCCCAAATATTATGTTTGGAAAAACTTTCTTTAACGAAAAATTTGGAACATTTAATTTTAGATCAAATGCTTTTTACAATAACTACGATGTAAATAAACATAAAAAATTCTTTACAAATGATCTAATTTGGACTCCTTTTAGTTATATAACTTCAAAGGGTTTTGTTAACACTGTTGAAGGAATGATAAGAAATACAAATTATAAAACTGAAAAAACAAAGGAATATAAGGATGGAAAAACAGTGAATGAGTTAAGTAGTGTTATATCATTTAAAAACTCCTTACCAATGAAAAAAGATAATTTCAAATATTCTAAACTATTTTCTCCAAATTTTATGATTAGATATGCTCCTGGTCATATGAGAAATTTAAGTTCAAAAGATGAAGTTCTAAATTATACGAATTTGTATGCCCTAAATAAAACTTCTGAAATAGAAGATGGTCTAAGTGCAATATTAGGTATTGACTATAAAATTAATGAAAAGCAAAAAGATGGTGCTGATAGAGAAAAATTGTCATTATCAGTAGGGCAAGTTTTTAATCATGAAGAAAACGAAGATTTGCCTTCGAAAAGTTCTTTGGACCAAAAAACTTCTGATATAGTTGGAGAAATTAATTATAATTTTTCTAAAATAGGAAATATTGACTATAAATTTTCACTCGATCATAATTTAAATAACTTGAATTATAATGAAGTATCAACAGAATTAAATTTTAATAAAATAGCTTTTAACTTGGATTATTTAGAAGAACAAAATCATAGAGGTTCTGAACATTATGCTAGTTCAGGTATTAGTTTGAATTTTAACGATAATAATAAATTAAGCTTTAGTACAAAAAAGAACTTTAAAACAGACAGTACGGAACTTTACGATCTTAGTTACCAATATAATATAGACTGTTTAACCGCAGGATTGGTTTATAGAAGAGAGTTTTATGAAGATGCCGATTTAGAAACTAAGAACACATTAATGTTCACAATAACATTTGTTCCTTTTAGTAAGTTAAACGCTCCTATAAATCCGTGAGTAAATTAAAAAAAATATTTTTTGTATTTATAATTGCTTCATTTTTTACAGCAAAAGTAAGTGCAAAAATTGACAATGCACTATTCATTGCTGTTGGTGATATACCTATTACAAAACATGATGTTGTTAATGAAATAAAAAAAATACTTATCCTAACAAATACTGGGTATTCTGAAGAAAAAAGAGATAAATTAAATGAGTTAGCAATAAGTGCAATGATAAAAAGAAATATTAAAAAAATTGAAATAGAAAAAAATGATTTTTTAGAATTTAGTCAAAAAGATTTGAATTTTGAACTAAATAAATTGGCTAGCGGCTTAAACATGGATTTAGATACTTTGAAAGATATTTGCAAATCTAACGGACTGGAATTTTCTCTAATTTCTGATCAAATAAAGATTGAACTTTTATGGCAAAGTCTAATTTTTCACCTCTATAAGGGAAATATATCTATTAACGCTGATGAAATTGAAGAACAACTAAAATTAATTCAAGATAAAAAAGAATTTACAGAATATTTGATTTCAGAAATAGTTATTAGTCATTCTTCAAATGAAGATGTTGATGCTATAATAAAGAATTTGAAAGAAAGAATTGAAATTGAAGGGTTTGAAAACGTTGCTATGGAAATTAGTATATCAGACACAAATATAAAAGGTGGAGACCTCGGGTGGGTTGATGAGACTATTATTTCAGAAAAATTAAAATCTATAATATCTAATACTCAAATTGGAATGATTTCAGAACCCGTAGTTTTATCGAATGGTGTGCTTATTGTTAAAGTAAGAGACAAGAGAATATCTGAAAGAAAAATTAATCTAGAAGAAACAAAAGATAAATTAGTAAAATTTGAAAAAAATAAAATACTAAATATGTATTCAATGTCACATTATGATAAATTAAGAAGATCTACACCAGTAAAATTTTTCAATGAGTAAACCTATCGCAATCATTGCTGGGGAACCAAACAGTATTTCATCAGAAATTATATTTAAAAGTTGGAATTTAAGAAAAAAATTTGCTCATAATCCATTATTTATTATAGGAAGTTTTCATCTTTTAAAACAGCAACAAAAAAAATTAAATTACAAAATTAAATTAAAAAAAATAAATAATGTACTTGAAATAAATAAAATTAAAAATAAAGATTTATTAGTTTTTGATGTTAATTACAGACAACTAAAAGCTTTTGAAAAAATTTCATACAAATCAAGTAAATATATTTTAAAGTGTTTTGAAGTAGCTATTAAACTTGCTAAACAAAAAAAAATAGCTGGATTTATAAACTGTCCAGTTTCTAAGGAACATTTATTTAAAAAAAAATATCAAGGAATTACAGAATTTCTTTCAAAAAAATCAGGTAATTTTGGTAATGAAGTTATGTTAATTTATAATAAGAATTTGTCCGTAGCGCCCATTACTACTCATATACCTTTAAAAATGGTAAGCAGAAGTATAAATAAATTTATTATTAAAAAAAAAGTATTAGTTATAAATAATTTTTATAAAAAAATTTTTGGTAAAAAACCTAATTTGGCCATACTTGGATTAAATCCACACAATTATTCACCTTATAAAACATCTGAAGAAAAAAAAATTATAAACAAAGCAATTAGAAGTTTACAAAAAAGTAAGATTAATGTTTTGGGTCCATTGGCTCCTGACTCAAGTTTTATGAATATAAAAAAATATAAATTAGATGTAATTGTTGGCATGTATCATGATCAAGTTCTTGCTCCATATAAAACTTTATACAATTTCAATGCTATAAACATAACATTAGGTTTGCCTTATATTCGAATATCGCCTGATCATGGTATTGGAAAGAATATAATTGGTAAAAAAACTGCAAATCCAAAAAGTTTAATTGAATGTATTAAATTCTTTAATAATTTAAACGAATGAAAATTTTTCAAACTCCAAAAAAAAGTTTAGGACAAAATTTTCTAATTGACAAAAATATTATTAATAAAATAGTCAAAGTAGGAAATATTGATAGCGATAAAGTAGTGATGGAGATTGGTCCTGGCTACGGAAATTTAACAGAAGTAATTCATAAAATGAAACCAAAAAAAATATTTGCGATTGAAAAGGATAAAAAATTATTTTTCTTTTTAAAAGATAAATTCAAAAACCAAAAAAATGTGAGCATAATAAATGCTGATATTTTGAATATAATTAGGAGAAAAAATTTGAAAAAAAATATAATTATTTTTGGTAATTTACCTTACAACATATCTACACAAATATTAGCTTCGCTTATAATGGTAGAGAAATGGCCCCCATGGTATGAAATGTTAATTTTTATGTTTCAAGAAGAAGTAGCTGATAGAATTATGTCCAATATCCGTACAAAGGAATTAAATAGATTGTGCGTTTTAGCAAATTGGAGGTTAGAAATAAAAAAACATTTTAATATTACTAAAAATTGCTTTTTTCCTAGGCCAAAAGTAAATTCAACTTTACTCTCATTTAAACCTAAAAAAAATATACAATTTTATATTAAGAATCCTAAAAATCTAGAAAAAATAACTAGAGTTTTATTTTCAAATAAAAGAAAAATGATAAACAAAAATTTTGAAAAACTATTTGGAAAAAATTCTTTTGTTGCGAAAAATTTAAATATTGATTTAAAAAAAAGACCAGAAAATTTAAGTATTGAAATGTATTATAAAATTGCCAGAGAATATGAAAAACTATTTGGTTAATTCTTCTACTTTTTTTGTTATTTCGTCTAAATTTTTCTCTTTGCTAATACCTTTTTTTTCAGAAGTAATAATACTTAATATTTTTTCATAACATTTGTTAAGATCATCATTAATAACAACGTAATTATATTCCTTCCAATGTGATACTTCTTCATTAAATTTATTCATCCTTTTTTTAATTATTTCCTCTTGTCCTTGATGACGTTTTAATAATCTTTCTTTAAGAGTTTGAATATTTGGGGGAAGAATAAAAAATGTTACAAGTGATAGATCCTTAATTTTTTTTAACTGTTGAGTTCCCTGCCAATCTATATCAAATAGCACATTTTTTCCGCTTGAAATAATTTCTAATACTGGCTTTTTAAGTGTTCCATAGGAATTATCAAAAATTTTTGCATATTCAAAAAAACTATTCTTTTTAATTAAGGTATTAAATTCTTCATTGGTAACAAAGTTATAATCTACTCCGTCAATTTCATTTGGTCTTGGTTTTCTGGTTGTGTATGAAATAGAAATAACAAAATTATTATTATTCTGAGCTAATTTTTTTGTTAAAGTTGTTTTTCCTGCTCCAGACGGTGAGGACAAAATAAACATCATGCCTTTTTTTTCTATTGCCATATCTAGATTAATGGGCCTAATGTTTTCTTAATATTTTTTTACGTTGACTTGCTTTCAATAAACTTTATAGCATCACCAACTGTAAGAATTTTTTCTGCCTCATTATCTGAAATTTCAGAACCAAACTCTTCTTCAAAAGCCATTACAAGTTCTACAGTATCCAAACTATCGGCTCCCAAATCGTCAATGAAATTAGCTTCGTCAGTTACTTTAGATTCTTCAACACCTAAATGGTCAGCGACCATTTTTTTTACTTTACTTGAAACATCTTTTGTCATCTGTAAATTCCTTAATTTAAGTTATTAGCCCTTAATAAATTATTAATGGATTTTGTCAAGCCATATACATGCCACCATTTACGTGGATCGTTTCTCCAGTAATATAAGATGCTTGTTCTGAAGATAAAAAAGCTACACAATTTGACACATCTTCACCTGATCCTAGTTTTCCCATTGGAATTCTAGACGTTAAATATAATTTTACTTTCTCAGCAATATTCATTGTCATATCAGAAACAATGAAACCTGGCGAAACGCAATTAACCGTAATATTTTTCTTGGCATATTCAATGGCAAGACTTTTTGACATTCCTATGATTCCAGCTTTTGCTGCTGAATAATTAGATTGTCCAGTATTTCCTGAATGTCCTACTACCGACGTTATGTTTACCACTCTTCCAAATTTATCTTTTAACATCTTTTTAATTGCGTGTTTAGATAATAAAAATGTAGATGTTAAATTAACATCTATTACTTTTTTCCATTCTTCATCTTTCATTCTTAGTGATAAATTATCCTTATTTATCCCTGCATTATTTATTAAAATATCTAAACCTCCTAATTCAAGAGAAACATCGTCTATAAACTCTTCTATTCTAGAATGTTCTGATATATCAAATTTTTTAATCTTTACATTAGGATTTTGTTTTTTTAACTGTTCCAATTTTTCCATCTTGGTTCCTGTTCCTAAAACATTACCTTCTAGTTCAGTAAATTTTTTAACAAGAGCATTACCTATACCTCCGCTTGCTCCCGTTATTAAAATTTTCTTATTTTTAAAATTTATCATTCTTTAATGTCCTCTATAGAATTAATGTTCGATATTTTAACTTCTTTATTTATTTTTTTTACTAGACCTGAAAGTACTTTGCCAGGACCAATTTCTAAAAAATCATTAACACCCTGTTTAATCATATAATTTACACTTTCTCTCCATCTCACTCTAGATGTGATCTGATCAACTAATAGTGGCTTAATTTTGTTAACATCCATTTCTTCTTTTGCAGTAACATTACTTATTATACTAGGTTTTGGTTTTAAAAAATTGGTATTTTCAATTTTATCCTTCATTATTACTGCTGATTTTTTCATTAAAGAACAATGAAAAGGAGCGCTTACAGGCAAAATTATTACTTTCTTTTTTTTTTGTTTTAAATTTTCGCTAAGAGTATTTATGATTGTTTTTTTTCCACTAACAACAACTTGATTGTCACTATTATCATTAGCTATTTCACAAGTTTCATCTTTGGATAATAAACTAAGTTCTTTTTCAACTTCATCTATTGTCATCCCCAGTACTGCAGCCATCGCTCCCTCTCCCTCTGGAACAGCGTTTTGCATAGATTTTCCCCTTTCGTGTAATAAATAAGCTGCTTGCTCAACAGATATTGATCCTGCACAAACAAGAGCGGTGTATTCTCCTAAGGAATGGCCTGCAAAAAATTTTGCATCTGATAAATTAAAACCAAATTGTCGATTCAAAACTGTAAATATACACACTCCTACTGTCATTATAGCGGGCTGTGTATTTTTAGTTAATTTTAATTCTTTCTCTGGTCCATTTAAAATTATATTTGATAGGGAAAAACCTAAAGTTTTATCAACGTCATCAAAAATTTTCTTTGAAATATCAAATTTTTTATAAAAATCTGATCCCATACCAACATATTGTGAGCCCTGACCTGGAAATAAAACTGCACGCATAAGATATAAAAATATAATATAATTAAATTTTAATAGTTGTATATTGAAAATTTTAATA
>MDTE01059508.1_pt1 | contig 11357 bp, 11 predicted proteins | sample 811231 | NCBI WGS metagenome assembly MDTE01 (sample SAMN05326651, study PRJNA326480) | marine metagenome | isolation source: seawater | place: Indian Ocean: Red Sea | collected 2010
AGGAACTACAAACGATTATTTTGCATTAGGAAATTGGAAGTTTGAATTAGGTAGGGAGTTTCAAGAAGATGAATTAAGTTCGGGATTAAGAGTTGCTATAATAGGCAAAACAGTTCAAAAAAATTTATTTGGTACTGATAATCCTATCGATGAAGTTATTAGAATTAATAAAGTTCCATTTACTGTTATTGGATTGCTAGATGCGAAAGGGGGAACTGCCTGGGCTGATTTGGATGATACAATTGTTGTTCCTTTAAAAACTGCAAAACAAAGATTGGTTGCAAAAAAATTTCCAGGAGATCAAATCCGCAGTATGACAATAAATGTATCTTCATCTGAATTACTTTTCAAAACTGAAAAAGATATTGATACTGTTATGAGGAGGTTGCATAAAATTTCTGCAAATGGAAATCCAGATTATGTAATTAGAAATTACGCACAATTTTTAAATGCAAGACAAGAGTCATCAAGAGTCATGTCTATTCTTCTTGCAACAGTTGCTGGCATTTCTCTCATTGTTGGTGGCATTGGCATTATGAATATTATGTTAGTTACTGTAACAGAAAGAACAAAAGAAATCGGTGTTTGTATGTCTGTTGGAGCAAAAAAAAGAGATATACTTTTACAATTTTTAATAGAATCACTTATGATTTCTCTTATAGGTGGTTTTATAGGCATAGCTTTAGGTTTAGGTGTAATATTTGGTGTTAGCGAATATTTTAATTGGAAAATGAGACTCGATTATATTTCTATAGTTCTATCATTTGTTTTTTCATCATCTATAGGTATTATTTTTGGTTTTTATCCGGCTAGAAAAGCATCGAATTTAAATCCTATTGATGCCTTAAGATATGAATAAAAATTATAGCTATTTCGCTTTATGTTGATAATGAAGCTATGGAAATAGCATCATCGGCTAGAGATAAACGTTTGGCGCAAGTCATCATCAACACAAATCTTTAGATAAAAAAAAACTGGTGAAGTAAAATTAAATCATTCTACTAATAATTAAAGTCGAATATTATATTTTTTTGAAGGGGCACATTTAGTGCCCCTTATACATTTAAAATAAAATTAATTTGTTTTTCTGCTGTAATATAATAATGCGGCAGCTAAAATTAAACTTATGACTAAATTAATATAAAAAGGTTGGGCATTTGGTATATAGCCTTGCATTATATGATAAAGACTAAGTACAACAAAACCAACATGGATGTATGCAAATAATCTACCATAAGTATTGATTGCATTACCTGCATTACTAGCTGTGATCCAGGATATAAGTGCAGTACCAACAACAGCAACCCCTAATGACTGGACAAGTGCAATAGTAGGACCAGTTGCTTCTATGCCTGCCATATTAAACCACATATTATACATAAAAATAGCTGACAAACCGTTTATACCAACAACTACTCCGTTAATTTTACATAATAAATTTAAATTCATTAATACCTCCAAGTAATAAATTATCTTAATTTATCTTATTTTAAATCTTCGATAAATATCAAAAAAATAAAAATTGATTAATAATAGGGATGAATATAATTAAATTATGTTTATACATATTTAAATGATTATTAACTTTAAAAATATAAATAAAGAAAAAATTGCTGCTTGGGCTGTTCATGGTTTTACTGGTTCAGGAGCAGTGCTTGGTCTTCTAGCTATAATATCAATTCTTAATTATGATGCTGTGGGAGCTTTCTTATGGCTTGGATTAGCATTATTAATAGATGGAATAGATGGAACACTAGCAAGAAAGGTTGATGTAAGTAAGTTAACCCCCAATATTGATGGTACGATTTTAGACAGTGTAGTAGATTATTTAAACTACGTCATTATACCCAGTCTAATGATTTATTGGTTCGAAATGGTTCCATTTTGGTTTGAATTAGTAGCACCTTCAGCTATTATTTTAGCGTCCCTTTATACATTTGCAAATTTAAAAATGAAAACTGATGACTATTATTTTAGAGGATTTCCTGCTGTCTGGAACATAGTAGTTTTATATTTTTTTATTTTAGGAACAAATGAATATATTAATATTGCTGTTATAGTAATTTGTATTATTTTAACATTTACACCTACAAAATTTGTTCACCCACTACGTGTTAAAGATTTACGAAACTTAACTATTTTTTTTACTACTATATGGTCTGCAACGACGTTAAAGCTTGTTATAACTCCTACTTCAAAAATTTTTATGGTGGATAGTGCCATAATTTTTATATTATGGATTTTAACATCGATTTATTTTGCTCTAATTTGTTTTGGACGCTCTATCAAGAAAGATTAATTAAAATCAATAATATTTGGCAAATCAAAAATAGAATTTATCCTGAGATCAGGTTGAACATATAAATTATTTTCATCTTTTTTCTGATATTTTCCTGTTTTAACTTGCACTGCTAAAATATTATTTTTTTTGGCTCCAGCAATATCTGAAATAATGTCATCACCAACCATTACAATTTGATTTATAGGTAAGTTCATATCTTTTAACACTAAATCAAAAAATTTTTTTTCAGGTTTTCCAATAACAACGGCATTTTTTTCAGAAGCATATTCCAAAGCATTTACGAAAGGGCCTAGATCTAAAGTAATTTCCCCATCTCTTTTACAATATCTATTTTTATGCAATGCTATTATTTCAGCATTATTTTTAGATATAAGTTGATAAGCTTTATTTAAATTTTCCCAATTAAAATTTTTATATATATCTCCTATAATTATAGCTTCTGGTTCATTTTCATCAATTTCAAAATTATCAAAATCTTTTTTTAAAGAATGATCTGTTAACAAATAAATTCTTTTAATTTTTTTTTCTTTTAAATAAATTTTTGCCCCTATAATTGGAGAAAAAATATCTGATTCACTCACAGGTAAATTGAATTTTCTAAGCTTGTTTAGAACTAAATTTACAGGAGTTGTAGTTGTGTTAGTAATATATCTTATCAGTAAATTTTTTGATCTGAGTTTGGTTATAGATTCAATTGCCCCCTCAATTAATTTATCTCCAGAATATAAAACCCCTTCTAGATCTAAAAGCACACCTTTTATGTTTTTCAACGTAGTCATTTTACTAAACTAGTATATATTGTTTATTTGTGTTTGATAAAAATAAAAAGTATATTTTAGATGGTGGCTCGGGACAAACTCTACTGGAAATGGGTCTAAAACCTGAAGGCAGGCTTTGGTCAGCTACTGCTTTAATTGATAAAAATTTACATAAAATGATTATAAGTATGCATTTAGATTTTATAAATGCTGGATCAGATTTAATTGTAACTAGTAATTTTTCTGTAAGGAAAAGACGATTATTAGAATATAATAAATTAGATTATTTTGAACAAGCTACCAATGATTCAGCTTTGTTAGCAAATAAGGCAAAAAATATTTCTGGAAAAAAAGTTTTAATAGCAGGATCTCTTCCAACACAAGAGATTGTATATTTTTCTAAAAGAGTTACCGATGATAAAGAAATATTCAATGGTTTTAAAGCAACTGCTAATATTTTAAACCCTAACGTCGACTTGTTTTATTTAGATGTTTTGAGCAGTATTAATGAAATAAAAATTGCCTGTGAGGCCATTAACAATTTTGAAAAACCAATCTTAATAGGCGTTCATTTAAATAAAAAAGGTTATCTTCCTTCTGGAGAAACAATCGAAGATTTAATACCAATTAGCAATAATTATAATTGCTGCGGAATAATAATAGCATGTGTCTCTCCAGAAATAGTAAACATTGCAATGCCTAAATTACTTAATCAAAATTTACCTTTTGGATTTAAAGTTAATGCATTTAAAAATATACCTGAAAATAAAGCACTAGAATCTGATTCATATTTAAATGGATATCCAACAGAAAGGTATGGCACACGTGCTGATGAATTTACTCCCGATGCTTTTAAACAATTCGTTATTTCTTCATCCAAACAAGGAGCTACTTTATTGGGGGGTTGTTGTGAAGTAAAACCACGTCACATAGAAAAATTAAAAAATATTTTTTGATTTTAAGCTACTTTATTTGTACTTATTTTTATTTCTTCTTTTTCTGGAACTACGTACGCAACTGAGCAATGATCGAGACAATAAGGTTTATCCTCAAATCTTTCTTTGCCACAAAAGTGGAAATTTGATTCATCAGGATGACCTTCTGGCCATTCACAACCTCTTTTAGAACTATTAACAAGCATATTCTTCATCATTGGTTTGAATGTTTTTCCAGGAGATGAAATTTCGTTATTTTGATCTGCTTGATTCTCGAAATTTAGTTTAGGAATTGTAGGTGAACGTGCTTTTTTCCTATCTGGCTTTACCGCCGTCCTTCTTATTGGGGAAGGCCTTCTTTCCAAACCTATTCTGTGAGCTTTTCCAACAACAGCATTTTTAGTAAAACCCAATAATTTCCCTATTTGTGCAGTGGGCAATCCCTGATCCCAAAGTTCTTTTAAACGTGCTACATTATCGTCATTCCAAGGCATAAACTACTCCATAACAGTATCAATATATGGTACTTGGGAAAGTATTAATACACTAAATGTATGATTAAATACAACAAAAAAAACGCAATTTTTAAAAAAAATCCCCAATTTCTGTTAATTTCTGTTTAATATCCACTAAATTAATGAAAACAATCAACAATTACCAAATTTTTAAAAAAAAAGTACTATTGAGAGTTGATTTGAACGTTCCAGTGGTTGATGGATTAATAACCGATAAATCAAGAATTAATTCGATAAAATCTACAGTTTTTAAACTTTTAAAAAATAAAAATAAAATTTTTTTAGTTTCACATTTCGGAAGACCACAAGGGAAATATAATAAAAAATTTTCTTTAGAATTTTTAAAAGAAACTATTTCTAAAGAATTTAATTTAGAAAAAATTTATTTTATAGAAAAAATAAATAAAAAAAATATTTTAGAATTTATAAGTATCATGAATTTTGGTGAAGTAGCTCTTTTAGAAAATATAAGATTTTTTTCTGAAGAAGAAAAAAATGATTCTAATTTTTCTAGAGAGTTTTCTAAATATTTTGATATTTACGTTAATGATGCTTTTTCTGTTTCACATAGAAATCATGCATCTATAGTTGGTATTACGAAATTTTTGCCCTCTGTAGCGGGAGAAAGTCTAATTAATGAAATAAAAAATTTAGATGTTTTTATCAATAATCCAAAAAAACCAAATACTGCAATAATTGGAGGTGCAAAAATATCTACTAAAATTGAACTTTTGAATAATTTGGTTGAGCATTTTAATAATATAGTTGTTGGCGGTGCAATGGCAAATACCTTTCTTTTATCTCAAGGCCATAATGTGGGCCTATCTATTGTTGAAAAAGATCTAGTAAATTTATCAAACCAAATAATTAATAAAGCAAAAAAATTTAATTGTAATTTAATTTTACCGATTGATGTTGTTTGCTCAAACAATATAAGAGATTCAATTAACATTAGACATTCAAAAGTAGAAAATATTATGCCTGATCAAATGATATTAGATTTAGGAGATAAAACTATAAAAACAATTAGTAATGTAATAATAAGATCAAATATGATTTTATGGAATGGTCCTGTGGGAGCTTTTGAATACGAGCCTTTTGATCATGCTACTATGCAGATTGTTAATACGATAAAAAATAATTCAAAAAAATTGAATATTATTACTTTAGTAGGTGGGGGAGACACCTTATCTGCAATAAAAATGGCAAAGGCTGAAAATTATTTTACTTATATTTCTACTGCAGGTGGAGCTTTTTTAGAATGGTTAGAAGGAAAAAAATCTCCTGGAGTACAGGCCTTAAAGGACAATAAACTATCCTAATCGTTGAGTTGATATTTTTTTAATATTCGGAATTGAGATAAAGTAAATAAAAATGTTATAGGCAAAATTCCAAAAACTTTAAAATTTACCCATATATCTGTTGATTGAGTACGCCAGATTATTTCATTTAATATAGCTAAAGCAATAAAAAAACTTACCCATCTTTTTGTTAAGATTACCCAACCTTCATTTTGAAGTTTTAATGCATTTCCTAATAAGTATTTCAAAAGTGGTTTATCAGTTAATATACCACCATAAAGAATAAAAGCAAAAAGGAGGTTGATAATAGTTGGTTTCATTTTAAAAAAAACTTCATTATCAAAATAAATAGATAATCCTCCGAATACTAAAATAATGAATGCCCCAGCAGTAGGCATTATTGGAATTTTTTTTTCTATTATATATGAAAATAATACTGCAATGATTGTAGCAATCATAAAAGGTAATATTGCTGACTTTAAATCACTACGAACATAAAAAATAAAAAAAACTGCTAATGGACCAATATCAATGAATATTTTAGATAAGTTTTTCATTTTAAATATTCAAATCCAATAATGATAGTGAGTATTCTTTCGCATTAAATTCAAATAAATCATTTATTTTCTCTCCCAAACCTACATAATGAATTGGAATATCATATTTTTTTGCAATTGATACGATAGCACCACCTTTAGCAGTTCCATCAATTTTTGTAATTATTAATCCTTCTACATTTATAGATTTATTAAAAGTGTCTACTTGAGTAATCATATTTGAGCCATTAGTACCATCTAGAACAAGAACAGTTTTCATATTAATATCATTCATAGACTTATTAACAACAGTTTTAATCTTAATTAGTTGATTAATAAGATTTGCATTATTAGACAACCTTCCTGCAGTATCTAAAAATAAATAGTCATAATTTTCTTTCAATGTTTTTTGAGCGGCACTATATGCAACACTTGCCGGATCTTGGTTTAAAGAACCTTGCCAAAAATCGGTATTTTCCATATTAGACCATTTTTTCAGTTGTTCTACTGCTGCAGCTCTAAAAGTATCACAAGCACCAATTAATATTTTTTTGTTTTTTGGAATTTTTCCTATTAGCTTTCCAATACTTGTTGTTTTTCCACTCCCATTTACACCAATAAATAACAAAATAGTAGGAATGTCATCTTCGTTTGTAATTAGCATTTTTTCACGAGGTTCTAAAATAATTTCAATTTCTTTGGCAATCAATTTTAAAATTTCATTTGGGTTTCCAGGATTAATAATTTTATAATTTTTAATTTTATCAATTAATTGATTAGTAACTTCTATACCTAAATCAGCTGAAATAAGAATTGATTCAATTTTTTCTAAAACTTCTTGATCAATTTTTTTAAGCTTTAATGAATCTAATAAATTACTAGTTAAAAAATTTGATGTTTTTTTAATTCCTGATCTGAATTGATTAAAAATTTTCATAAATTTACACTAACACTGCTTCTAAGACATCATTATCTATGTTAGTTATTTTGCATTTTACAATTTTACCTTCGTTAATAGGTTCATTTACTTTTACCTTTGTGTAATGTTGGGTTTTTCCATAAGAAATATTTTTTTCAATATATTCTACGAGCATTAAATCGTTTAGTCCAATTTGTTTATTTAAATAATTGAATAATTTTTCTTTACCTTTTTCTCTTAAAATTTTTGCTCTTTTTTTTATAATTTCTTTTGGTAATTGAGGCATAAAAGTAGCAGGGGTAAATTTTCTTTTTGAGTATGGGAAAACATGTAGATGGGTAAGTTGACACTCTTCGATTAGCTCAACTGATTTTTCAAACATATTTTCATTTTCAGTTGGAAAACCTGCAATTAAATCTGCCCCAAACACAGCATCTTTCCTTATTGATTTAACTTTATTACAAAATTCTATTGCTTGTTGGCGATTATGTCTTCTTTTCATTCTTTTTAAGATTAAGTCACTACCAGACTGCATGCTAATATGAAAATATGGCATAAGTCTTTTATCATTTAGTAATGGCCAAAAATCATTAGTAATTTCAGCACAATCAATTGATGAGAGACGCAGATGTTTTAGATCTTGAACTAAATTTAATATTCTTCTTACTAATTGAAAAAGATTAGGCTTGCCAGGAAGGTCTTTTCCATAATCAGTAATATCAACTCCTGTTAAAACTACTTCGTTATATCCTTTTTTTACTATTGTTTTTATTCTGTCTATGATTATCCCTACTGGAACACTTCTATTATTTCCTCTTCCATAAGGAATAACACAAAATGTACAACGATGATCGCATCCTTGTTGTATTTCTATGAAAGCTCTTGATTTACCTTCAAATTTTTCAACAATATTCTTGTTAATTTCATTTGAGCTAAAGATATCTCTAACATTAATAGGATTATTTTCTGTTAAAGAGCCCCAGGTATTTGACTGAAGCTTTTCATGATTGCCAATAACAAAATTCACATCTTTTATAGACGCATAATCATTAGGACTAATTTGAGCTGCACAACCTGTCAAAATTATTTTATTATTAGGAAATTTTTTTTTTGATTTTCTAATTTCGTATTTTACTTTTTTTTCAGCTTCTTCGGTAACAGCACATGAATTAATTATTGTATAATTTTTTAGATTATTTTTATCAACTAATGATTTAATTACCTCTCCTTCGTAAATATTTAATCTACAACCCAAATTAATAATATTTATTTTATTATTTTGCATATTCTATACTTCTATATTTCCATAGTAACTTATATCTGCAGGACCTGTCATAATTGCTTCATTATTTGATATTTCAATATATAGAGAGCCTTTCTCTACTTGTACCTCAACATTATTTTCTAATAAATTTTTTAAAACTCCAGCAAATACTGAAGCACAAGCACCACTTCCACAAGCTAAAGTTATTCCTGCGCCACGTTCCCAAACTCTCATTTTAATTTTTTTTCTATTAATGACTTCAACAAATTCTACATTAGTTTTATTAGGGAATAATTTATTGTTTTCAATAGATGGACCAATAACTTTAAGATCTAAATTTTTTAAGTTTTTTCCAAAAAAAACAATATGTGGATTTCCTACATTTACTGCAACGCCATTACTAAAATTTTTAATATCAAAAGGAATATTTAATGTATCTATATTTTTCGACAACGGGATTTTATTCCATTCCGTAGAAACTTTTCCTAAATTAACACTAATATCACTACCTTTTTTTTTAGCATTTAAAATACCTGAATCAGACTTAATATTTACCTCTTGTTTTTTTGATTCATTAAATAAAAGTTTTGCTACACACCTGGTCCCATTTCCACAAGCTTCCGCTTTATCTCCATTAGGATTAAATATTTCTATAGCAGCATCCTCGTTAGAACTTTTTTTGGATTTTATAGTTATAAGCTGATCACAACCAACGCCAAATTTTCTATCACTAAGCTTTGTGATGATTTCTTTAGAAATTTTTAATTTTTGATTTCGATTATCAATAATCACAAAATCATTTCCCAAACCATGCATTTTAATAAATTCCATATTTCTCATATACCTCTATATTACTTTTTTTATATAGAATTCCAGTAAAAATTCTATGTTGGTTAAAACTTGACTTTGAAGCTCTATTTTAATATGCGTCAACTACAAATCCATTAATTGTGATTTTAACATCTTACCATAAATTATGGTAAGCACATCAGCCCACGAGTTTCGTGCCCTGGTGTTAGTTTTGATTGGGTAAATATGTTTGAAATATTAAATGAGAGATTAGAAAAAATAGTTCGATCTATAAAAGGTAAAGCAACTATTTCTGAAGATGATTTAGACGTAAGTATGAGAGAAATCCGAATTGCTCTCTTAGAAGCTGATGTTTCATTAATTGTAGTAAAGGACTTTATTAAAAATGTTAAAGATAAAATAATTGGTAAAGAAGTTCTAAAATCTATTAAGCCTGATCAAATGGTTATAAAATTTGTTCAAGATGAGCTAATTAATATTTTAGGATCTAATAATGAGCCACTAAACATAGCAAAAAATAGTTTAACAACAATATTATTTTGTGGACTACAAGGGTCTGGTAAAACGACAACAGTTGCTAAGTTAGCAAATCATATAAAAAAAAGTACTAAGAAAAAAATTTTACTTGTATCCTCTGATATATATAGGCCCGCAGCACAAGAACAACTTAAAATTCTTGGATCAAAAATTAATATAGATTTTTTTGATCATAATAACTCTCAATCAATTGAATTTATAATTGATAATTCTATTTTGCATGCAAAAAAGAATCTCTATGACATTGTCCTTTTTGATACTGCTGGACGTCAAGTAATTGATGAATCAATGATGAAAGAATTAGAAATTATTTCAAAAAAATTACAACCCCAAGAAACAATTTTGGTTGCTGACTCTTTAACTGGTCAGGATGCTGCAAATGTTGCAAAAAGTTTTAATGAAAAAATAAAAATCACAGGAACAATTTTAACCCGTGTAGATGGAGATGGAAGAGGTGGTGCAGCATTGTCAATAAAATCAATAACGAATGCTCCAATTAAATTTATAGGAACAGGTGAAAAAATTGATCAACTAGAAGCATTCCATCCAAATAGAATAGCTGATCGTATCTTGGGTATGGGAGATATCGTTTCACTAGTTGAAAAAGCTTCAGAAAATATTGATAAACAGGAAATGGAAGATTTGGCTAAAAAAATGTCAAAAGGTAAATTTGATCTTCATGATTTTTCTAATCAGTTAAAGCAAATGGGTAAAATGGGAGGAATTTCAGGTGTAATGTCATTATTACCAGGAGTTTCTAAAGCACAAAAATTAATTGCTGAAAATAATATTTCTGATGAAATTATAAATAAGCAAATTGCAATAATTAGTTCAATGACAAAACAAGAGCGTTCTGATCCAGATTTAATAAAAGCGTCTCGAAAAATTCGTATTTCAAATGGCTCAGGCACTAAAGTTCAAGATGTTAACAGATTACTTAAACAGTTTTCTCAATCACAGAAAATGATGAAAAAAATGAAATCCATGGGAAATAATCGTTTTTCCAAAGATATACTGAAAGGTTTACAAGGAAACCTTCCGCCAAACTTTAGAAACTAAGAAAGGAAATTTTATATGCCAGTTAGAATAAGATTATCAAGAGGAGGGGCAAAAAAACGCCCTTATTATAGAATAGTTGTAGCTGATTCTAGAAGATCTAGAGATGGTAAATTTTTAGATCAAATTGGAACTTACAATCCAATGTTATCAAAGGACAGTCCAGATAGAGTTAAAATCGATCAAGAAAAGGCTAAGGATTGGATCAAAAAAGGAGCACAACCAAGTGATAGATTAAAAATTTTTTTAAGTAATATGGGCATTGTGGAAAAACCTATTATTACTGAAAAAACAAAAAAACATTTGCCTAAGAAAAAACTAAAAGCAGCAGAAGCAGCAAAAGATCAACCTGCGGATAAACCAGCAGAAGCAGCAAAAGATCAACCTGCGGATAAACCAGCAGAAGCAGCAAAAGATCAACCTG